>Ga0116171_10001140_pt1 | contig 27151 bp, 18 predicted proteins | sample AD_JPNHW2_MetaG_FD_89798 | JGI IMG/M metagenome (GOLD analysis project Ga0116171, IMG submission 89798) | Active sludge microbial communities of municipal wastewater-treating anaerobic digesters from Japan - AD_JPNHW2_MetaG | ecosystem: Engineered > Bioreactor > Anaerobic > Digestate | place...
AAGAGTTTAATGCCAGAACCCGCGCAGTTGGCAAACCGTTTTCGCGGGCCGCGTCAGCAATATGGGCTGCATCCTGGCCGACACAGACCAGCAGATCGGGTGTGGCCGCTGCAGCCTGGGCGCCGAGCTGCCGGTGCAATGCCACGGACATTTCTCCGAGTTCGCGCATATCGCCGAGAACGGCGATGCGCGGCGAAGCGCAGATTGCCAGATAGCGCAGTGCTTCCTGCATTGAGCCAGGGTTGGCGTTGTAGCAGTCAAGCAGGACAGTGAGACCGTCGATATTTATTCTTTCCATGCGGGCGCCGACCGGAGCAAAAGATGCCAGGCGGCTGACGGCCTGATCGAGATCGCAGCCGAGCTGATGACAAAGACTGAGAGCCGCGGCTGCGTTAAAGGCGTTATGACGGCCGGCCAGGCTGACACGGCAATGCTTTGTGCCTGCTGGAGTATCGAGGTTGAAGGCAACTGAGTCAGGCAGCATTTCCAGGTCGGTGAGGCGGTAATCGTTGCCGGCCTGTTCGCCGAAAGTTAAGATGCCGGCCGGGCCGGCGGCTTTTTTAAAAATTTCGGTAAACTCTGTGTCACCGGGCACTACAGCGGTTTGCCCGGCAGCCAGATGTTCGAGAATTTCGGCCTTGGCCCTGGCAATATTTTCGAGACTGCCGAGAATTCCGATGTGAGCCGGGCCGATATTGCTGATTAATACGGCATCTGGGCTGGCGATTCTGCACAATTCTCGGATCTCACCACTGTGGTTCATACCCATTTCAAGAATGCTGTATTGGCTGTCTTCGGCAACAGCAAGAATGGTCATCGGCAGCCCGATATGATTGTTGAGATTGCCGGTTGTGGCGCTGCAGCGGGAGTTCTCGGAAAGAATGTGGTGAACCATGGATCGGGTCGTGGTTTTGCCGTTGCTGCCGGTTACGCCAATAAAAAAAGATTTCAGCTGCCGGCGGCGGTGACTGGCAATTGCCTGCAGGGCCAGCAGGGTGTCGGCGACCAGAATAATTGCGGTCTGGTTTGCCTCACCGGGTTCTGGCAGTGTCGAGACCAGAGCTGCCGCCGCGCCTGCTTTTACGGCTGCGGCTACGAACTTGTGGCCATCATGGTTTTCGCCCTTGAGTGCAATGTAGATATCGCCGGGTTTGATGCTGCGGCTGTCAATACTGAAGCCTGAAATGCTGACTTCGCCACCGTTGACAACTTTGCCGTTACAGGCCTGGGCCAGTTGCTCAATTTTCATCTTCGGTTTTCCTGAAAAAGCTTCGGGCTACCTCGCGGTCGTCGAATGGCACGGTGCGATCAGCAAAATATTGCCCGGTTTCGTGCCCCTTGCCGGCGATAAGAACCGTATCACCTTCGGTGGCCATTTTTAGGGCTTTAAAAATAGCGGCCCGGCGGTCAACTTCCTGCATGACGGTTTTGCCGCCGGCAGTTGCTTCGGCACCTATGCCGCCCATGATCTGCTCAATTATGGCTTCGGGTTCTTCTTTGCGGGGGTTATCGCTCGTTATGATGACAACATCAGAATATTGCAGGGCAACGCGGCCCATCACGGGTCGTTTTTCCTGGGAACGGTTGCCGCCGCAGCCAAAGACAGTGATCAGGCGTTTGCGGGTCAGCGGTTTAACGGCTTTGAGAACATTTTCGAGAGCATCTGGGCTGTGAGCATAATCAACGAAAACATTGACCCCGGCGTCATTGGCAATCGATTCAAGGCGGCCCGGAACATTTTTAATAGCGTGCAGGCCACCACAGATTGCTGCCCAGTCTGCGTCGATGGCGTGGGTCATCGCCGCTGCCATCAGGGCATTAAAAACGTTGTATTCACCCGGCAGATGAATGCTGCATGGATTTTTTTCGCTGCCATGGCAGATGAGAAAATCGCTGTTGGTGCCGTTGATGCTGAGATTTTCGCAGTAAAAGTCGGCATTGTGGTCGTGAACCGAGACTGTTTGCACTTTTAGGCCCTGGCTGCGGCATTCCTGGGCCATTTTCTGGCCGTACTCGTTGTCTATGCCGATAATGCAGGGCTTGTCGGCTCTGGCGATATCAGTAAAAAACAACTTTTTGGTGTTGAAATAGTCATTCATATCAGGATGAAACTCGGTATGTTCGAGAGACAGGTTGGTAAACCCCGCGACCGCGAACGACAGATTTTCAACTCTCCAGGTTTTGAGGGCGTGTGAACTTACTTCGAGTACTCCCTGAAAAATGCCATGCTGCCAGGCCCGGTCGAGCAGTGAATGCAGAACCTGAGACTCGGGAGTGGTGTTGGTAGCTGGGATTTTTTCGAATTCCATGTCATATTCGACTGTTCCGATGCGAAAGGAGTGCTGAAAGGCTTTTTTGAGGATACTTTGAATGAGATAGGTAATTGTGGTTTTGCCTTTGGTGCCGGTGATGCCAAGCAATTTCATCTTTTCAGAGGGGTGGTCGTAAAATTTGGCAGAAACTTCAGAAAGGGCCTGTCGTGCGTTATTCACCTTGACTACCGGAACTTCAATGTTTTTGCGGGTTCCTTCGGTCATGACGGCGGCGGCGCCGCGTTCGAGGGCGTCAAAGATGAAGGCGCAGCCATCGATATGCTGACCGGGCAGAGCGACAAACAAGTTGCCCCGGTTGACTTTTCTTGAGTCAAAGGCGATGCCGGTGATTTCGATATCAAGAACCCCGGTGGTTGAAACTATATTCTCGGGGAGAATGCTGCGCAGTATTTTCATGATTCTTGCTCCGGTGGAGGCGGTAGATTTTATGGGATTCTATCAGGTTTTATCGCTGAGTGAAACTGGTTATTCAACAAAATCAGGCGATAGTTTAACCCTTAGAATTTTTGAGGGTGGCAAAGGGCGGCCGGCCGGGGGTTGCTGGGCGATAACCACCCCATTACCCTCAAAAATTGCTTTCAGGTCCTGGCGGTTGATTGTTTGCAGGGCAGCTTTCAGGGATTTGCCGCGCAGGTCTGGCACCAGTGCTTCGGTTTCTGATGCCAGCGTGGTTGTCGAGGCAACCCATGCCGGCATTGATGAGAGCAAATTCGGCAGCTTGATGATTTCCTGTTTGACGGTGATCTTATTTTTATTCAGCAGCTGTTCTTCGCGGGCTTCAGGCGAAAGAGAGCGGTCTGGTGGAACTTTGAGGTGCTTGAGAACCCGGTCGGCAATTCTTGCGAAAGAAGGGGCAGTAATCTGGCCGCCATAAAGGGTTCTCTCGTTGCCTTTTGGTTCGTTAACCGCAACCAGCAAAACAATGCGCGGGTTCATGGCTGGAATCATGCCGATAAAGTTGACGACCACCTTATCGTTAAAGTAACCGCCTCGGGGGTTGGCTTTTTGTGCGGTACTCGTCTTGCCGCCCGCGGTGTAATCTTCAAGCATGGCCATGTGACCGGTTCCGGTTTCGACGACTCCCATCAGCATGCGGCGCAGGATGCGTGCCTGCTCGGGGGTAACGGCCCGCCTGACTATCTCTGGGCCGAAATCCTGGCGAATTTCGTTATCGGGGGAAACAATGCGTCGAACCAGCCTTGGTTTAATGAGGTTGCCCCCATTGGCGATTGCCGAATAAGATTGAACCAGCTGCAGGCCGGTAACGGTCATTTCCTGGCCTATGGCCAGAGAAGATGGTGAAAAGCCAGACCACTTCGACGGCGGTTTGAAAATGCCGTTGCTTTCTGCCACGACCTCGGCACCGGTCGGATCGCCGAAGCCAAACTTTTTATAGGTTCGATAAAGCATTGATGGTTCGAGCATTTGCGACAGCTGCATCATTGAAGCGTTACATGATTCGCCAATTGCCTTATCGACATCGACCAGCCCGTGTGCTCCGTGGCAACGAATTCTACGGCCGGGCATTTCGCCATAACCGCGGCAATAAAACCTGGTGCTGCGATCGACTTTATTATTTTCGAGAGCGCTGGCGACCGCGATGATTTTGATGCAGGAACCAGGTTCGAAAAAGTCGGTGGCCGGTCGATTGCGCCGGGTGTCAGGCTTGGCTGCACCAAAATTATTCAGATCGTAGTTCGGCAGGCAGGCCATGCCGAGTATCTCGCCACTGTGAGGATCCATGACGATTGCTGAGGCATCGATAGGGTCGTATTTTTCAACCAGACTGGCGAGTTCTGATTCAAGGACATGCTGAATGAAAGAATCTATGGTCAGATTGATATTGCTGCCGCCCATTGGGGGTGTAATTACACGCATGCGTGCCGGGCCACTCTCGCTGAGGCTTATGTCTTCCTGGACTGCCAGGCCGGGGTAGCCGCGCAGGGTTTTGTCAAAAAGCTTTTCGAGGCCCTCAAGCCCCTGTTGCTCGGCGCCGGTAAAGCCAAGCAGGTTTGAAGCGAGCGCTTTTTGCGGGTAATAGCGCCGGTAGTGGCTTTCGAGGATGACTCCTGGAATGTTGAGTTTCTGAAGTTTCATGGCCTGATTTGGCTCAAGTTCTTTGTAAATCTGAATATAACCTGAGCGATCACCAATCTTGGCGATTATCTCTTCGCGTGTCATGGGCAGAACAGTGGCCATCAGATTGGTTGCTTCGGCCAGTGATTTAACTTCACGGGTGTAGAGAAAGACGGTGTAAGTATCGACTGATATGGCCAGTTCGTCGCCCTTGCGGTCGTAGATGTTGCCGCGTTTCATGTCGAGAACTCTTTTGCTGACGTGGTTACGGGTTGAGCGCAGCGCCCACTCGTTATACTGAAATATCTGCAATTGCACGAGGCGCAGCGAAAAAATACCGATCATCAGGCCACTGACTCCGAGCAGGAAGATAGCCCGTATGGTGCGGGGGTTTATGGTGCGGCTTTTCATAGGGTTGGGTCTCCGGTCGGCAGTTTTCGGGCCGAGCGCAATCTCGCCGATCTGGCACGCGGGTTCTGGGCAATCTCGGCGTCATCAGCAAAGATCGCCTTGCTGGTTAATATTTGCAGTTGCGGTTTTTTGCCGCAGACGCAGACCGGAAATCTGGGCGGGCAATCGCAGCCTTTCTGGTGTTTCTGCATAAAGTTTTTTATCAGGCGGTCTTCGAGTGAGTGAAAGGCAATTAAAGTAAGGTGCCCATCTGGCTTGAGGCAGGCAAGAGCTATCTGCAGAAACCTTTCGATTTCTTCGAGTTCGTGGTTGACCGCAATTCGCAAGGCCTGGAAGACGCGGGTGGCCGGATGAATATGGCTTTGATGGCGACTGGCGCCCGGAACAGCCTCACTGACAATTTTTGCCAGTTGATCTGTGCTGGTAAAAGGCGCGATGGCCCTTTCCCTGATGATGGCGTCGGCAATGCGTCTGCTGAATTTTTCTTCGCCGTATTGAAAAAATATTCTGGTCAGTTCATCGCGGTCGAGGTGGTTGACCAGATCGGCAGCTGTCTGCGGGTCTTCGCTGTTCATGCGCATGTCGAGTGGGCCGGGTCGGCTAAACGAGAAGCCCCGGGTCGGATTATCGAGTTGCCAGGATGAAACGCCAAGATCAAGGAGAATGCCGTCTGCAGCGCTTATACCGGTGCGGGCGAGAATTTCAGGGAGGTCAGAAGCATGGGCTTGAAAGCGGACTATGCGTGGGTCTTCGAGGCCTGTGGTCGAATGCTCGAGAATCTCGGCATCGCGATCTATGCCAATCACCTTTTTGATGGTGGGAAAAGCGTTGAGAACCGCCCGGGTATGCCCGCCGAGGCCGAAAGTTCCATCGACAAATATTTCACCGCCGGGAGGCAAGGCATATTTAACAACTGTGTCAACCAGAACTGACTGGTGGAATGGGGTGGGGCTATTCATTTTTTCGGTTCCAGTTCTCGGGCATGGTGATATAGATAAGTCGTCTTGGAATGATCATCCCGAGCTCGGTTTTGGCGACTGTCTCGATGCGGGCCAGGGATTGCAGCTTGGAGATTTCGGCACGCAGGTCGGCGTTGGCATTTTCGATGTTGCTGATGTCTTTCTCAACGTTCTTGATGCGCAGTTTGACTTCGACCATTTTGGTCGATTGCCAGATATAAACGGTCAGCATGGCGCTCAGCAGCAGAATGGCCGTCAGGTATAATCTTATAATCTGCCGGCGACGCGACGTTGTCTCGGGTGAGGTGTCGTCGCGGTCCTGGGTGCGCGTGATTGGCTCAGTCGGGCCTGGTGCCAGTAGGATTTTTGCGTTGTTCAATGTTTTAACCTGCGATAAAAGTACATAACAAAGGGAGAAACCTGTTGAGATTTCTCCCTTTGAACGGGTGTGTTTTTATCTCTGGTTCAGAGTACCATGCTGGCTGTCAAATTCCAAGAGCGATTGAACATTTTTTTCAAGTTTCTGCACAGCCTGCCGTTGCTCGGTTGGCAGGCGCTGGATTGCATCAAGAACTGTTGAACGGGTCTCCGGGTTCTTGTTGAAGTCATCCCTGATCTGTTTCAACAGGCGTTCTTCAATGCTTGACAGCAGGTCAGCACGTTCAACGATGACACGCTCAGAGGTGGTCTGCGGGTTCACGCGTCTGGTGGCGGCTCTGGCCAGATTTTGCAATTCGGCTTCCGCTGCCGGCTGCATGAAATTGGCAATGTTTTTCATGATCTCGTTACGCTGACTCGAATTGTTGATCGCTTCAATTCCGAATGAAAACAGCATAAGGCGGTAGCCATCAGTTACTTTGACACCGGATGCACCAGAAGAGGTAATGCCTCTGGTAAGAGAGCCTGGTTTATGGTTGGGCCCGTTCATTTCGCGGTCATCGGCTTTGTCGCGTGACCCTTCTTCGTATTTCAGGATGACTTCGGCACCTGGCAGCGGGTCGATTTCATCGGGCCACTTCTGATTGTTGGCGCCATCGCCACCGAAAATCTGGAAGCTGTGGTTGTCGGCGAACCCATTGGCACCCGAGACCACGTGTACGTTGACGTCATCCTGCACAAACCTGGTTTTGCAGCGGGTTTTAAGAAAGTCGTGTTCGCGCAGTGTGAAGGCGAGATCCTGGCCGTTGAGTACCAGTCGCCCCCCTGCTTTGAGAAATTGATCGAGTGCTTCGATTTCTTCGGCGCTGAGGCTTTGTTCGGGGGTTGAATCCTGGGCGGCTACAAAAACCCAGCCTTCAAGATAGCGTTTTAAGACTTCGGGGCGCAGAGCGCCGTCGAGCATGCGATCCCAGGTGTCGAATTTGACGCCGGCATTCTGCATCATCTGTTGCAATACGGGACTGGCAGGTGAGAAGTTGTCGGTCATCACCAGCAGGGCGTGACCAGTTGAAGAGAACGGTTCTTTGATGTAAAAAGTTGATTTGAGAGTCGAGACAGGCAGAGTTTCGCTTAGCAGGCTGATGGTAAGAGAAATTTCTGAGTGAACCGGGGCGTCTTCATTGACTTTGATCGTGAAGACGTGTTGCAGCAATGCTTTGCCGGGGGCCGGCAACTTGTTGAGTTCAATGCTGTATTTAGTGTTGTCAAGAAGCTTGCTGTCGGTTTCGCAGGTGATTTGAACCTTGTCGAGGGGTTTTCGGCCAAGGTTGCGCAGCGAGGTATATACCTTGACTTCTTCGCCGGCAGCAATGCGGCCATCTTTGTTGTTGTCTTCGAGGGCGATGTCTTCAATTTTAAGATAGGGGATATTCGGGTTTGCTACTTCGCTGAGGAAATTGAACCATTCGGTTTCCTGGGCAATGGCGTGTTCGAGGTATCTGGCCTTGTAGGTTTTGAAGCCCTGCCTGGTCGGGAAGAAAATTGAAATACCACGGGAATCTTTAAATTTATCACCATTTTTGGCGTTTTTAGCGACATAACCGCTGCTGTTCTTTTCGGTTACCAGTGATTTCAGTAGCTGCGTCGCGGCGCTGCGGGTTTCGCCATTGATCTTGGCTTCGATCAGGAGTGCCAGAAAGTGCCCCAGATCGATATAATCGCCGTAAGAATATTTCAGGGCTGCGTCTCTGGCGGCTTCGTATTTGTCGATGTCTACGATGTTCTGGCGGGCAACATTGCAGAAGTGGTTCAGGTCTTCACGGAAGGCTTCGGACTTTTCGAGGTCAATTACGGAGAGCACTACCGCGGTGTTACCCTGCGTTCCACTCATGTATGATTTGTTATAAACGTCGGCGATATGCTTGCCAAGAGCCAGTGCATTAATTTCGGGCTTTTTGATGAGGTCGGCAGCAATCTGGTCGTATGGCCAGCCTCTCTCGGGTTCCTGGTCGGGTGAACCGATCTGGCAGAGGGCATAGGGCCCGGCTGTCCAGGATACTTCGACCATCTGCATCAGACAGGCGTCGAATCCGAGAAGATCGAGGGGTTTGCCGAGAATACCCTTGATTCTGGCAAGAGTTTCGCCGAGAATCGGTATGCTCATCGAAGTTTTTGAGGTGTCGTCGTAAGAGATATTGTATGAAATATTATTAATGGCGTTCGTCAGCCCCGCAGAGATGCCAATCTCGCCGGTATCCGCGTCCATGATGCTTGGCTGGATTTCTTTCCAGCCTGTGCCGTGGTTCCAGAGGATGAGGGCGTATTTTTTGGCCGGGTAATTTTCTTTGGCCCACATGACAAAATCAGTCAGGGCAAGGGGGTCGGCCATATCGACATCGCCGAGTTCCTGGAGAGATTTTGAAGTCATTTTTTCGGGGGTTTTGTCTTTAGTAATATAAAAGCGCCTGGCCCCCGACCATTTTAGTTCGGAATTGTTGGAGTAGCCGCCGTTGCGGTCGATCTGGGCGAGGAAATTAACCTTGTCTGTTGAGCCATACTGTTCGATTTCATTGATGTCAACAGAGGTTGCCGCTTCAAGGTTGTTGTCGGCGGCCATGAAAATCATGAAAGTCCATTCTTTTTCGACCGGAGTGTTATTGGCAGCACGCAACGGCATGATGGCTGTTAACGCCAGCAGAATTAAAGCGATTGAGGTGTTTATACTCTTATGATGCACACTTTTCCTCCAATAGCCGGATCGACGCATTCTTAATTATACGGTTCCGTACAAAATGTGTCAAATATGCCGCCGTTGTTTTAAAACAATTCATCTGTTTGACAAATGAGGTGATGGTGTGTTAATTTAGGGTTCCAACTTCCTGGAAGGGAGGACAACGAATGGCACGTGCAAAAACAATTAAAAAGGCTGGCGCTGTCACCGAAGAAGTGGCTACCAGCAAGAAGAAAGTGAAACCTGCGTCCGGCGAGGCCAAAGAGTATTCAGTAACTGAAATCTTTGCCAAGGGAGACATGGTCTACCACAAAGTCTGGGATGACACAGGCGAAGTAATCGAGATTGGTACCACCGAAGATGGTATCAGCAAGATGAAAGTTGCTTTCGAAAAGGTTGGAGTAAAAAACCTGAGAATGGGTTGAAATAGTTTCCAGCTTAAAAAAAGACCCGGGTAAACCGGGTCTTTTTTTAATAAGAAGATAATTCTGGAGGACGAGATCTCTTGTCAGGAGAACACAGCTTAAGACAGAGCGGGTTCTGGTTGCTCAAACCCTGTACCCGGCGGCTGATCGGCTTTTTGTCGCATTCTGACGCGCGATTGCGCGGCGAGGGGGCGAAGTCGCTTGGCAAAATTGGTGACCCTGAAGCGGTGGAGCCTCTAATTGCTGCCCTGTTAAAAGAAAAGCAGGATGAACAGATGCCGCTCGCCCTTGCTGAAATCGGTGATCCATCGGCTCTGCCTCCGCTTCTCGCAGCTTTCAAGGAAGCTGACCGTGAAGTCAGGCCGAATATTGCCCTGGCGCTTGGCGCTTTTAATGATCGGCAGTCGGTCGCAGCTTTAATAGAAGCTCTGGGTGACCTGGACCCGAATGTCAGGTTTAACAGTATTACTTCTCTGGGCCGCCTCAAAGACAGTTCTGCGGTGTCGAACCTGCTTGGCTGCCTCGGTGAAAGCAACGAATGGATTTTTCTAAATGTTGTTGACGCGTTGGCCAGAATGGGTGCGCACCGTGCCACCAACCCGCTGGTTGCCTTTTACCTGAAAGAACGCAACGAGCGGAAGCGTTCAGCACTGATTACCGCGCTGGGCAGCATTGGTGACCTCACTGCGGTGCCGACCCTGACCAAGGCCTTGCGTGATACTGATGATCGTGTCAAGGCAAACGCGATTGAGAGTCTGGCACGCCTGGGTCTGCCCCCCGAAAAAGCACTGGGCATGATTCAACCTTTTCTCAAACACCCCAATAACAGGGTGCGCGGCAACGCGATGATTGCGGGCGCAGGGTTTGGCAATGTCGATCTGACGCCGACCATGCGTTCCATGCTTGATGACCCTGACAAATGGATCAGAGCCACCCTTGGTTACGTTCTTTCGGTAATTGAATACAGTCAGGCTCTTGAAATGATTGTTGAGCTTCTCAAGGATGAAGATGCCGATGTGCGAAAGAATGCGGCATTGGCTCTATCGAACCGTGCCAGGGAAGCCCAGACTGAACTTCTGGTGCGCATGCTTGCCGACCCTGTTCCTTTCGTCAGGTTGCAGGCTGTTATTACTCTCGGGCGCCTCAAAATCGTATCAGCGGTTCCATGGCTGGTCAAAATGCTGAAGACTGATCGTAATTTCAAGATCAGATCTGCTGTTATTACCAGCCTTGGTCATATTGGCGACCGATCAGGGGTTGCTACTTTGCAGAATGCGCTGCGTGACCGTGATTCACGCGTACGTGCCAATGCGGTCGAAAGCATCGAAGAAGTTCTCGGTGAGGCGGGCGTTAATGTTATCAAACCCCTGCTGAAAGATTCTGACAATCGTACGCGCTCAAACGCCGCCAAGGCTCTATTTAGACTCGGTGACGTTGAAGTGTTGCAGGAACTCGAAAAAATGCTGGCTGGAAAAGATACTGCCACCCGCATTTCATCGGCTTATGCTCTGACCCAGATTGGTCTGGCACTTCGCGAAATCGACATTTCGCCCCTGCCCGGGCCATTAAAAAGAAGTCTCGAAAAGGTTAAGATACCCCAGGCTGCCGCTCTCGCCGATGCCTTGAAGTTTGCCAGGCCTGAATTATCGGGTTTGCCCGATGTTGCAGTGGTTGCCGAAGCAACCGCTAAAACTCTGCCGGCAGCTCCCGATAATAAAGAGGCCATGCGTAACCAGTTTCTTGAACTCTTTAAAACCGGAAAGCTCAAAGAATCGTTAGATCTGGCCGATCGTTACCTCGTTAAATACCCGCATGATCTGATGGCGGTATTTTTTACTGCTAACCTTAATCTGCAGTTGAGCCGGTTCGATGAGGCAATCGCGGGCTTCAGCAAAGCGGTTGAACTCGACCCGTTCCATGTTCAGGCGCATAGTAACCTCGGCGCAGCCTATTATCGCAGCGGCAAGATTGTCGAAGCGATCGAGCACTTTAAAACTGCCCTGAAACTCAAACCTGAATTGACCACGATCCGGTTCAACCTGGCAAGTTTGTTTCTCAAAACCTCCCGCTGGGAAGACGCTATCCGTCAATTTGAAGAGGGCCTCAAATACCAGGCGCCAACCGCTAAAATTCTTACCAATCTTGCATTTGCCAGTCAGAAGATTGGCAATTTTGCGAAATCAACCGAGCTTTATCGCCAGGCGATCACCCTTGACAGCCGCGACGCCGGGGCATATTACAATCTGGCGCTGATTCTCATCAAGACAGGCCAGCGGGCTGAGGCCCAGCAGATCTTGCAACGCTCGGTCAAAGAAGTTCCAGAAGGCGCTCCGGGTCTGCAGAATCTTCGTGAACTCCTTGAAAGATTGAAAAGCTGACTCAAAAAATGATAGAAAATCGCCTGCTTACAGTTGTGTTTATTGATATGCAGGGCTACACCCGTCGCAGCGCTGCTCAGACTATCGAAGAGATGAAGCTTTTCCATGACCAGATGTTCACCTTCGTCTCAGAAATCATGCAAAAATGGAACGGCGTCATGGTTAAGACCATGGGCGACGGTTTTCTGGTGCGTTTTGATTCGCCAACCAACGCTGTTCAGGCCGGTATTGAAGTGCAACGCCGCCTTGAATCACGTAATGCTCAAATGATGAACCCTGACAGTATTGTGCGTTTCAGAATAGGCATCAATACTGGTGAAGTCGGCATTGATGAGCAGGGCGATCTTTTTGGCGACCCGGTTAATATTGCCTCGAGAATTCAGACGTTTGCTGACCCGAACGATGTTTTTATCGCAGAATCAACTTATCTGGCGATGAATCGCAATGAATTCGGCGCCGTCGATCTTGGTGCCCAGGAACTCAAAAATGCCACCCGCGAAATCAAAATCTACAAAATCTTAAAAAATGGCGTGCCTGGGGTGACCCTGCCAGGAGCAAAAACGCAAAAACCATCGTCGGCGCCAGCGGTTTCTGACACTGGCGCAGGCAAGAAAAAGTTTATCGCCCTGGCAATTCTGGTGCTTCTTGTTGTTTCTGCAGGCCTGTTTTTTGCCAGAATCTTCAAACAACGGCAACGTCAGCCGGGTGCCTCGTCAGTGACGGAGTTGGTAACTAAGACGCCACCGCAGACAGCGGTTGGCGCCACAACGATGACCCTGCTCGCAGTAGATCCGCGCGACGAAAAATTGCCATTGAATGAAGCCGGGCGCCGTGCTCTAGCTGATATTCAGCGAGCCAAAGCCGATGGCCAGCTTGAAAAAGGCCGGCAGATCGCTCATTTTATGCTTCAAGACCCAAAACAGAAGATCAAGCTGATCTGGGCTCTGATCCTGGCTGAACTGCACTGGATAGACAACAACCATGCGGCTGCCGAGAAAATTTTTGCCGATATCCAGAAACGCGAGGATCGCATGTCTGAGCCAGCAAAGAAAAATCTTCAGGCGCAGATCGAGCTGATCAGACAAAAGTGATTTATATAAGAGCACATCGAGTATCTCTCGCCGATTTGACGGCGTGGCCTAACACGACCGCCCCGCAGAAGCATGTCTGTGGGGCGGTCTTATTCATGGTTGCTGGGCCTGTCAGGCCATGTTCCAGCCGGTGCTGAATGCTTTCAGGTTCAGTTCCTGGAGTTTGGGCGGCAGCATGCGTTTGATGAGTTCTGGCCAGATTTCAGGCTTGATCTGGCTGATCTGTCGGGCCAGCACGCCAACCAGCACCATATTCAGGCATTTCTGGTTGCCCAGTTCTTTTGCTTTGCCGATGGCATCGACCGAAATGGTCTGCACTGACATTTTGGCAAGAATCTGGGTGATGTTTTTCGGATAAACGGCATTGCCGGCTGAAACCGACATGGGCAGAATGTTCTGGGCATTGGTTATCACCAGCCCGCCCGGTTTTAAAAATTCAGTATAGCGCAGCGCTTCGAGTTCTTCGAAGGCAAGCAGAATGTCACATTCACCCTTTCTGATGATCGGCGAGCAGATGCGCTCACCGAATCTCACATGGCTGACGACGCTGCCGCCGCGCTGCGCCATCCCGTGAATTTCAGATTTTTTCACATCAAAGCCAGCTTCCATGGCACATTCTGCCATGAGATTGCTGGCGAGGAGGGTTCCCTGGCCGCCGACGCCGCATAAGAGAATATTCGTAGTCATGATTATGCCTCCTCTTTCGCCTGGGTTATTGCGCCTGGCCGGCAAACAGCGGCGCACAAACCGCAGTGAACGCAAAGAGCACTGTTGATCATCGTTTTGCCGTCATCAGGGTTAACTTCTATGGCCGGGCAACCTAGTTTCCAGCACATGCCGCATTTAACGCACTTGTCACGGTTAATTGACACGAGCCTGACGCGTGGTTTGTAATCTTTTAGCAGGAAACATGGGCGTCGAGTGATAATTACCGATGGTTCGGTATCGTTAAGTGCTTCTTTTAAGGTGCTTTCGAGCAGTTTAAGATCGAAAGGGTCGAGGGTGTGAACGTTGTTGATGCCACAGGCGCGGCACATGGCCTCGATATTGAGGGCTTTGGTCGGCTCACCTTTTAACGTTTTGCCACTGGCCGGATTAGGCTGGTGGCCAGTCATTGCGGTTATAGAATTGTCGAGAATCATGGTGACATGGCGGCCTTTATTATAAACAGTATCAATAAGGCCGGTAATTCCTGAATGCATGAATGTCGATTCGCCGAGAACCGCTACCAGTTTGCCGTGAATCTTTTCTTTCATCGCTTTTTCGATGCCCATAGCACTGGTAATCGAGGCACCCATGCAGACAATGGTATGCATGGCATTATGCGGAGCGAAGGCTCCCAGGCTGTAACAGCCAATATCGCCGGTGACTGTGCAATTAAGCTTGCGCAGTGTATAAAAAACACCACGGTGAGGGCACCCGGGGCAGAGAACCGGCGGTCGCACCGGAATATCAACATCCGGGGTGCGGGTTTTAACCGGCGCTGTTTTGTTAACCAGTTCTTTGAGGGCTTCGTGAATAATATCGGGGTTCAGTTCGCCGCAGATTGGCAGGCGGTCTTTGCCCATGCAGTTGATGCCAAGGGCACGCACTGCAGTTTCGAGAAACGGGTCGTTCTCTTCGATAACAATCAGCTTATCAACGCTGGCAGCGAATTTTTTGATCAGTTCAGCCGGAAACGGGTAGCTCATGCCGAGTTTCAGGTATGATGCTTCAGGAAAAACTTCGCGGGCATGGCAATAGCTGATTCCGGAAGTGATGATGCCAATGCTGCGTTCGCCTGGTTCGATGCGGTTGAAAGGGCTGTTGCAGCCAAGTTCAGCAAGTTTGAGTTGACGCTTCTCGACTTTGCTGTGCAGTTGCCGGGCATTGTGGGGCAGAACGCAATATTTGCTCATATCTCTGACAAATTCGCGTTCTGGGGCCTGAGTGCGTTCGCCCAGCGTTACGATGCTTTCTGAATGTGAGGTTCGCGTGGTGGTGCGGATCATTACCGGAGTGTCAAAATCTTCGGAAAGTTTTACCGCCGCAATCGTCATGTCTTTGGCTTCCTGGCTGTTTGAGGGTTCAAACATCGGAATCTTGGCCATCATTGCATAATGCCGGTTGTCCTGTTCGTTCTGCGAACTGTGCATGCCGGGATCGTCGGCTGAAACAATTATCAGCGCAGCGTTAACCCCGGTATAAGCCACGGTAAAAAATGGGTCGGCAGCAACGTTGAGCCCAACGTGCTTCTGGGCGCAGATCGATCTGGCGCCGCCGTAGCAGGCTCCGATGACCGTTTCCATGGCAGTCTTTTCGTTGACTGCCCATTGTGCATCTATCTCTTTGTAGGTGCCGCAATTTTCAAGAATCTCGGTTGAAGGGGTGCCGGGGTACGCCGATGCAAATCTGACTCCGGCTTCCCATGCGCCACGGGCAATGGCAGCGTTTCCAGAGAGAAACGCCCTGTTTCCTGTGTGCTTCATTCCTTTCTCCTTTTTGTCTAATTTAGCTGGCCGAATTATAACACAAATATGTTTCCTTAAGCAGCTACGGGTAGAGACAAAATGTGTAGCTCAAGCCCTGGTTTTAGAATAATTGATAAACAACTGTTATGGTGCTATCCTGACTGCTGTGCGTGGGTTCAGACCTCAGAAAAACAGGCCCTGGAGATTCAGCAGATGAAGCTTTCAGTGATTATTCCGGTGTTCAATGAGAAGAGCACCTTGAAAGAAATTATTGCCCGGGTCAAAGAGTCTCCGATTGATAAAGAAATCATTGTGGTTGATGATTTTTCGACCGACGGAACCAGAGAATTGCTGCAGAATGAGATTGCCGGGCAGGTTGACAAGGTTCTCTATCATGACCGAAACCGCGGCAAGGGTGCTGCCCTGAGAACCGCCATCAAAGAGGCCACCGGTGACTGCGTAATTATTCAGGATGCCGATCTGGAATATGACCCCGGGGAATACCAGGTTCTTCTTGACCCCATCATCAAAGGCAAGGCAGATGTCGTTTATGGGTCACGCTTTGCCGGAACCGGGCCACACCGCGTTCTTTACTTCTGGCATTCGATGGGAAACCGTTTTCTGACTCTTCTCTCGAATATTTTTACCGACCTGACCCTTACCGACATGGAAACTTGTTACAAGTTGTTCCGCCGCGATATTATTCAATCAATTGATATCAGAGAAGAGCGTTTTGGCTTTGAGCCTGAAGTGACCGCTAAAATCGCCCGTAAGGGAGTCAGAATCTTTGAAGTTGGCATTTCATACTATGGTCGAACCTATGAAGAGGGCAAGAAGATCTGCTGGAAAGACGGGGTGCGGGCTATTTATGTTATACTCAAATATGGCCTTTTCTGCAGAAAGTAATCGAGAACTTGCCGGGGATCAAATGTTCAATATAAACAATACAAGGTTTTCGGAAAGCCAGTTCCGGGGTGTCGCGACGCTGTGCTTTTTTTGGCTGGCAGGGGTTGCAACCGCTGCGCATGCTTATATCGACCCGGGCACCGGTGGCTTTATTCTGCAAACTTTGCTGGCTGCCTTTTTCAGCTTTATTTTCGTGCTGAAAAGTTACTGGACACGCATAAAAAACTGGTTTTCCGGAAAGCCACCCGAATCGGCTGTTTCAGCATCTCCTGGCGCGGTGCAATCAGATGCCGCAGCCGGCAAGAAGAGCGATCAGACACCTGCTGGCAAACCTCCGGTTGGCTGACCGGCGAAGTTTTCATTTTTCCTTAAAAGCTTGCAGTAGATGCGCTGTCGCGATAGTATCAAAGAAAATTACACAGGAGCGGGCTTATGAAGATTTTGGTCACAGGGGCTGCCGGTTTTATCGGGTTTCATTTGACGATTCATCTGTTGAAGCGCGGTGACGAGGTGGTTGGCTTCGATAATCTCAACCATTATTACGATGTCAAGCTAAAGCAGGATCGCCTGGCAATTCTCAGCAATCATCAGAATTTTAGCTTCGTTCAGGCTGACCTCAGTGATCGGCCTTCGGTTGAGAAGCTTTTTGCTGAACATCACTTTGACCGGGTTATAAATCTGGCTGCCCAGGCCGGGGTGCGCTACAGCATCGAGAACCCGCATGCCTACATTGAAGCCAATATTCTGGGTTTCATTAATATTCTCGAAGCATGCCGGCACAACAAGGTCGAGCATCTCACTTATGCTTCGTCGAGTTCGGTGTATGGGTCAAACACCCAGATGCCCTTCTCTGTTCATCATAATGTCGATCATCCGGTTTCACTGTATGCCGCCACCAAAAAGGCTAACGAGCTGATGGCCCACACCTATTCGCATCTTTATGGGCTGCCCACCACCGGTTTGCGCTTTTTTACGGTCTATGGGCCATGGGGGCGGCCTGATATGGCACTGTTTCTTTTTACCCGTGCTATTCTCGATGGCAAGCCGATCAAGGTATTCAACAACGGCCAGATGCAGCGCGATTTTACCTACATCGATGATATCGTCGAGGGTGTAGTCAGGGTCAGCGACCGCATAGCCCAGCCCAACAAAGACTGGAATGGCAAGCAGCCTGATCCGGCAACCAGTCTTGCCCCTTATCGTATTTATAACATTGGCAACAACCGGCCGGTCGAATTGCTGCGTTTTATCGAGATCATCGAAAAGAAACTGGGCAAAACCGCGATCAGGGAACTGTTGCCGATGCAGCCTGGCGATGTGCCGGCCACCTACGCCGATGTTGACGATCTGATGCGCGATACCGGTTTCGCCCCGGCTACCCCTCTCGAAACTGGCATCAGTCGGTTTATTGACTGGTACCGTGATTATTACCAGGTCTGACCTGCCGGCTGATTTTTAATTTCCTAAAAAAACAGGGAACGGTGCGAAGACCGTTCCCTGAGTTTTTTATCTGAACCGCTTATACGTTTTCGCGGCCGTGATAATGAGTGTGCAGCAGCTTATGTGACATTTCGCCACAGGGTTTGCCCAGAAATTCTGCATACAGCTTCTGAATTGATGGATTCAGGTGCGATTTGCGAATCTTGCTGTTTTTGTCATCTTTGTAGATAGCCTGCATGCGCTTGGTGAGAATATCTTCACATTTGCCATCGGAATAGGGCTGACCGCCGCCGTTGAGACAACCGCCCGGGCAGGCCATGATTTCGATGATGTGATACTTGGCTTCGCCTCTTCTGATCTTTTCGAGCAGCTGGCGTGCATTGCCAAGACCTGAAGCGATTGCAGCGTTGACTTCAACATCGCCAACTTTAACGGTTGCTTCCTTGATGCCGTCAAGACCGCGTACTGCGGTAAAGTCGATTTCTTTGAGGTCTTTGCCGGTTACCCAGTCGGCGGCGGTGCGCAGGGCTGCTTCAAGAACGCCGCCGGTGGCACCGAAGATGACGCCGGCCCCGGTTGATTCGCCGAGCGGATCGTCATACTGTGATTCAGGCAGATGATCGAAGGCAATACCGGCTTCTTTGATCATGGCGGCCAATTCGCGGGTCGTGATAACGATATCAACATCGCGGTTGCCGCTGGCGTTGAATTCTTCGCGGGCTGCTTCGTATTTTTTGGCCAGGCAGGGCATTACAGACACGACTATCATGTCTTCGGGTTTAACGCCGATCTTCTTGGCGTAGTAGGTTTTGGCAATGGCGCCGAACATCTGCTGCGGTGATTTGCAGGTTGATGGAATATGCATCAGATCTTTGAACTGGTGCTCAAAGAATTTGACCCAGCCAGGGCAGCAGGAAGTGAGAATCGGCAGATTTTTGCCGCTTTTCAGGCGTTCAATGAATTCGGTGGTTTCTTCCATGATCGTCAGGTCAGCCGAGAAGTCGGTATCGAATACTTTGGCAAAGCCCATCATGCGCAGGGCGGTAACCATTTTGCCTGTGGTGATGGAACCGGGTTCCATGCCGAATGCTTCACCGAGAGCAACGCGAACTGCCGGGGCAGTCTGAACGACAACGGCTTTGCCGCTGTTGATGGCGTTCCAGGTTTTGTAGGTATGGTCTACTTCAGTGAGAGCGCCAGTCGGGCAGGCTGCAACGCAGCGACCGCAGTAAGTGCACTTGGTTTCTGAGAGCGGGCGCAGATCGGCTGGGCCAACTACGGCGTTGAAGCCGCGGCCAATGCCGGAGAGAACGCCAACAGTCTGTATCTCATTGCAGGCGACTTCGCAGCGCCGGCACATGATGCACTTGTTCGGGTCGCGAACGATTGCTTCGCTTGAAACGTCGATTTCATGCTTCGACATTTCGCCTTTATATTTGATACGATGCAGGCCAAAGGTTGATGCGAGATCCTGCAATTTGCAGTCGCCGCTTTTTTCGCAGGTCAGACAATCTTTGGGGTGGTCTGACAGCAGCAGGTCGAGCATGGTGCGTCTAGCATTGATGACGCGCAGGCTTGAGGTAATAACTTTCATGCCTTCGGTGGCCGGGGTGCAGCATGACGGTGCAAGGTTAGGCCGGCCGTCGATTTCGACGACGCATACGCGGCAAGAACCGGTTTTGGATTCGATATGGCAGCCACCGGTGCTCTTAAGGTGGCACAGGGTGGGGATGTCGATGCCGAGCTTGTGAGCGGCTTCGAGAACGGTTTCGCCTTCATTTACCTGAACTGGAAGTTTATTGATGGTGAGATTAATCATTTTATATGGTTCTCCTGGTTACTTGCGTTCAACAGCGTGGAATTTGCAGACTTCCATGCAGACGCCGCACTTCAGACATTTGTTCTGATCGATACTGTGTCTCTGTTTAACGCTGCCGGTGATACAGCTGGCCGGGCAGTTTCGGGCGCAAAGAGTACAGCCAACGCATTTTTCGTTGATTTCGAATTTCAGCAGGCTTTTGCAGACGCCAGCTTCGCAGCGCTTATCTTTGATATGCCCCAGATATTCATTTTCGAACTGGGCGATTGTTGAAAGTACCGGGTTTGGTGAGGTCTGCCCCAGACCGCATAATGCGGTATCCTTGATGGTGTAACTGAGGTCTTTCAGATCCTGGATGGTTTGCATGGTGCCGCGCCCGTCGCAGATGCGGGTAAGCATTTCAAACAGGCGTTTGTTGCCGATGCGGCAGGGAGTGCATTTTCCACATGATTCATCGAGGGTGAATTCAAGGAAAAACTTGGCGACGTTAACCATGCAGTCATCTTCGTCCATGACGATCATGCCGCCTGAACCCATCATTGAACCAAGTCGCTTCAGTGATTCATAATCAATTTCGGTATCGATCTGATCGAATTTGATGCAGCCGCCTGAGGGGCCACCGGTCTGTACGGCTTTGAACTTGCGGTCGTTCATGATGCCGCCGCCAACCGTGAAAATGATCTGACGCAGAGTGGTGCCCATCGGAACTTCGACAAGGCCGACTTTTTTAACTTTGCCGGCGAGGGCGAAAACCTTTGTGCCTGGTGAACCGGCGGTACCGATTTTTTTGAACCAGGCGGCGCCGTTTCTGATGATGGCACAGACGTTTGCAAAGGTTTCGACGTTATTAACTACGGTAGGTTTTTTCCAGAGGCCCTGAATGGCAGGAAATGGCGGTTTAACTGTCGGTTCGCCACGTTTGCCTTCGACTGAGTGAATCAGAGCGGTTTCTTCGCCGCATACAAAGGCGCCTGCGCCGTATTTGATCTGAATGTCGAAGCAGAACTTGCTGCCGAGAATGTTGTCGCCAAGCAGGCCGAGCTTTTTGGCCTGTTCGATGGCGATTTCGAGGCGTTTAACGGCGAGGGGGTATTCAGCGCGGATATAGATGATACCGGTGTTTGAGTTAATGGCATAGCCGGTGATGGCCATGGCTTCAAGCACTGAGTGCGGATCGCCTTCGAGAACGGCGCGATCCATGAAAGCACCCGGATCGCCTTCATCGGCGTTGCAGAGAACGAATTTCTGGTCGTTTTTCTGGGCAGCGGCGAAGGCCCATTTTTTGCCGGTGGGGAAACCACCACCGCCACGGCCGCGCAGGCCTGATTCGATGATGGTATCGATGACCTGCTGCGAAGTCATTTCGTGAACCGCTTTGCTGAGTGCCTGATAGCCTTTGACTGCCAGATACTGATCAATAATTTCGGGGTTGATTTTGCCGGTGTTTTTCAGAACAATACGGGCCTGAATTCTTTCGGCAGTTGCGGTTTCGTTGTCTTCCGGGTAAAACCATGAGGGCTTGAGCACTTCACAACTGGCGGCTTCGATGCCTTTGCTGGCGGTTTCAATGATGGCGGGTACCTGGTCGAGTTTGACGTTGCCATAAATAACCGATTTGCCGGTTGAATTATTGATTACTTCAAGGGTGGGTTCGCTGTGGCAGAGGCCCATGCAGCCAACTTCGACGATTTCGATTTCGGCTTTGCGTGCGGCGGCTTCGGCAACGAGTTTTTCCTGGATGGGGCGCCCTCCGGCTGCAATGCCGCAGGTGCCTAATGATACAAGAATAGTTGAGCCGGTTTTGGCCTTCGCCTTGGCGAGTTTTTCAGCGTGAGAATTCAGTTTTGCGGGTGTGTCAATCATCTCAAATTCCTTTACTTGCAGTCGCTGATGATTTCGGGAACCATCTTGGTAGTTACTTTACCGTAGACTCTTTCGTTGACCATGACAACGGGGGCCATCGAACAGGCGCCCACGCATCTGAGATTGATCAACGAGAATTTGCCGTCAGTACCGGTTTCGCCAACTTTGAGACCAAGGTAACGCTGAAATTCATCGACGAGCTTGTCGGCGCCTTTAACAAAACAGGCAGTGCCGGTGCAGATGTTGATTTTGTATTTGCCGACCGGTTTATCAGTAAAATAAGAATAAAAACTGATAACCCCGTTAACTTCAGCCAGATGAAGGCCAAGTCGGTTGGCAACATGAATCTGTACGACAGAGGGCAGGTAGGTGAAAATTTCCTGTGCTTTGTGCAGCGACTGAATCAGGAAACCGCGGTTTTTTTCCCGGTCTTCGGTCAGTGGTAAGCTGGTCAGGAAACCATCCAGTTCCTCTGCCTTGGCGGGGGAAAGCTTAGCCAGTTCGGCTTTTGATGTGATTGGACAGGACATCTTGAATCTCCTTGGTTCCGCCGGTTTTTCCGGCAGTTTTTTGGCCTTCAATAACTCAACTGAAAACCATTTATCGCCTGAAAAAGTCTAGTAGATTGTGACAAAATTATCAAGCAAAATGTTCTCGAACTGAAATGAAACCGCCGGCTTCGCAAATTGCGGAGCCGGCGGTTATCAATTTTGTCAGGCTGACAGTGTTTCCCGATAGAAGTTTTCCCAGATTTCACGCTCTTCATTCATTACGAACAACGCGAAATGGTCGCGAAGCATTTTAATACAGAAGTCAAGAATCGCTTCTTCGGGGGTACCCGTCTCAGGGCTAAAGTAGACGAATACAGCGCCAAGCAGCCTCGAATTCTGCATCAGCGGAAAGGCAATGCACGCGCCATCGGTTTCGCCGAGGTCGATGGTGATTTTATTACGGGGGTTGCTTTTGAGAACTTCAAGAAACTCTGACTCGGCAGTGCTCAGAGTGAGCTGGCGGGAACGATCTATTCGACTGCACACTTCGGTGCTGGCGTCCTGATGGATTCTAACCAGCACAGCATCTTTAACCGGCAACAGGCGGCTGAATTCATTCATGAGACCTGCAAACGGCTTTTCTTCGTCTTCAGGGCTGCTGTAAACCATTGCCTTGATGCTGTCGAGCTGGTTATAGAGTCTGGTGATTGTCTGATGCAGCTTTTCGTTTTTGCTGCCGGCTTCATGGTTGATGATGGCATTTTTTATCGCCGTTGCCGAATGCTTGAGATAATAGCTCAGCATATTGATCAGCAGTTCCGGGTTGTCTTCCTGCCCATATTTTTCGAGCATCATCATGCCGAGAATCTTGTTCTGATGGCGAACCGGAACATAAGCGATCAGCCTCTGCATTGGCCCATTTGTTATGGCCAGGGATGCTGATTTTTCAGGGGTGATCTGAGCGTTGATTATTACCGGCCGGCCTTCGTCAAAAGCCGGATTGAGAAGATCGGGGTTATTGCGGGGAACGTCAAGCAGACGGGGTGAGGCTTTTCTGATGTCGAGAATCTCGATGCGGCGGTGATCATTGTCTTCAGCCCTGAAGATATGCAGGCAGGTGTTGTCAAGATTGAAGAGGTCTCGGGTTCGCTTTTCGATGAGTGTCGTCAACCCTTCGATTTCGCTGCAAGCATTCATTAATTCAGATACTTCGTCAAGAATCATCTGTTTGTAATCAAGTTCGGCACTGAGATTGTCGTTTGATGATTTAAGTGTGGCAAGTTCGGTCATCAGGCTGGAAATCTGGTTGTTCTGATTTGTGGATTCACCTTTTGCGGCTTTGAGTTTCTGGGTTAGAATCTCGATTTCGGTGGCCTTTTCGTTGGCAAATTTCTGCATTTCTTCAAATGAGCGACGGTTTTCACGGTTTTCAAGAGAGGTCTTTTCAAGGCTCAGCGAAGTTTCGCTTAACTCGCGACTAAGGTTATCGACCCGGGTTTTCAGAAAAATCTCTTCGGTGCGCTCTTCAAAGATGGCGAGGATTTTCTGTTTATCATCGCAATCTCTGAAACAGGAAATGCGGGCGTTGAAAAGATGTTCGGTGCCTTCCTGTGACACGATTTTAATTTTTTCTAAGACACGCCGACTGCTGCTGGTCAGCACTGCCTGAATTACATAACCCATTCCATACTGTTCAAGTTCGGGGAAACTCTTGAAGATGTTGTGCCCTGCGAGTTCGGCGCTGAAGAAGTTGTTGCGGTCAACTTTGACCTTTTCGATGTTACCTTCGGCGTCAGTGATCATCCACGCCTGGGAACTCTGTTCGGCGGCGTAGGTTGAAGCAACTGCCCTGGTGTTGCTCTTGTAGAGCAGATCGTTAAGATAGAAAATTCTTTCTTTGAAGACGGTGGTCAGACGGTTAGCCAGAAAAGCTGCCGAAAATAGGCCGGTGACAATAACTGAAGAGTTAGCGATCAACCAGCCTGAACACTGGCTCAGATCACCGTAAACAGGGGGATAAAATTTAATATGCGGCAGCAGCTGGAATTTGACCAGCAGGCCAGTTGCCAGCCAGGCGCCGGCTGCGATTCCAGAGTAAATCGCCCCGGTCTGCAAGCCCATAACGGCTCCTGCCACAGTAATTGGAACGATACTGAGAAAGAACATTGGGCTTTCCATGGAGCCTGTGTAACGGTTGAGCAAAATAATCACCAGCAGGTCACTGGCGATCTGGGTGTGCATGACGTTTTTTAGGGAAAATGGGTTGAAGGGCAGATCTTTCAATGATTCAAGCAGCATCAGATAGATAATTGCCGATATTTTTGATGCCACCCACGGCAGTCCAGAAATACCACGCAGGCCATTTGTGCGAATGTTGGCAAATACCTGTGAAACAACTCGTAACAGCAGTCGCCTTAGGGTTGTCAGCCCATGGGTTACGGTCATCTGTCTTGCCAGTAACGAGAAATGCAGAGTGAAAAATACGTTGGCCAGCGCCAGCAGGCAGCACAGAATGTAGATTGGTTCGATCTTGAAGCTCATTCCGAGAGCACGCAGGCTAAAAAGGCTGAAGCCAAAGATCAACGGAATACTTGCCCAGCGAAGTGTGATCAGGCCGCGGGCAATTTGAAGTTCTCTAATACCAGAACGATTAGACGTCATATTGTCTCCTGAACTAACAACGAAATATAGTTCAGGTCAGCTATCGGCAGCTTTCACATTTGAGATAACAATAAGTGTTAAAAAGTGACAAAATTCTTCATAAGCAGGTTACGAGAGGCAAGATATGACAGGATCACCGCTTTGCCTTTGCCGGTGGAAGTGGCGAGTTGCCAGCGTCGTTTCAGGGCGCTCTGATCTTGCGAGGCAAACATCATGGCGTCAGACAAACTTGAAATGTCTGGCTGAACCCAGGTGTGTTGGTCGGTAACCGGCGGCCATCCAAGCTCAAGATGCCCACGCAGTTCAAATGGCTGCATGCGGGCTGAACCGGCGATACCGATCTGTATCTCTTTCATAAAACTACTGGCGAGTTTTTTTTCATGGAGGTAGCCGGTAACCCTTGAGCGAATGCGGGCCAGGTTGTTGCTGATCTGTTCTATTGGGGAATGAAAGCTTATAACCAGACGGGTTGGTGACTGCAGGTCGAGGCTTAAGGGGAACAGCGAGTTGGCGTCGGTTTCGATACTGGCGCACACCCCGCTGATAACAGGGGCTGCTGCAAGAAAACTGATGGCAATATCTGCGCCGTCAGGGTTCTCTGTGATGCTGCACGTGGTGAACCTTGGGTAAACCTCTCGGGAGTGGCTGAATTCATGGTTCCAGGGCTCGGGGTGACTGACGCCGTTTGAATGTATGGTCGGCGCCTGGTATTCAACCGGTTTGACCTGCGAAGAAAAATTGCCGTTCCAGTGCTTTACCCAGGCGTCAAAAAGGCTCTTTTTGCCGAAATCGCGGGTGTCGTCGTCGATTATCTGCAGGGCGCGACCAACGTAACTGTTCCAGTTTTCAGGCTTGATGCTGCTGGGAAACGATTTGCTGAAGGCTCTGAGTTTTTCGGATGCCGCGAAAAGTTCATCGGGGTTGCCGCTGACCAGCAGTGCCAGTGAGAGACCATACTGACTGACGATTACTTCATAACTGGCCGATGCGACCGAAGACATTTCGTCGAGATAAATTTCGCCGGTGTACCTGGCCGAAAGAAAGGCGCCAAGCGAAAAGGTTTCCCAGGCATAGATTTCATAGGCGGTTGGCAGAGCATTGGCAACCACGGATCTGGTCGGGTCGCCTGCCGACTGTTCGTGACCATAAAGATGGCTCAACAATGCTGTTTCACTGGCAAGGGCGGCGGTCAGATCGTCTGCCAGCCCGGTTGAAAAAAGAGAAACCGGCTGATATGATGGTGCCGGTTCGCTGCCCGGGTATTTGCAGAGACTGTGCAGATGGCGGGTGAAGCTGTCGGTACCGGGGGGGGGAGTAAGATTGCTGGTTTTGGCTGCCAAGGTGCGCAGCATGGTTTTGCAGATGTCAATGGCTGCCCGACCATCGTCTGGAAAATACAGGGCAAATTGTACCCCGCTAAGATTCTGGCTGGCAGACCATACTGCCCCGGCAGCGTCAACTTTGGCTGCCAGATCGGCAGGCTTTTCGCGCATGCTGGTTAGAATGCTCTGATATAGCTCAGTTGCAAGGTTCTGGCCGCTGACAATCGGCGGCGAAAAATTGATTACCAGGGCATTCAGGTCTGCGGCTTGCGTTGGTGAGGCCACCAGGGTGAAGAACGCCAGAACAAGCCCGAATATAACCCCTGCAATTGTTTTCAGATTAATCATGAAAAAAATTATAACACAATGGTAGTCGGGTTGCCGAATTTTTATCGGCAAACTGCCGCCAGGGCGGGGTAGTCGATTAAGATGCTTGCTTTTGCCAGAGGCGGCAGTTAAAATCATGAAACAGGGTAATTCTTAATTCAGGCGGTAGCAGATGGTCAGCTGGGATGCGGAAGTCGGGTCAGCGCTGATTGTCGCTTCGTTTTTTCTTGGCCTTTGCGGCCTTGGCGAGCTGTTGCGCGGTTTTAATGCCTGTTCCCAGGAAGCGACCCGAAAATTCGTTCATCTCACTGGCGGCGTTGTTTCGCTTTGTTTTGCCTATGTTTTTAAATCCCACTGGACTATCCTGGCGCTCTGCTTTGCCTTTGTCTTTTTGATGGCCGGAACCCGCAAACTGGGCATGCTGAAATCGGTACACGGCATCAAGCGCAAATCAAGCGGCGACATCCTGCACCCGGTGGCGATTTACCTGACTTTCGCAGCGACCAGTTATTTTGAAAAGCCTGATTTTTACCTTATTTCCATCATGGTGCTTTCGGTCTCAGACGCCCTCGCAGCGCTGATTGGCGTTTCCTACGGATTCAAGGTTTACAGCGTCGAAGAAGAACACAAGAGCCTCGAGGGATCATTCATTTTTCTGCTTTCGACCTTTCTTATCGTTCATCTCGGCCTGTTGCTGCTTACCTCGGTCGGGCGCATGGAATGCGTGCTTTCGGCTCTGCTTATTTCGGTGCTTATGACCTGTTTTGAGGCCATTTCCCTCGGCGGCGTCGATAATATAATTATTCCGTTCGGCACTCTTTTTATCATCATGAAAATCACTACCAAACCGATCCCCGAAATAATCGGGCAGCTCTCTTCGATCGGCATTATTTTTCTGACAACCCTCTTGTTTGGCAATTCTTCAGGCCGTCTCGGCACTTCAGGAATCCTCTGCGTTCCCAAACAAGATGATTCCTGAAGTTCCGAGACTTCCTGAAGAATTGCCAAACAAGATGGTTGTCAGAAAAATAATGCCGATCGAAGAGAGCTGCCCGATTATTTCGGGGATCGGTATTATTTTTCTGACAAC
>Ga0116171_10001141_pt1 | contig 27142 bp, 14 predicted proteins | sample AD_JPNHW2_MetaG_FD_89798 | JGI IMG/M metagenome (GOLD analysis project Ga0116171, IMG submission 89798) | Active sludge microbial communities of municipal wastewater-treating anaerobic digesters from Japan - AD_JPNHW2_MetaG | ecosystem: Engineered > Bioreactor > Anaerobic > Digestate | place...
CGTCACCCTCGTTGATCATGGTGCGGGTGAACTCGTAGGGGATGGTGACCATGGCCGCGTCCTTGTCGCTCCGGAAGTCGACGAGGGTGATGGCGAGGCCTGGGCACACCGCGACGCACTGCTCGCAGGCGATGCAGTCCTCCTCGATGAAGGTCGGCAGGCCGAGGATGTCGTCCCCCTCGATCCGGATGGCGTGTTTGGGGCAGATCGAGGTGCAGGGGTTGCAGGGAATTTCCTGGCTGCAGTGGAAGACCGGGAATACGCCCTGCTCGTCGTCGGGGATCTCCTCGGTGACGGTGGCGCCGGGACGGGACTTGAGGACCTCGGCGGTCTTGTGCCACTCGGGCGGAACCTCGCCGACGTCGCGGCCGAGCAGCTTGGCGATCTCGAGGCCCCGGATCTTCCCTGTGAACATCGCCGCCGATGCCTCGGCAATCTCCTCGGCGTCGCCCCCGGCGAACACGGGCAGCCCAAACTCCTTCGCCTTCCTGTGGAACTCGTCCACCGGGTCGAGCCCCACCGCCACCAGCACCGTATCGCACGCGAACGTCTTCTCGGTACCAGGTATCACACTCCAACTACTGTCGATCTCGGCAACCGTCACCGAGCTGACCTCCTCCTCGCCGTTGGCCGAGACCACGGTATGGGAGGTGTAGATCGGTACCCCCATGCGAGCCAGCTTGTCCTTGTGCACCTTGTAGCCGCCGCAGTCGGGCAGCGCCTCGCACAGCCCCACGACCTGGATGCCGGCCTGCAGGGCGTGATACGCGGCGATGAGGCCGACGTTGCCGCCGCCGACCACGAACAGCCGCTCGGTGGGGCGCACCAGATCGCGGTTGACGAGGGTCTGGAACGCCCCGGCGCCGTACACCCCGGGCAAGGTGTTGCCACGGAAGACGAGTGACTTCTCCCGCGCCCCGGTGGCCACCAGCAGGACCTGGGGCTGGACGATGAAGTAGTGCCCCTGGCGGAGAATGCCCACCTTGCGGTCCGAGAACACGGCGAGCGCCATGGAGTCGGTCCACACCCGCACGTTCTCGAAGGAACGCACCTCGGCCTCGAGCTTGGAGGCGATGTCGATGCCACGGGTGCCGGCATGGCAGGCTTCGATCGAGCCGAAGAACTTGTGGGTCTGCAGCACCAGCTTGCCGCCCAGCCTCTCCTTGTCGTCGACGACAACCACGCCGACGCCGGCGCGCCCGAGCTCGATCGCCGCCGACAGCCCGGCCGGGCCGCCGCCGAGGATCAGACACTCCACCTCCACCGTCTCGATGGCGTGGAGCTGCCACCCCTGCTCGGGGATCGGCAGCTCGGGTGGGGCGTCGAGAGGGTCGACGCGCATCCCCGGCTTGACCGGCACCATGCACGACTTGACCGCCAGGCCGTCGGCGATCACCGCGCACTGGGCGCACTGGCCGTTGGCGCAGTAGATGCCTTGCGGGGCGCCGTCCTTGGGGTGGTGACCGAAGACCCGCACGCCGTTGGCGAAGAGCGCCGACGCGATGGTCTCTCCGGGCCGCGCCGACAGCTCCTGGCCGCGCCAGAGGAACGCAAAGCGGGGGGTGTCGGGCACAGTCAGAATGGGATGTTGGGTGACGCGAAAGTCGGGCATGTGGGAAGCTCCCGGGCGGTCGGAGGGGAGGGCGACCGCCGCTTCGGGCGGCGACAGTACCACCTTGCGGCTTCTGTCACAAGCGTTCCGGGCCCGAGTGGCCGGTCTTACCCGGCCAGGAGCAGCCGCTGCAGCGCGATGTTGTCGCGGTGGCCCGTGAACGCCGCGGTGATGCGCCCCCGCACCGGATAGCCCAGCAGGTAGAGGTCGCCGACGATGTCGAGAATCTTGTGGCGGACGAACTCGTCGGGGAACCGCAGCGCCGTGTTGATGACGTTGTCCTCGCCCACCAGGATGAAGTTGTCGAGGCGTCCGCCCGAGCCCAGGCCCAGCTCCTTGATCATCGGCAGATCGCGCAGGAAGCCGAAGGTGCGCGCCGGGGCGATCTGGGCCTGGAAGGCGTCGAAGGCGGTGAGGCGAAAGTCGAAGAACTGCTCCCCGATGGGCGGCGGGTAGCGCAGCCGATAGGCGATCTGCAGGGTGTCGGCCGGCTCGATGACCATGCGCTTGTCGCCGCGCAGCGGCAGCTCGTAGCGGTGGTCGATGACCACCTCCCGCCGCGGCACTCCCTGCTCCTCGATACCGATCTCCTCGAGACGCTGGCAGAACTCGATCGCCGAGCCGTCGATGACCGGGATCTCCCCGTGCACCTTGACGAGTAGGTTGGTGATACCGGCAGCATGCAGGGTGGCGAGCAGGTGCTCGACGGTCCGCACCTCCTCGCCGTCGCGCGAGATCGTGGTCGCGTACTCGGTGTCCCCCACCGACGCGAGGTGGGCGGGAATCTGGGTCCCCTGGGGCAGGGTCACGAAGTGCACCCCGCTGTCAGGTGGCAGCGGCTGCAGCACGAGGCCGGTCCGGCTGCCGGAGTGCAGGCCGAGCCCGTAGATCACGCTCGACGAGCGGATCGTGCGCTGGGGCTGCCGGCCGGGGCGAACCAGGCGCCAGACGGGCGGGGGCGCAAACACCCGTGCCGGCTCGGTTCCGGTCGCGACGTCCAAGAGCGGCGCGCCCCTCCCTCGGCGAGCCGCCAGGGCACCGTTGAGCGCCTCCATGATCCGCTCGTAGGCGAGCGGCTTTTCCAGGTAGTCATGGGCGCCGAGCTTGATCGACTTGACGGCGGTGGCTGCCTGGCCGTGCCCTGACATCATGATGACCGCGGCCTTGGGGTCGAGCTCGCGCAGCGCCTTGAGGGTCTCGAGCCCGTCGCGGTCGGGCAGCCAGACGTCCAGGAACACGGCGACTGGCCGCCGCTTCCGGTAGACGGAGATTGCCTCCTCACCGGAGGCCGTGGCCTCCACCTCGTAGCCCTCGTCCCCGAGGATCTGCCCCAGGATGGCGAGGATGCCAGGCTCGTCGTCGACGATGAGGACCAGATCCTTCATGGCGGCAGTGTCCCGCCCCTGTCCCCACCCGTCAACCACCCGAGCCTGAGGTCCGCGACCCGTGGTTCGCACCGCCGCTTCCCGATCAATGGTTGGGTGGGGGCTGGATCCGCAGCAACGTGCCCAGCACCTCGTGGCAGGTCAGCCACTCCTGGGCTGGCACCTCGCCTTGCCCGGCGGCGGCGCGCTGGGCGCTGACCACCTCGGCGGGCAGACGGAAGAAGGCGTTCTGGATCTTCCAGAAGTCCACCTCGAACGGCAGGGTGGCGGCCAACCCGATCGCCGCCGTGAGGTCCTGGAGCGCCTTGAACTCCCGGGGCTGGGTGGCCATGCGCGCCGCCAGCCGGTGCAGGGTGCCGCGTAGCACGAAGGAAAGCCCTGGGCCGTCAAGGGCGACGTGGAAGAGGCTCGCCTCCGCCAGCAGGGCATGGATCGCCTCGAGAGGCAGCGGATCCTCCCGAAACGCCTGTCGCAGGCCTGAGTTGAGCACGAACTCGGCGGTGGCACGCAAGGCCTGGGGTAGCGGCGTTCCGAGGTCGGAGAGAAAACGCATGAGCGGCGCCTGCTTCTCGTAGACCTGCCGGTAGGCGGCGGCCGTCTCGTCGAGGGTGGAGTCGAGGATCTGCGCCAGGATGCGGCGCTGCTCGTCCTTGAACAACGACTTGAGGGAGTAGGTCAGCGCGAGGTGGCGGTCGAGCGCACGCAGGGTGGCCGGCAGGTCGGCCCGGGAGAACGCGCCCAGGACCTCGGTGACGAGGCCGTGGTACTCCTCCTCGCCCTGGCTCACACGGACGCCGCCGGTCAGGTTGTGGTCGCCCAGGTGCAGCACGCCGTAGGTCAGCAACGTCGACTCGCGGGTCACTTCCGAGGTGATCTCGAGGCGTCCCACGGCGAGCCGCGCGCGCCCGGCCTGGGCGGTGCGATGGTCCGGGCGCTGGAGCCGGAAGCCGCGGCCGAGCAGTCCGTTGGCACCCGCTCCGAAGAGGGAGGAGATGGCCGCGTGGGCGCCGACCTTGTTGAGGTCGGCGGCGGCGGGCTTGACCTGGCGGATGAAGACCTCGGCGCCGCTCCCGATCGCCGGCACATTGGAGGGTGCCCTCGCGAGCAGCTCCAGAAAGGTCGGCTCGAGACGGCGCTCGGTCAGCTCCTCGGCGAGGTGGAGCGCCCGCCCGGCGTACTGCAGCACCTGTGTCGCCTCCAGGCCCGAGATCTCGTCGAAGAACCAGCCGCAGCTCGTGTACATGAGCATGGCGTGGCGCTGCATCTCGAGCAGCTTGAGGATGTTGATCTCGTCGGTCGGGGCCAGGGGTCGGCGGGCGTGGCGGCTGAGGAACGCGTCCACGACTGCGGTCGAGCGGTCCAGCACGAGCTCGACGTAGGCGTCGCGGCTGGCCCAGACATCGGCCAGCAGCTCGCCTCCCTGCTGCTCGAAGATCGCCGCCAGCTCGTCGCGCAGCCAGTCGAGGGCGTGCCGCAGCGGCCCCCGCCAGGCCTGGTCCCAGCCCGGGTTGGCCCCCGTCGCGCACCCGCAATCGGAGCGCCAGCGCTCGATGCCGTGGGAGCAGCTCCAGGAGGTGTTGTCGAGGATTTCCACCTCGAAGGCGGGCGGATGAATGGCGAGGAACTCACCGTAGTTGGTGAGCCGGGCATGGCGGGTCGACTCGAGGTGGCTGAGCGACCACGCGAGGGCCATCTCCCCGAAGCGGTGGTGGTGCCCGTAGGTCTCACCGTCCGTGGCGATGTGCTCGAGCTGGTCCCAGCCGGGGTTCTCGGAGAAGCCGCCGAGCAGGCGGCGGACGAACCCCTCGCCGTTGGTCAGCAGGCGCTCGAACGCCACGGCGCGGGAGGCCGGTCCGTCGTAGAAGAAGACGGCGAGGTGCCGTCCCTCGGGCAGCAGCACCATGTACGGTCGGGTGGGGTCGACGCGCGCCCCCGACACGTCGTGCCACTGGGCCTCGCCGAGGCGGCGGACCCGGCCCGCCTGGTGGGGCGCCAGGATGGTGAAGCGCACCCCGTGCTCGGCCAGCACCGAGAGGGTCTCCAGGTTCACCGCCGTCTCCGGTAGCCACATTCCCTCCGCCTCGCGGCCGAACCGGTGCCGGAAGTCGGCGAGACCCCACAGCACCTGAGTCACCTTGTCGCGCCTCTTGGCGAGCGGCATGATCAGGTGGTTGTAACCCTGGGCGAGCGCCGAGCCGTGGCCCGAGAAGCGCTCGCGGCTGAGCTGGTCCGCCTCCAGCACCGCGGCGTAGGTCTCCGCGTCGTACCGCTCCATCCAGGCCAGCAAGGTGGGGCCGAAGTTGAACGAGATCCGGCTGTAGTTATTGAGGATGTTCGTGATGCGGCCCGAGCCGTCGAGGATGCGAGCCGTCGCGTTGGGGGCGTAGCACTCCGCCGAGACGCGCTCGTTCCAGTCGTGGTACGGGTAGGCCGAGTCCTGGACCTCGACGGCGTCGAAGTACGGATTCTCCCGCGGCGGCTGGTAGAAATGCCCGTGGATGCAGAGGTAACGCGCCATGTCCGGAGGTCCCCGCTAGCCCTGGCGGCTCCCGTGCAGGAAGACCGCCGCGAGAGGGGGCAGCGTCATCGAGAGGGAGAACGGCCGCCCGTGCACCGGGCTCTCCTCGGCCGTCACGCCCCCGCCGTTGCCCATGCCGCTGCCGCCGTACTCGTGGGCGTCGGTGTTGAGCATCTCGCGCCAGAAGCCACCCCACGGTACGCCGACCCGGTAGTCGATGCGAGGCACCGGCGTGAAGTTGCAGACCACCAGGACCGCCTCGTCCTGGCTCGTGGCAAAGCGAAGGAACGACAGCGTGCTGGCCGGGGCGTCGTTGCAGTCCACCCACTGGAAGCCGCTCGGGAGGCAGTCGAGCTCGTGCAGGGCCGGGGTCTCGCGGTAGAGGCGGTTGAGGTCGGCCAGCGCCAGCCGCACGCCCTCGTGGGGCGCGAACTGCAGCAGGTGCCAGTCGAGGGAGTCGTCGTGGTGCCATTCCCGCCACTGGGCGAGCTCGGCGCCCATGAACAGCAGCTTCTTCCCGGGCTGGGCGTACATGTAGGCGTAGAGCAGCCGCAGGTTGGCGAAGCGCTGCCAGTCGTCCCCTGGCATCTTGCCGAGCAGCGAGCCCTTGCCGTGCACGACCTCGTCGTGCGAGAGCGGCAGCACGAAGTTCTCGTGGAAGGCATAGAGCTGCCGGAAGGTGAGCTCGTTGTGGTGGTAGGAGCGGTAGTACGGGTCGCGGGAGAAGTAGGCCAGGGTGTCGTGCATCCATCCCATGTCCCACTTGAGGCCGAACCCGAGCCCCCCCACGTAGGTTGGCCGCGACACCATCGGCCACGCCGTCGACTCCTCGGCGATGACCTGCACGTCCGGGTGCAGCTTGTAGATCTCCTCGTTGCAGCGCCGCAGGAAGTAGATCGCCTCGAGGTTCTCACGCCCGCCGTGGATGTTGGGGATCCACTCGCCCTGCTTGCGCGAGTAGTCGAGGTAGAGCATCGAGGCGACGGCGTCGACACGGAAACCGTCGGCGTGGTAGGCGTCGAGCCAGAACATGGCGTTGGAGATCAGGAAGGACCGCACCTCGTGCCGCCCGTAGTTGAAGATGTACGACCCCCAATCGGGATGGAACCCCTTGCGCGGGTCGGCGTGCTCGAAAAGCGCCGTGCCGTCGAACTTCCCGAGGCTATGGCCGTCAGTCGGGAAGTGGGAGGGGACCCAGTCGAGGATGACGCCGATCCCGGCCTGGTGCAGCGTGTCGATGAGGAACATGAGGTCCTGCGGAGTGCCGTAGCGCGCCGAGGGCGCGAAGTAGCCGGTGACCTGGTATCCCCATGAGCCGAAGAACGGGTGCTCCATGACCGGCAGCAGCTCGACGTGGGTGAACCCCATGCGCTGCATGTGCTCGACCAGGCGCGGCGCCATCTCGCGGTACGACAGCGAGCGGTTCTCCTCCTCGGCCACCCGCATCCACGACCCGAGGTGCATCTCGTAGAGCGACATCGGTGCGCCCAGTCCGTGGCGTGCCTGGCGGCCGGCCATCCAGTCCTGGTCGTGCCAGTCATAGGAAAGGTCCCAGACCACCGAGGCGCTCTTCGGCGGCACCTCGCCGTGGACGGCGAAGGGGTCGGCCTTCTCGATGCGGGCCCCCCCGACCTTCGAGGTGATGTGGAACTTGTAGGTCTGGCCGAGGCGCACCCCGGGGACGAACCCCTCCCAGATCCCCGAGCTGCCGGTGGGTCGCAACGGATGGGCCTTGGGGTCGTAGGAGTTGAAGTCCCCGACCACCGCGACGGCCTCGGCGTTGGGGGCCCAGACCGAGAACAGCACCCCCTCCACCCCGTCCTCGGTGACCAGGTGGGCGCCGAGCTTCTCCCAGAGCCGGAAGTGGTTGCCCTCGTTGAACAGGAAGAGGTCATCGGCGGTCAGCCGGGAAATCTCGTGGCGCACCAGGCCTACAGCTCGGGGGTTGCCGTCCATCGCGCACCTCGCGGCCGGTTCCCACCGGCCCTCTCTGTCTCCAAAGCGTAGCAGAACGGCCACCCGCCCGCCCCAGCCAGCGCATCAGCCCTTCAGGAGGTCAGCGAATCAGCTCCCCCACCCAGCCAAGAAGGGGATCAGCGGATCAGCTCCGCAGCGACAGCTTCAGCTCGTCGAGCTGGGATGCGTCGACGACGTTGGGTGCGTCGGTGAGCAGGCAGTTGCCGGCCGTCGTCTTGGGGAAGGCGATGACGTCGCGGATCGAGTCGCGGCCGGCCATGAGCATGATCAGGCGGTCGAGGCCAAGGGCGATGCCGCCATGCGGCGGGGCGCCGAAGCGGAACGCCTCGAGCAGGAAGCCGAACTTGCGGCGCGCCGTCTCCTCGTCGATCCCCATCACCCGGAAGACCTGGCGCTGGAGGTCGGCATCGTGGATCCGGATCGAGCCGCCTCCGAGCTCGACGCCGTCCATGATCACGTCGTAGGCGCGCGCCCGCACCCGCCCGGGGTCGGACTCGAGCAGCGGCACGTCGGCAGGGTTGGGTGAAGTGAAGGCGTGATGGGTGGCGTACCAGCGCGCCGTCTCGTCGTCCCACTCGAAGAGCGGGAAGTCGGTGACCCATCCGAAGGCGTGCTCGCCCGGCTTGACCAGGCCCAGCCGTTTCGCCATCTCGACGCGCAGGGCGCCGAGCGATGCGAAGACCACCTTCGGCGCGCCGCCCACCACCACCAGCAGGTCAGCGGGAGCCACCCCAGCGGCCTCGAGAAAGGCGCCAACGCCCTCGTCGCCGAGGATCTTCTTGACCGGCGAGCCGGTGCCCTCCGCGGTGCGCCGCATCCACACGACCCCGGGCGCGCCGAAGGGCTTGACCAGCTCCGACAGCTCGTCGAGCCCCTTGCGGGAGAACGCCGCGCCGTCGGGGATGACCAGGCCCTTGACCCGGCCGGTGCTCGCGGCCTGCTTGAAGGGGTCGAAGGCGCATGCCGCCGCCACCGGGCCGAGCTCGCAAAGCTCCAGGCCGAAGCGCAGGTCCGGCCGGTCGGAGCCGTAACGCTCCATGGCGTCCTGGTAGGTCAGGCGCGGGAACGTCGCCGGCGGCTGGATGCCGGCGAGCGGGAAGATGCGCGCGAACAGCCCCTCGATGAGGGCGTAGAGGTCCTCCTCCTCGATGAACGACGCCTCGACGTCCACCTGCGTGAACTCCGGCTGGCGGTCGGCGCGCAGATCCTCGTCCCGGAAGCAGCGGGCGATCTGCATGTAGCGGCCGATCCCGGCCACCTGCAGCAGTTGCTTGAAGAGCTGCGGCGACTGCGGCAGGGCGTAGAAGTTGCCGGGCGCCAGGCGCGAGGGAACCAGGAAGTCGCGCGCCCCTTCCGGCGTCGAGCGCGTCAGGATCGGCGTCTCGACGTCGATGAAGCCGTGCTCGTGGAAGTGCTGGCGGATCTCGAAGGTGACCCGGTGGCGGAGCTGCAGGTTGCGCATCATCTCGGGCCGCCGCAGGTCGAGGACGCGGTGCCGCAGCCGCAGCTCCTCCGAGGCGTTGACGCGGTCCTCGACCTGGAACGGCGGCGTCTCGGAGGCCCGCAGCACCTCGAGCTCCTCGGCCGCCACCTCGATCTCGCCGGTGGGCATGTCGGGGTTGACGTTGCCACCGGTGCGTGCCGCCACCGTGCCGACGACGCGGATGACGTCCTCACCGCTCAGCTTCTCGGCCTCGGTGCGCAGGCTGTCGGCGAACAGCACCTGCACCCACCCCTCGCGGTCGCGCAGGTCCACGAACACCAGCCCGCCGAGGTCGCGGCGCCGCCGCACCCACCCCACCAGCTCGACCCGCTTGCCGATGTCACCGGCGCGCAGACTGCCACAAAACGGTCGCTCGAAGGCACGCATGTCGATCCCCCACGGCGCGAACGCCGTTCGCGGATTCTACGCCCAACGGCGAGGTCGACATTTGTGAGCCCTTCCCCACCCCCGAAGGCTGGACCACCGCCGGTGTCCAAACCTGCCCTGGTGCTTCCGGATCACGTACCATCCGAGCGGCATGACCGAGAGCGTCACGCATGCGAAGCGCCTCGCCGAGGTGGGGGAGGGGGTGGTCGACCACCAGAGCCTCGAAACGGCGAGCCAGATGGCGCGGCCGAAGCAGATCTGGAGCGACGGCGCGACCGTTCCCGGCACCGGCGCCGACGCCGACTGGGACAGCGGGAGCTACGTCTACGACGGCGCTGGCAACATCACCGCCATGGGCAGCCAGAGCTTCACCTATGACAAGGTGAGCCGTCTGACCTTCGGCAACGTGGCCGGGTACGGGAGCGAGAGCTACACCTACGACCCCTACGGCAACCTCATCACCTCGGGCGGCACCAGCCTGCCCACCGCGACCGCGACCAACCGGCTCGAGCCGGCGACGACCGGGGCGGGGTACGACGCGGCGGGCAACCTGACCGCCCTTGGCCTGACGCCCAACGTCTACGCGTACACCTACGACCGCTTCAACCAGCTCGCCAGCGTGTCGGGGCCGGGGATCAACCGCAGCCAGGCGACCACCGCCGACGGCGAGCGCCTGTTCGTCCGCGACGGGACCACCTACCTGTTTACCCTGCGCGACCTCGGTGGCAACGTCATCCGGGAGCTCGAGTACACCGCTGCGGGCGGGTGGAAGTGGCGGCGGGACAACATCTACCGCGACAGCCTGCTGCTCGCCTCCGAGACCCGAGGTGAGGGCCTCAAGCACTACCACCTCGACCATCTGGGGTCGCCGCGGCTGGTCACCAACCGCACCGGGGAGAAGCTCACCCTGTTCGCCACCAGCCCGTTCGGCAAGGATTCGAGCGGCAGCGCCCAGGGCACGGAGCGGATGCGTTTCACGGTCCACGAGCGGGACCTCGGGTCGCTCACCAACGTCCTCGACGACATCGACTACATGCACGCGCGAAGCTACACGCCGAGGCTGGGGAGGTTCATGAGCGTCGATCCGGTGCGGGGCAAGGCCAGAACCCCTCAGAGCTTCAACCTCCATTCCTATGTACGTGACCGACCGATGACGTCCTTGGATCCAAACGGCATGCTCGCTTTCGTCGCTGCGGGCGGTGCGACAGCGGAGGATGTCGCAAAGGCCTACGAGGAGCAGGAGCGGCTGCGGAAGGAACTCAGCAAGGCGCTTGTGAAGGCGTACAAGGAGATCTTTGACGTTGACCTTGTTGCACTTTACACGGTCGGCCAAGGGCCAACAGTGACCTTGACATCAGACAGCGATCCAGATGTGAAGGGCATCAATGGCAGGTTCAAGCAGGGCGTCATCAAGCTGAACACGGATCGGAAGCTCTTCGACAGGGTCGACAAGGACGGGAACAGCCTCTTTGGAGCGACGCTCCTTCATGAGGTTGGCCACTGGGCACGCAAGAGCAGGTTTGGTTGGCAGTTCAGGCCGGTGCCGGTCTTCCCGGTCCCGGAGGGGTTGAGGAGTGGAGTGATGGATGGGCTAGCCCCTCGGCTGCCAGATTGGGTTAGACACGACGGACCCGAGGGAAATGACTCGGAGATTCTGCAGTACGGCAAGATCGTGACTCTGCAATGGGGTCTTTAGAACGCACCAGGACGTCGTGGTCGACGTCAAGGGGAGAGAACAGCATGCACAAGGTGACGAGGCGGCTGGTGCTTTCCGTCATCCCAGCGCTGGCGTTGTCAGCGTGTTTCGACGGAACGAACCACTTTGGTCCCGAGGAAGCAAGGCTTCGAGTGCGGAAGTGCGTGTACTCGGAAACCGCGTCGGGCACGTATGTCGGACTAGCCACCAGGTGGGGCTGGGAGACCTGGCGCGACGTGTTTCGTCGGCGCGACATGCTCATCGACAACGCTGTACTTCTCATGTGCACTCCGCAGAAGACAGATCCAGGTAGGCCAGCACGCAGCAAGTGCGTGGGGTACAGCTTCGCAGCAAGTTCAAGTCATGCTCGGCGCGGTGCACCCGTAGAAGGCGTTCTCCAAGGCGATCTGGGCTTGAGTCGGACGCGGATCAGCCTCGAACTCCGCTTTCTCCCGAGCCCTGACGAACCGCAGTACCCGGAGATGTACATGGAGATCCACTCAGTACCCGCTCGACTGGACAGAGAAGCGCTCGTCGACCTGTTCAAGGGCATCGACACCAAAGGCGAGCTGACGGTTACGTCCTGGATGAAGGAGTTGAGACGTTGAGGAGCGCGACCCGGCGCCGGCCCGTGTACGCCACCTATTCGGCGGGGTTCCTCACCGCCGCGGAGCCGTACTGCGCGACCGCGGACACGTACCATCCCAATGATGAGTACCTGGGATCATCTTCCCTTCATTGTGGCCGATAGGGTCGAGTTCGAGTCAGCGAGTAGCGGGGCGAGTGGCAACGTGAGGTGGGGCCTCACCGGAGCCCGCAAGCGAGACGAGGCATGACAAGGCGAAGGCAGCGGAAGCCAGGGGTTGGCGTGGTGGTTGGGATCAAGATCCCGGTGGCGGTGCTGCTCGTGGCGCTGCGCTCGGCGGAGCCGACGACGCAGGCGGCAGGGGACGGCGGCACAGGGGTCCTGGTTGCCACCCTGACTCGCACGCCCACAAGTACCGCCATGCGCACCCGCATTGCGGTACCTGGCCCGGCCTTCTCCACACTCTCGGTCTGGCCTGACAACAAGACCATGCCCCCAAGGAGAACCACGTGACGTATCCACCAAGGTCCCGAATCTGCCCCATCGTCGCGCTGCTCGGCATCGCGGCGCTCCTGACCGTGCCTGGCACGCTGTCAGCGGCCACCTGTGCCGCGCCCGTGCCGTATGACGACCTGGCGGGCCGCGAGATCTACTGCAGCTTCATGAAGGCGGTCGACGACGCCGGTGTCATGGACGCCTGTGGCGCTCGCTATTTCTGCCCGTACGAGCTGGTCTCCCGCGAGGACATGGAACTCTTCATCGAGCAGGGGCTCGAGGTCAAGTGGCCCGACCCCGGGCACACCATCGGCACCCCGACCGGCCGCTTCAGCGGCGACGTCCCGGTCACCTACGGCCTGGCGCCGTGGATCGAGCAGCTCGGCGCCGACCTCATCGCCTCCGGGTGCGAGACGACGCCCCCCCCCAGGTTCTGCCCGTACAACCTCGTGACACGGGCCGAGATGGCCGTGTTCATCTCGAAGGCGAAAATATGGTCCACCCCGGAGCAAATCGACCTGAGCGGAACCCTGCCGTCGGGCCAATCCTACGATTGCCACCCTGTGGAACAAGGGGGGCATAGTGCGTTCTCGGATGTGGATCCAGGGCACTGGAGCTGCAAGTACATCCACTACATGGCCGTGACTGGCGTGACCTCCGGGTGTGAGACCACGCCCGTCCTCAAGTTCTGCCCGAACGACCCCACCCCGCGCTGGCAGATGGCGGTCTTCGTGAGCCGGGCGTTCGGGCTCTGATCGACGCCCGGACGGACCCCGGTCCCCAGTTCCCCGGCAGAGTGCTGCCCGCCCTCGGGTGTGTCCCCGGCAAGGGTCGGCTCGGGACGGCCCTTCGGCCGAGAGGATGGGCTATCCCGGAGGCTGGCCGCCCGGTTGGCGTGTCGCCAGCGCGCGCAGGTGCTCCCGCACCACCTGGTCGCGCGCTCTTGCCACCTCCGCCCAGTCGCCTGGATAGGCTGCGAAGGGGTCGGCGTGAGCACGAGCCGCCCAGAGGACGCGGAGGTTCTGCAGCCAGGTGGCCATGCGATCGAAGAGGCGGCCCGAGCGGTACTCCACCTCGGGAAAGTCGTCGACCTGGGGCAGGACATCCGCCACCAGGGCGGCCACTTCACGTGGGCCGACCAGGAGCATGCCGGCCAGGGCGGCCGGGCTCCGCGCCCCCGCCTCCGCCAGGGTCGGGACCAGTGCCGGGTCGGCCAGGGCCTCCCAGCGGACCTCCAGCCCGGTCTTCGAGGTGGAACCGGTCACGACCGTGAACTCGTTGAGGGAGATGGGGTCGTACCACACGGCGGTGCTCGGGAAGACCTCCCAGAAGGCGCGCAGGATGCCGAGGAACGACGCCTCGGAAAGGGAGTACATCGGCAGCCACATCGACAGCACGCCGCCGGGGGCCAGGTGCTGGCGGCACATCTCGAAGTACTCGCGGGTGTACAGGGTGGAGTTGCCGGCGAAGACCGGGTGGATCGAGTCGGAGAGGATGACGTCCCAGCGTTGTCGGGAGCCCAGCAGGACGTTCCGGCCGTCGTTGAGCAGGACATGGACGCGGGGGTCGCGGAGCACGCCGTGGTTGATGTCGCCGAAGATCCGGTCGGAGACCGCCAGCACCTCCGGCGAGATCTCGGCGATGTCGATGCGCTCCACCGGGTGTCTGGAGACCGCCCAGGCGGTGCCGCCCGAGCCGAACCCGATGTGGAGGACCCGGGTGGGCCGCGGGTGCAGGAGCAGCGGCAGGTGCCCCTGCAGGCGCTGGATAGCCCGCAGCTCCACCGAGGTGCCGGCGACGTTGACGCCGTTGAGCTCCAGCGAGCGCCAGACGCCGCCCCCGTCGCGGTGGCGCCGCACGACCACCGTGGCCGAGGCGCTCTCCGAGATGGTCTCCAGGATCCCCTGGCTGACGACGCCCGCACCCCGCAGCACCATGCCCCGCGGTGCCGCGACCCCGGCAGCGACGACCCCGACGGCCATCGCCAGCGCCGTGATGCGGCCCCAGCGGGCGGTCGCCAGCGTCACCGCCGCGAGCGCCGAAACAGCCGCGAAGGCGAACAAGAGGGGCTGGCTCCCTACCAGCGGCACCAGGACCAACGGCGCCACCATGGTGCCGGCGATCGCCCCGGCCGTGTTGGCGGCGGCGACGCGACCCGTCTTCTCGCCGGCGCCCCCGGGGGCCGGCCAGGCGGCCACGGAGAGAGGGAAGCTGGCCCCGAACGCGAGGGTGGGCGGCAGCAGCGCGAGAGCCACCGCGGCCGCCAGGGCGAGCTGCATCTGGGTGAAGGTCGCGAGATGGAAGGCGGTCGCCAGCCAGGCGAGGACGTCCCCGAGCCTCGCCAGCACCCCGACCTGCACGACCAGGGTCACGGCAAGCCCGAGCTGCCAGCACGCCAGGGCGACCCGGGGTTGCCGCGACCAGCGGCGCGCCAGGGCCGCCCCGAGGGCGATGCCCGTCAGGTAGACGGCCAGGATCAAGGCGAAGGCGTAGACCCGCGACCCGAGGTGGAGCTGCAGGATGCGCGTCCACACCAGCTCACAGGCCAGGGCGACGAAGCCGAAGAGCGCCGGGTAGGCGAGCCATGCGTGGTGGCCGGGCGGAACCGGCTCGAGGAACGTCGCCGGCTCGCTGGGTGGCAGGTGGCCTTCAGCCAGCCAGGCCACTCCGGCGACAAGCAGGCCCACCAGCGCCGCCGCCGCGAGGGTGGCGCGCTCCCCGAGCAGGGGCAGTCCGAAGAAGGCCGCGGCCACGACCCCGGCCACAGCGCCGAACGTGTTCGCGGCATACAGCCGGCCGACCCGCTGGGCGAGCGAGCCGCGGCTTCCCACCCGAGCCACGAGCAACGGCAGCGTCGTGCCCATGGCGATGGTCGGCACGGCGAGGAAGAGCCACGCCAGCCCGAACCGTCCGAGCAGCGGCAACCCCCATCCGGCCAGCGGCTCGGGCCCGAGCCGTGCGGCCAGGCCGGTCAGCCAACCGAGGGCAGCCGGGGTGACGAGGGCAAACGCTGCCGCCAGGGCTTCGGCCAGGGCGTACAGGCGCAGGTGATGACGAAGGCGTGGCAGCCAGCGCGCCACCAGGGCGCTGCCGACAGCCATCCCGCCCATGTAGGCGGCGACCACGACGACGGCCGCCCAGAGCGAGTTTCCGACCACGAGGCCGAGAGCCCTGACCCACACCACCTGGTAGGCCAGGGAGGCCAGACCCGAGATCACGAATAGCAACGTCACCAGCGCCGCCATATCCCTCCCGTGAGACCGAGCAAACTTAGCAGCGTGGCTCCGAGCCCGACAAGCAGGCCGGGAGGGCGGTAGTGAGCCTCGACGACGTGCTCGCCCACGGGCACCGGCACGCCGTGGAGGATGCCGGGGCCCGCGGTGGTCGGCACGGCGCGGCCATCGAGCTCGAAGCGCCAGCCCGGATCGGGGTTGCGCGAGAGCAGGAGCACGCCCCGGCTCGCGTCCACACGGCAGCGCCATCGCGCGGTGTCGCCGCCGGCCACCTCGGTCGAGACCGTGCCGCAGACGATCGGACGCTCGCCCGGCGCCGGCAGGCCGGTCACCACCCAAGCCTCGGGCCAGGCGGTGGGGTTGCGCAGTAGCGTGCCGGCGGCGGTCTGGCAGTGGCGGAGGAGTCCCGGAATGTTGCGCTGACTGACGATCCAGGGCGCCGCCAGCGCGTCCAGCCACCACCTCCCGGCCGCGCCGCGATCGACCGCGGCGAGGTGGGACGCCAGCGCCCGCGATCGCGCCGGTGCGAAGGTGCGCGCCATCGAGCGGCCGTCGAGCAGCGGCCAGTACCCCCACCCGAGGGCGCGCTGGCGCGGCACGGGGTCCTGCTCGACCCAGACAAGCTGCTCGGTGGACGGCGCGACGGCCACGACGCGGGCCCGACCGGGTGTGGCGACACAGGGGTCCAGAGGCGGGAGCGCGAGCCGGGTCATCTCGAGCGCCAGGAGGTGCGCGGGCCCGAGACTCGCGCTGCCCAGCACCGCGGCAACCACGGGGACCGGCCCGCCCAGCGCCGCCGCTGCGCAGGCGGCCTGCACGGTCAGCTCGAGGGGATCCCCTCCCGCGAGCAGGCCTCCCGTCAGGGCCAGCGCCGCGATCACCATCGCCGGCTTCCACAGGTGCCACTCCTCCCCGACCCGGGTGGCGGCGGCCGGCACAAGGGCCACTACGGCCAGGAAGAGGAGCCGCCCGGGGAACCAGACGAGGCCGCGCGAGAGCACCGCCCACCCGTCACGCAGCCACGGCAGGCCCGTCAGGATGGCGAGACCGGCCGCGGCCCAGCCCAGGAAGGCAAGGCGTCTGGCCGCCCCCGCCGCCCGGGCCGCAGCCACTCCGCCGAGCAGGAGGACCCAGAACGGCATGGTCAGGTGCGCCACGAAGCGATCGCCACGGGGCGGTAGCGGCAGGCCAGGCACGACCATGGCGGCCACCTCGTTGATCCGGATGGCCCCTCTGGCCGCGTCGTTCGGAGAGATACCGCGGCCGCGATCGCCGGTTCGGGCCCAGGCCGCGAACGGCAACGCCTGCACTGCCACGAGCCCGACGGCCAGAGTCAGCGCGCCAACGGTGCGGCGCCGGGGCGAGAGGACCAGCGCCCCCGCCATGGCCATCAGCGCCAGCCAGGGCTCGGCCCCCAGCCAGGCGAGGGCCGCAAAGACCGCCACCGGCCAGGCGCGTGCGCCCAGGGCGGCCCACCACAACCAGGGCGTCCAGGCCAGGGTCTCCAGGTTGTTGAGGACGCCTGCCGCATCCATCATCGGTCCGGCCAGGCAGACGCCCCAGCCGGCCGCCACCTCGACCCCTGGGCGCACGCCCAGCCGGCGCGCCAGCAGGCCAGACCCCAGCCCCAGGAGCGCCAGGTGGAGGCCGACCTCGACGCCGACGGCCCGCGGGGCGGGGAAGACCAGGGCCAGCCAGGCGGGTGGGTACAGCAGGTCGGACTGGGGGTTGGCGAAGAAAGGCTCGCCGCAGCCCACGAACGGGTTCCAGGCCGGGCTGGCCTGGCCTCTCAGGACCTGCGCCGTGTGGTGTCGGAGTGGCACGAAGTAGGCCGGAAGGTCGCGCAAGGTCGGCACCAGGTCGCCGATGGCCGCGGCCGCCGCCACGACCAGCCCGGGCAGGGCGCACGCCGCGAGGCGCCAGGCGGGCTTCATCGGCGCTCCCCGAGAGCGGCCTGGAGACGCGCGATGGCAGCGGGGTCGAAGCTCAGGAGAGCCCGCTCGTACCCGGTGGGACGTTCGACGCGGAGGCGGCGCGCGCGAAGGGCCTGGTCGAGGTTGCGCCGAGCCGCCGCCAGCCGCCCCTCCTCGAGCGCCAGGCTGGCCAGCTCGACCCATGCGGAAACCAGGTTGGGCTCCAACCCCGTGGCAGCCTGCAGGGCCGCGCGGGCCGCCGGTACGTCGCGCCTGACCTTGGCCGCCCGGCCCTCCTCGAGCGCGGCAAACGCGTCGAGGGGGTTGCAGGCGCGCGCCTGTCGGAACGCCTCCTGCGCCCCCAGCGTCAGCGCCGGCTCGCCGCGCAAGCTCGCGCGCCGTGCTTCGATGGCGCCGAGGGTGCTCCAGGCCTCGTTCCAGCGTGGTCGCAGGGTCGTGGCGCGTACGGCCAGGGCCTCGGCGTTGGCCAGCCGGATGTCCGTGGGTGGCGTCTGGGCGGCCAGCGCCCGGGCCTGGGCGAGCGGTGGCTCGGGCCTCCCGCCCAGCCACCAGTCAGGCTGCACGAGGGCGATGGCGAGCAGTGCCGCCAGCACCGGGCCGACCGACACGGTCGCCGAGGGGCTGTCCCGCAGGGGCCAGCGCCGCGTGCCGGGCAGTGCCGCGGCCACCGCCAGCGTCGCCGTCCAGGCCACCACCGGTGCGGCGAGCTGGGTGTGGAACGCCGAGGTCGCAGCCACCGCGGCCACGCAGCCGGCGGCATGGGCGCCGGCGCGCGGCAGGCGGCGCAGCAGCGACCACAGCAGCCCCCCGCCCAGCAGCACGCCCGGGAGGCCCAGGGACGCCAGGAGCTGCAGAAGGTCGGACTCCGCCAGGGTCGGCAGGAGACCATAGCGCGCGACGCGGCCGTCCTGCGGAAAGTTGTGGGCCGTGGCCACGTCGGCGTACCCGCCCGGGCCGGTCCCCCACGGGAGTGACTCGCGGGCAACGGCGGCCGCCACGCTCCAGATGCGCACCCGCTCGAAGCGCAGAGGATCATGGTCGGTCGCGACTCGTGCCGTCAGCCCGAGAGCCGCGACCAGCAATGCGAGAAGCGCTCCCTGCTTGAGTCGTCGGCTCGTCGTGCCGGCGAGCAGCCACGCCACCGTCATCGCGGCGGCGCCCAGCATGGCAGCGCGTGACCCGGAAGCGACGATGCCACCCAGGCTGAGGGTCCCCAGGGCCAGCCGTCCGGCGACGGGCAGGCGCGCGAACGGAGCGCTCGCGAGGCCGAGCAAGGCCACCGTGGCCGAGAGGTTGGGATTGCCCAACAGCCCGTCGCTGCGCACTCCCTCGGCCCAGCGACCCGCCATCAGGAAGAGGCCGGCCGTGGCCCCGAGGCCGGCCACGACACCGCACGCCCAGGCCCGGTCGCGCCACCCCGAGACGACGCCGGCCAGCAGCCAGGCCACCGCACCCACCGCGACCAGATACGCCGCCTCGCTGCGCGCCACCGGCAGGGCCACGGCGGCAAGCGCCGCCCAGGTGACGAGCCCGCCCAGCCACTGGCGCGGCGCGTCGAGCGTGAGACCACCCGCGAGACCGCGCAGACCGGCCATGAGCACGACCAGGATGGCCGTGGCGATGGCAGCGCCTGGCCGGAGGAACGCCCCGTCGGCCCCGGCCACCCAGACGCCGGCCAGCAGCGCCAGCCCAGCTCCGAGGTGCCTCAGTGCGCGCGGCATTCGAGCTCCAGCGCCTCGAGGCCAGGCCGCCAGGGGGTCCGCCGGCGGGCCTCCCGCACCCAGACCAGCGCCTCGCCCGGCCGATCGAGGGCCAGCAGCAGCCGCGCCCGGCTCTCGGCCCAGGTGCCCGAAAGCGGGCGGACCCAGGCTCGGGCGGCCAGCCCTTCCTCGATGGACTCGATCATGGCAGGTGACGTCGACGCCTGGGCTGCGGTCTGGGCGGCAGTCAGCCAGGGAGAGACGGCCCACGGCGTCCATGCCGCGGCCGAAACCAACCGCTCGGTGCGCTCGGGCAGCGGGCCCGCGAGGGCCGCGGCGATCCCGGTCTCACCCCTCCACGAGAGGGTCGCCAGAAAGGCGCCTGCGGCTAGCAGCGGCACGAGCAACCAGGCCGGCGTGGCGCGGGTCGGGAGCGGCTCGAGCCGGCTTGCCAGGGTGCCGGCCAGCACCGCCCACGGCAGCGCCACCTCGGGTGAGTAGAGGGAGAAGTCCACGAGATTGTGGAGGGGAACGACCAGCACCGCCAGGGTCAAGGGCAGGTCGGTGGCCAGTCCCCGCCGCACCACCCTTCCCAGCCAGACGAACACCAGGGCCACGGTCGGGACACCTGCGACCCCCAGCTCGGCGAGGAGCTGGAGAGGCGTGCAGTGGGCGAAGGCGGTGAGGTTGGCCTCCCCGGCGGGGGTGGCCAGGACGGCCTGCCCGATGCCTCCCAGGCCAACTCCCAGCCAGGGATGGCCGGCGAAGGCGGCGGCCGCGACCTGCCAGTTCTGCCAGCGCAGCCGCATGGGCTCGAGGGTGCCGAGGTCGGTCCGCCACAGCAGGGTGGCGACGGTGAGGACGAGGAGGACACCGCTCACGCTCAGGATCAGCCCGGGCCGCCGACGGTCGCGGAGAAAGGCCGTCGCCAGGATGACGACCGCCACCAGCGAGACGGCGAGCGAACGGGTGAGCACGATCCCGCCCGCCGCCAGCGCGAGCCCGACCGCGGCCACGGCCCGCCACCGGAGCCGGGGACCTCCGAGGGCCGCCACGAGAGGCGGCATCGCGAGCAGCAGGAGGGCGGCGAAATGACCCGGCAGCGCGGCCGTGCCGAAGACCCTCCCCACCTGCAGGCGGGTGGCGGCCGCCTCGCGCAGCGCCGGAGGCAGGAAGTCGACGCCGCTTCGCATCTCGTCGAGGCCGCCGGTCGCCTGCGTCACCGCGACGACGGCGGTGGCGGCGATCGCCGCGCAGACGAGCACCACCCCGGTCTCCGAGAGCGGGAACTGGCGTGCCAGGCCGACGACGAGAACAACGGCCATGAGCAGGAGGGCGTGACGAAGCGCAAGCTCGTGGTCGAGGGCCACCAGCCAGGACGAGGCGACGAGCAGGGTGGCCAGACCGAGCTGCCAGGGCTCGAGCAAGCGGCGCGCGGCGGGCTGGATGGCCAGAATGCCGATCAGCAGCGCCACCCAGAGGAGGGGACCGAAGCCCGGAAGACGGGCGGCGAGCCACGCGGCGCCGACTCCGAGCCCCCCGATCCCGATGGCGATCCTGCCCGGCGTCACCGGAGCAGTCTACCCCCTCTCATCCAGCCGATAGGCGTCTGGGTCTGTCAGCTCCCCTGCCCCAGGCAGTCAGCGAATCAGCTCGTCAGCAAATCGGCAACGACTCGGTTCTGCTGATTGGCTGACGGGCTGATTCGCTACGTTCCGAAGAGGCGGTCGCCGAAGTCGCCGAGACCGGGAAGGATGTACTTGCGGTCGTTGAGCTGGCGATCGAGGGCGGCAGTGTAGATCTCGGCGTCGGGAGCAGCGGCGGAGAGGGCGGCCACGCCCTCCGGCGCCGCGATCACCGACAGGAAGCGCACGCGCTGCGCGCCCAGTCCGCGCAGGCCGTCGACCGCCAGCACCGCCGAGCCGCCGGTGGCGAGCATTGGGTCGAGCAGGAACACCACGGCGTCCTGGAGGTTCCCTGGCACCTTCTCGTAGTAGCGGCGTGCCACCGCGGTCTCCTCGTTGCGCTCGAGGCCGAAGTACCCGACCTGCGCCTCGGGCACGAGGGTCAGGAACGCGTCCAGCATCCCGAGGCCAGCGCGCAGCACGGGCACGGCCACGATGCGAGAGGCGAGGTGGCGGGCCGTCGTGGTCTCCAGCGGCGTCTCCACGGGCGCCTCGGCGAGGGGGAGATCCCGCGTCGCCTCGGCGACGAGGAGCAGGGTGACCCGGTGGGCGAGCCGGCGGAACTCGTCACACGGCGTGTGGCGGTCCCGCAGGCCCGCGAAGGTGTCCTCGACGAGAGGGTGGGCGAGCACATGGAGCGCCATGCCGGCGAACATAGCACAGCCTCCCGGCGGTGGTGCTAGACTCACCGCTAGCATCCACGAGGTGAGCTTCGGTCGTCGCGCGGAGGATCTCCGCAGCAGGGAGGCTGTCATGAGGTCGAGAGGAATGAATCCGTTCGAGGGGTCACGGCCGCGCCGGCTCGGCGTCGGCATCACGGTGCTGCTCGTCCTGGGCATGGCTGGGCCGGGCGTGGCCCAGACGCCGCCTCCGGCGAGCGTCACGATCGCCGGAAGCCTGCAGAGCGAGCTGGGCTGCACGGGAGACTGGCAGCCCGACTGCACGGCGAGCCAGCTTGCCTTCGACGCCAACGACGCCGTCTGGCAGGCGACCTTCCAGTTGCCGGCCGGGAGCTACGAGTACAAGGCGGCCCTGAACGGCGGCTGGAGCGAGAACTACGGTGCCAACGCCGGCCCCAACGGCGCCAACATTCCGCTTGCCCTGGAGGCCGACGGGGCGGTCAAGTTCTACTACGACCACGCCACTCACTGGATCACTTCCAACCGCAACGCGGTCATCGCCACCGCCCCGGGTAGCTTCCAGAAGGCGCTCGGCTGTGCCGGCGACTGGGATCCGGGCTGTCTGCGCTCCTGGCTGCAGGACCCGGACGGGAATGGCGTCTACTCCTTCACGACCCGTTCCCTGCCGGCGGGCTCGTACGAGGTGAAGGCCGCGATCAACGAGAGCTGGAACGAGAACTACGGTGCCGACGGCGCCCCGGGCGGCGCCAACATCGCCTTCACCGTGCCAACCGACTGCACGCCGATGACGTTCACCTACGACCCGGTCTCCCATGTGCTCGCGGTGGCGATCGACACGACGCCGGTGCCACAGCCCCAGAGCGTGACCATCGCCGGGAGCCTGCAGAGCGAGCTGGGTTGCCCGGGCGACTGGGCGCCGGAGTGCGCCAACACCCACCTGGACTTCGATGCCGTCGACGGCGTCTGGCAGAAGACCCTCACCGTCCCGGCCGGAAGCTGGGAGTACAAGGCAGCCCTGAACGGAGGCTGGGCCGAGAACTACGGCGCCCGCGCCACCCGCGACGGCTCGAACATCGGGCTGGTGCTGGACGCCGAGACGCCGGTCAAGTTCTACTACGACCACGCCACCCACTGGGTCACTTCCAGCCGCAACGCCATGATCGCCACCGTGCCAGGGAGCTTTCAGAAGGCTCTCGGCTGCCCGGGGGACTGGGACCCCGGCTGCCTGCGCACCTGGCTGCAGGATCCGGACGGCGACGGCATCTACACGTTCACGACCCGCTCGCTGCCGGCCGGCAGCTTCGAGGGCAAAGTGGCCATCAATGAGAGCTGGGACGAGAACTACGGCGCCAGCGGCGCCCCGGGCGGCGCCAACATTGCGTTCACCGTGCCCGCGCCATGCACCGAGATGGTCTTCTCCTTCGACAGCCAGAGCAAGGTCCTCACCGTCGGGACGAGCGGCGGGCCGCGAGGCAACCTGCACCAGGCGCAAGCCCACTGGCTGACGCGGGACACCATCGCCTGGCTCCCACGAGGCGTGCCGGCGGACGCCAGGTTCTTCCTCCACACCTCGGCGGACGCCACCCTCACCCTGACCACCCAGGGTGTCGAAGGCGGCGAAGCGGTGGCCCTGACCCTCGATCCGGCCGGTCTGCCCGGGGAGCTGAGGTCCAGGTTCCCGCACCTGGCGGCGTACTCCGCCCTCAAGCTGCCCGCCGACAGGGTCGAGAACGTGCGCTGGATGCTCCAGGGGCAGCTCGCGGTCTCGGTCGTGGGCAGTGACGGTAAGGGGCTCGACGCCACGGGCGTGCAGATCCCTGGCGTCCTCGACGACCTATTCCGCTACCAGGGGCCGCTCGGGATCAGCTTCGTCGAGCCGATGCCGGCGATCTTCCGGGTGTGGGCGCCGACGGCACGCAGCGTCAAGCTCCACGTTTTCCCGACCTCGACGAGCACGGAGTCCACCGTCCACCAGATGGACTGGGACTTCGGCACCGGTGTCTGGGCCTGTTCCGGCAACTCCGGCTGGAAGGGCCAGTACTATCTCTACGAGGTGGAGGTCTACGCCCCGAGCACCGGCAAGATCGAGCACAACCTGGTCACCGACCCCTACTCGGTCAGCCTCTCCACCAACTCCCTGCGCAGCCAGGTAGTGGACCTCGCCGACCCGACCCTGGAGCCCCCGGGCTGGGACTTCCTGGTCAAGCCGCGGCTCGGTTCGATCGAGGATATCGTGCTCTACGAGCTGCACCTGCGCGACTTCTCGGCCACCGACCCGAGCGTCCCCGAGGCGCTGCGGGGCACCTACCGGGCGTTCAGCGTGGCCTCCGCCGGCACCCGCCATCTCAAGGAGCTGGCGAAGGCCGGCGTGACCCACGTGCATCTCCTTCCCGTCTTCGACATCGCCACCGTCAACGAGGATCGAAGCCAGTGGGAAGCGCCGGCGGGAGACCTGGCGAGCCTCCCGGCCGACTCGGATCAGCAGCAGGCGGCGGTAACCGCGGTGAAGGACCTGGACGGGTTCAACTGGGGCTACGACCCATGGCACTACACGGTGCCGGAAGGCTCCTACTCCACCGATCCCGACGGTGCCGCCCGGGTGCTGGAGTTCCGCGGCATGATCAAGGACCTCAGCCGACAGGGGCTGCGGGTCGTCATGGATGTCGTCTACAACCACACGACGGCCTCGGGTCAGAACGCCCGCTCGGTGCTTGACCGCATCGTGCCGGGTTACTACCACCGCCTCGACCTCGACGGCAACGTGGAGCACTCGACCTGCTGCGAGAACACCGCCTCCGAGCACGCAATGATGGAGAAGCTCATCGTCGACTCGGTGCTGGTGTGGGCCAAGTACTACAAAGTGGACGGGTTCCGCTTCGATCTCATGGGCCACCACATGAAGGCCAACATGGAAAAGGTGCGTGACGCGCTGCAGGCGCTGACGCTCAAGACCGACGGCGTGGACGGCTCGAAGATCTACATCTACGGGGAGGCATGGAACTTCGGTGAGGTGGCCGACAATGCGAGGGGCGTCAACGCCGTGCAGGCCAACATGGCGGGCACCGGCATCGGCTCCTTCAACGACCGCCTGCGCGACGGCGCACGCGGCGGTGGCCCCTTCAGCCCGGTGCAGGACCAGGGCTTCATCTCGGGGTTGCTGCTGGACCCCAATGCCAGCGGCCAGGGCACGGTGGACGAGCAGAAGGCCCGTCTGCTGCATCAGACCGACTGGATCAAGGTGGGGCTGGCGGCTTCTCTCGCCTCCTACCCCTTCGAGAACGCGGCCGGCGAGCAGGTGACAGCCGCCGACATCGACTACAACGGCCAGAAGGCCGGCTACACCGGCGCGCCCCGCGAGATCATCAACTACGTCTCGGCTCACGACAACGAGACCCTCTTCGACGTCATCCAGCTCAAGGCCCCGGCCGGTGCCTCGATCCGGGACCGGGTCCGGATGCACAACCTGGGGATCTCGCTGGTCGCCCTGGCGCAGGGCATCCCGTTCTTCCACGCCGGCGACGAGCTGCTGCGCTCCAAGTCAGGGGACCGCAACTCGTACAACTCGGGCGACTGGTTCAACGCCATCGACTGGACCGGCAAGCACAGCACCTGGGGCTCCGGCCTGCCGCCGGCCGAGGGCAACCAGGGGACCTGGGACATCCTGCGGCCGCTGCTCGGCGACCCCGACCTCAAGCCGGGGCCCGACGATATTCAGGCGGCCCAGGCGCACTTCCTCGAAATGGTGGCGATCCGCAAGAGCTCTGAGCTCTTCCGGCTTTCGACCGCCGAGGAGGTGGCGGCACGGCTGCGGCTGTACAACACCGGTCCCGACCAGGTGCCCGGCCTCGTCGTCATGGGCCTCGTCGGCAGCCCGGAAGGGTGCCCGAGCCATGGTGGGACGTTTGCCCAACGGCCTGGCATCGTGGTGGTCTTCAACGCCGCACCCGAGACCCGCATCTGGACCAATCGGGACCTGCGCCGGATCGACCTGGGGCTCCACCCGCTGCAGCGTCATTCCGCGGACCGGATCGTGCGCCGTTCTTCCTACGATTTCGCCACGGGCACGTTCACGGTTCCGGGTCGCACCACGGCCGTCTTCGTCTGCGGCGGCTCACTTCCCGACTAGGCATTCCATTTCTGCAGCGCGCGGCCGGCTCCCGGTGCTTCGGGGCCGGCCGCACGTTTGGCGGAGCAGCGAATCGGCCGGTCAGCTCGTTCGCAAGATCAGGTCCCTGCTGCTCCGCTCGTCAGCCCGTCCGCGGGTAGCGGAATGCGCTGCCGCCGCCGAGGCTTGTCCTTGCCAGGAGAGGGCCGAGCGGTTGGGCGGGAGGGAGTGCTGGGTGACTCCGGTCGGCTGACACGAACATGTTGAACATCAAAACATTGCCGGTCATCCCACTGCGGGATGCCGTGCTGTTCCCAGGTATCACCATGCCGATCAGCGCCGGGCGCAAGGGTACCCTCGCCGCCATCGAGGCGGCGCTCGCCGAGACCGGCAAGCTGGCCTTCGTGGTCGCCCAGCGTGAGAACGCGGACGACGTGACCCCGGAAGGGCTCTATCAGTTCGGCACTGTCGCCCGACTCGCCCAGGTGCAGCGCGGAGGCGCCGGCATGCAGCTCGCTCTGCAGGGCCTGCGCCGGGGGGTGGCGGTTCGCTTCGCGGCTCAGGACAGCTACCTTGCCGCGACGGTGCGCGAGCTGACCGACGAGCCCCCCTCTGACCCGAGTGGCCCGCAGTTCGAGGCGCTCACCAGGGAGGTCCGGCAGCGTGCCCTCGAGCTGGCTGGCAAGGCCGGCCTTGCGGAGGGGGTTGTCGAGCGTTTCCTGGCCGACGTCGAGGAGCCCGGGAGGCTCGCCGACCTGGTGGCGGCACACCTCGATGTCACCCCTCGCGAGCGCCAGGGGCTGCTCGAGGTGCTGCCGGTCCAGGAGCGGCTGCACCGGGTGTTGGTGCAGATGCTCCGGCAGATCGCGGTCCTGGATGCCCAGGCCGAGATCAAGTCGAAGGTCCATGAGGAGCTGGCTGACCGGCAGAAGGAGATGTACCTGCGCGAGCAGCTCAAGGCCATCCGCAAGGAGCTGGGCGAGGACGAGGGACGCCGCAACGAGCAGGAGGAGCTGCGCCGCAAGCTGGAAGAGCTGGAGCTGCCTGCCGTGGTTCGCAAGGAGGTGGACAAGGAGCTCGGCCGTCTCGAGCGCACCAACGGCGAGTCCATGGAGGGCCAGGTCATCCGGACCTTCCTGGAGACCGTCGCGGAGCTGCCCTGGAACCGCCGCAGCGAGGAGAGCCTCGACCTCGGCCGCGCCGCCGCCATCCTCGAGGAGGACCACTACGGGCTGGGCGACGTCAAGGACCGGATCCTGGAGTTCCTGGCCGTGCGGGTGCTGCGTGCCAAGACGGCCAGCGGGAGCGAGGAGGCCGTCCCGGCGGCAGCGGCCGGTAACCCCGACGACAAGGGGCGCGCGCCCATCCTGCTGTTCATCGGCCCGCCCGGGGTCGGCAAGACCTCGGTGGCCCGCTCGATCGCTCGTGCCATGGGGCGGGAGTACGTGCGCATCTCCCTGGGGGGCGTGCGCGACGAGGCCGACATCCGCGGCCACCGCCGCACCTACGTGGGCGCCATGCCGGGACGCATCATCCAGGGGCTCAAGCAGGCAGGCACCCGGAACCCCGTCTTCCTGCTCGACGAGGTGGACAAGCTGGGGATCTCGTTCCAGGGCGACCCCGCGTCGGCGCTGCTCGAGGTGCTCGACCCGGCCCAGAACGACAGCTTCACCGACCACTACCTGGGGGTCCCCTTCGACCTCTC
>Ga0116171_10001144_pt1 | contig 27106 bp, 7 predicted proteins | sample AD_JPNHW2_MetaG_FD_89798 | JGI IMG/M metagenome (GOLD analysis project Ga0116171, IMG submission 89798) | Active sludge microbial communities of municipal wastewater-treating anaerobic digesters from Japan - AD_JPNHW2_MetaG | ecosystem: Engineered > Bioreactor > Anaerobic > Digestate | place...
CAAAAAACTCAGGAGAATGAACAGCGGAAAAATAAAGCTAATGAACTTAAGGGAAAAGCGAATACTACTACAGATAGAGTGGTGCTTTCAGATGCGATGAAAGAGACAGTAGAAAGCATGCGAGATGGTTCGATAACCATAGAGGCTGGGATTGAACTGATCAAGATGATTTTCGCAAAGATGCTTGAAACTGCGTCTAGCTGGCAAGACTTTGCGAATATATTTAGACTTATCTCCGAGCCCATATCAGAGCTTTTAGGTCGCAGGATTGTATTTGATAGACACACGATTATGACTCAGAAAGATGGGATTATAACTGAGGCAGATTGGATTAAGCTGATGGAGGCTATCTATATAAAAATGCTTGATGCAGCCGCGACTACTGGATGCGTTAGAGAAGTAATGCGTCAACTTATAGGCAACCATCTGGACGACCTTCGTGGAAAAATAGTAGCCGAAGAAAAAGAGAATTTGGCCTGGGCTGTATACAAATATGCTTATAAATTACAAAGCACCCAGCAGGAAAAACAGAGCAAAACTAAAACATATTCTAAAACTCAAAATGAAAAAGCTGGATCGAAAAAAGATCAGGGGAATAAAAAGCAGAAAAATAAAGTCAAAGAACTTACGAAAAGAGCAAATACTGAAGGTTTAGATCTGTTGGAAGAGATAGCAAAATGTATGCGAGAGGGTTCGATAACCGTAGACGCTGGGATTGAACTGATCGTGATGATCTGTGCAAAGATCATTAAATCTAAGTATGACTTCGCGGGCTTTGCTGGAACCAATAGGGAGATGGCTGAGTTCCTATCAAAACTTTTAGATGAAAAGATAATAACCAAGGAAGATTGGATTAAACTGCTTGAGACAATCTATACAAAGATGCTGGATGCAGCAGCGTTTACTTCCTCCTTTGGTAGTATACGTCAAATGATAATCAATACGATATTCAAACTTTTCTTTGAGGAGACAATGACAGAGGAAGAACTTGAAATTTTGGCTAGGGCTGTAAACGAATATGCTGATAAAGTGCAAGGCGCCCAACAGGAAAAGCAGGCCCAAAAGGAACCGCCTTTTATGGGGCAAAAAGAAGAGGCGGGATCCGAGGAAGAACAGGCCAAAACTGGAACGTCTTTTGAGGCTCAAAAAGAAGAGGCTGGATCCCAAAAAGTTCAGGGGGGCGCCCGGTCGCAAAATAAAAGTGAGGAACTTGAAGCTAGATGTGCTGGCTTGGAAGAAAAAATAAAAGATAAAAAAGAGCTTTCAGACGAAGAAATATTAGAGCTTGATACCATATTGGAAGATACAAAAAAAAGTATGAAAGATGGTTCAATAACCAAAGAAACCGGGGTTGAACTGCTTAAGAAAATCTATAAAATAGGTATTGAAAAAGCGCCTGCTGAAAACATTGCTGATACATATAAAGCGATAACAGCCGATATAAAAAATATGGAAGAGAATAAAATAATAACATCGGGACAATCGTGGGAATTGACCTTGGCTGTAACAACGTCTTATAGCTCTCAAATTGATGAAAAAATGCGCGAAGCTATAGGATCTTCTGGCCATGAAAACGAAGGTGCGCCATCCGACGCATCGAAATAGACTGGAACACCTGCTGGACATGAAGAAAAAACACCCCCTGCTGGATCCGAGGAAGAACAGGCCAAAACTGGAACGTTTTTTGAGACTCAAAACGAAAAGACTGGATCTAAGGAAGAACAGGACAAAACTGGAACGTTTTTTGAGACTCAAAACGAAAAGACTGGATCTAAGGAAGAACAGGGCAAAACTAAAACGTCTTTTGAGGCTCAACAAGAAGAAGCTGGATCAAAAAAAACTCCGGAAAACGAACAGTCTGTAATGACATTCGAAAACGCGTTCACTAATTTTGCGACAACATACGGGCAAATAATCGACGACCTGCTCAAGCAGGAAAAGTCGGCGCAAAGTGAGGAAGAAAAGGCCGAGATCGAATCACAGTTGCGAATGCTCATAGATGTATATGGTCCTATACTGGATCGTTTGGCTGCAAAGAAACGCGCCAAACCTTTTGCCATGATGCCTCCGCCGGAAGAACAACTTATGTATAAATTGGCCATGGAAGCGTTGTCCGATTATAATAAATCGTTTCAGGCCGCACGCGCCGAAGTCGAAAGCGCCGATCAGGTCACAAGCGATATGATACGCGCTAAAATGACGGGAGATCTCGGACGTTTTATGGATTACGCGGCCCGTCTATGGAAAAATGAAAATGCGGGATTCGGACCGCGTGGGAACCTGTACGCTAACCGTCTGGCTAATGCCCGTACCCGCGATGAGATTTACATGGTTTATCATCAGATCAATCGCGATAAAAAACTGGACGCCGAAGAAAAAGATGCGCTAATAGAACGTATAGGGTTACTTTTTGAGGCCATTGATCTTCCGTGGAACCGCGAGGTGGCGAATGAAACGGCCGATACGTCGAATAACACGACCGAAACTGCGGCCGATAACGAGATGAAAGAACGCGCGCCTCTCGCGGGACAGATAGCGCAAGCACAAAAAAATAAAAATGAATGGCAACGCAAATTCGACGAGGCTAACCGCGCGCAAGCTGATAATCAGCTTGCTGATAATAGGAACGCGCGAAAAATAGCACAGGAAAACAAAAAATCGATACGTAGTAAGCTAGATAAGGCCAGAAGTGAATTGAAAACAGCTAAGGAAAAAGCGAAGAAAGCAAAAAATAAAGATCAAAACGCTATAAATGAATTGACCGAGCAGATCGCTGATCTGGAGCGACAGTTTAAAGCAGTAGAAGATGAAATAAAAATATTAGAAGATAAAATAAAAGCTGCTTTGAATATGAAAAAAACCATAAAACATTCATTGGATAATGCTAATGCGCACTTAGAAGCGTTATTAAAAAAATCGCAGGAACAAAAAGAAGAGTCCGCCACACAGCCGGAAATAGTTGAACCCGCGCCGTTGATGCCTCGTTCACCGGGTGATTTCAGCGTCGCTCAAAAGAGAGCGTACGCCGAGATAATGGAAGAATTCGGCCCCAATCTTGGAGCGCGTATACTTAAGACGCTTGCCGCTTACAATGGGGACCTAAACGCCCTTACGGGTTTTGACGTGTTGACCATCGGTGAGATACTGGCTCGAAATGGGTTGTCTCTTTCGGATAAGCAGCTTATCACCGATCTTGCCGCGGCGGCTGAGGCGGGATTCACGGTGGACATAAACACTCTTCCGGCTATATCGGGCCGTCCCATATTCACGCCACCGCCGGTAAACGACGTATCGCAGGCCGCGCAGTCAAATACCCCGTCCGTAGATCAAGCCGGGGGTACGCAGTCATCGAGCGATGCAACGGAATATCTGAATAAACTTACCGAAAGCGTCGAAAATATGAATAGTGGGGCTTCATCCGAAACAGAAGCTTTGGGATCCATGATAATGACCATTTTGAGCCTATTCATATCGTTCGCCGGACTTACCGACATCGATCAGCTTAAAACGGCCGTGATAGATCATTTATCCGGACTGAATCTGAGCATAAAGCAGTTAAATCAACTTATCGCTATAACAAACGTCGCCGCGGCAGCAGCACAGCGCATGAAAGAGCTGAAGGAGATGATAAAAATCACGACCGCGGTCAAAGATATTCCTGCCATTCTTGACGCCATAGCTAAAGCGATGAAGAACGGCGAGATACCTGAGAGTCTGAGAGAAGCCTTTTTGAAAACCATATATCTCTCAATTTTTGATCTGGCCGAAAAACAGGATGATATTCGTGAGTTACGGCAAATGATCATTCGTAACATGTCTGACATGCTGGGGGGGGGACTTATAGATCCCGCCACGGCCAATGCCTTAACGGCCTTTGTGAACAACTCCGCAATAACCGCTTCCAGTAAGGATTCTTTATCTGAAAATGTGGATAAGCGCAACCGCCAGAGGCAGACGAATGGTTCTGTTTTTGAGAACTTCAGTACGCGCTATGGCGCGTTAATGGACGCTCTTCTCAAAAAGATCAGTGATCCTTCCTCTTCAGACCAGGAAAAAGCCCTGGCCGAAAAACAATTGAAAGCGTTAATGACTAAATTTGGATCGGTTTTGCATGCACTCGGCGCGGCGGCCAACCGCGCCCCGGATACCGTGCTCAACGATCAAGATCTTGAACAAGTCCAGGCGCTGTATCTAACGCTGGCTAGATTTGAAAATTTCATCTCAAAAGGCCTTAGCGCGTCTGTACGTTCGATATATAACGCGATGCTTAAGGAATTTGGTTCCGGAAGAGCCGCGGCGATCATAGACGTGTTGATGAAAATGATACGGGAAGGAAAGGATCTGCAAACTTTGACTGGGTTCGATATCCTGACAATACAACATATTCTGGAACAGGGCGGATTTGATTTTAAAGACCCCGCGATACTGCAAAAACTGCAGGATCTAAAAAACGCTTTGGACTTCGGGATAGCCGTTATCACCCCGGGTATGGAGCTGGAAACATCGTTTGTTCCTATCCAACCGGCTCTAAATACGCCACCAGCGGCGGCCAACGTGCAGCCAAATCCGGAGCTCTATGCTGAACTCGAACATCGAATAGACGCTTCCGGTTCCGAACGCACACTTAATATGTGTATGTCAGAAATACTTACGGCATGGAAAAACGGCCAGATCGGCGAAAACCAGGCTAAAGCGCTCATCGATAAATTTATACGAGCTAAGCTTGTACTGCTGGGCGATATGTGGGGTTTAAGCAGTCTAACTAGCGATTTCGACGCGCTTGGCGCCATTGGCGTGATATCTGAGGCGGATATGATGGATCTCCGTCGACGCGCGTACGCGTACAGCTCAGATATTGCGCGTCACGGTAATAGCACGAAGTTTAAAGAAAAACTTAAACGTGGTCCGCCGTCGGAAAAAGTATCTCCCGCAGAAATCGGAGCGCAAAAAGACCTGGAAGAAGAACAGAAGGCAGATAAAACCCCGCAAACCGCGTTAATCTCCGGTACGTTAGTTTTCAAGGAAAAAGATCCTCCCGGTAAAAATAAATATGAGTTCAATTACGGCGGAAAAGTATCTGAAGTAACAGACGACGATCTTGCCCACGCGGGGATAACCACTCCCGCACTAGGTAAACCACAGAGTCTCACCGCTACCCAGAGCTCGGCATTGTCTGTCGCCCAAAACCGGACGCAAGTAGTTGCCCAGGCTGTTTCGGACGGTAACGGCGGATTTACCGTCACTCCATCCGATGGCAACACATCATTGGAGGTAAGCCCCGTAATCGCCCAAAAACTCGGCATCTCGGCCGGGGATGTTACGCGAGGATTACTTTCAAAGATCCGGTGGGAGGTCCGGCAGAATGAAGTAGTCGGGAAGGCGGCTTTCAGCGCCGATGGGAAAACCTGCATCATTGAAATGGACGCGGACGGCACAACTTTTGAAGTTTCAGAATCAAGTCTTAAAACGGCCGGTGCGATCCTTCGCGGTCTGTGGGCCAGGATAACCGGAAAAAACAATGCCGGTCCCGTACAACTGACTGCGGCTCAGGTAATCGCCGCACTTAAGGCGGAAATCGCGCGACTGAACGCCATCGGTAAAAGCGCCATCTCGAAAAAAGGCGATATCCCGGTCGTACAGCAGGGCGCTGCACTGCTTACGAGAGCAGCAAAATATGAAGAAGCTGTAAGAGAGATCAAATTTGACACCACAAACCCGGAAGATAAGGCGACGATGGCCGCAGAATTCGCCGAGGCCTATCTGAACGGTGAAGAATTCCTGACAAATTTCAAAATTGAGTTTGACAGAATACTCGCTGACAAAGATCTGTCAGATCAAGAAAAAGCCACACAGATGAAAACGCTGTTAAATTCCTTTACCCAGTCAGATGACATTAATCGTACAGGCACGAACAATACGACCCAATATCTTGTTTCAGAAACACGCGACACAATAAACAGACTTTCCGCGTCGATCGACAACGGTAACTTTGATAGCGCGATCATCAAGGAACTGGAAAAAGAACTGGATAGCTTGTTCTCAGCTATATCTATCGACCTCTATGCGCACATGATGAATGTGCAGGCATCTTTAGGATTAGCGCAAAAATATGAAGCGCTCGACAAGCGAAAAAATGACATATCTCAGCGCGCGGCCGGACATTTTAAAGCCGAGGATGAAAGGGTAAAACTAAAAAAATATTTTCAGACGGCAGATATCGCCGATCTAATCGAACGGATCCGTAATACAACCGACCAGGAAGAAAAAACAAAACTGATATCCGAGCTCGCAGAGATCACATTGCGTCAACATTTCGGCAAGGAAAGAGGGACGCTGTCCACTACCGAAGCTCTTGTATTCTCCGAAATCATGTTCTCGACGCTGACAGAGAAACATTACAGTTTGAGATCGCTGCAAAGACAGTACATCGAGGGTTTGGTGGAGGCAAAAGCGGTTCTTTTAAGCACGTCAGGCGGTAAAACGATATCGAACATCATCGCCGCCGGTATAATGGCACTTACGTGGGATCCCAAGGATCATAACGGCAGAACATACAGTACCGTAATAATTACTGAGTCGGAACGTGGTAACCAAAACTACCTGGGTGAAGCAAAAGGTACGGGGCTGCATCACCAGAACATCGCGGCTTTCTTCGGGCTCAAAATGGTGAACGGCAGCGAGATGCTTAAGAGCCGTATGTATAAGGAACTGGCTGAGGCCTTTGAACAACCCGACACCATCGTTATCCTGGATCCTACACAGACAGGATTTTTGAACCTTAATAAATTTGAAGATCCGCGTCTTTTCAAGGCAGTTAACGCGATATCACATATCATCATCGACGAGATAGATAAACTCGCGGTGTCACAGCAAAGATTCATTATGGCCGGGCTCATGCCGGGCGCTAATTCAAAAGAGATCCTGGAGGAATACCGTGTGGCCGGAGAAATATTGCACCGGCTGATTGATGAGAATTTGAGCAAGGTGGATCTCGAAGGTTTAAAGAACGAAGATGCAAAACACGATGAGGTGTGGAATGAAGCTAAAAAAATTGTCGCAGAGGAAGAAAATAAATCCTGGAAAAAATATACGGATGATGTCCGAAACGCGCTGATTGAAAAGAAGTTTTTTGATTTAATGGATGAAAAGGGGCTGCTGCCTAAAGAGGAAAAAAAATTCGCCTTTTATCGCCAGGATATCGGTGGCGGTGTTTTTAACGGATACTGCAGTAAAAGTGCCAGGGAATATTTAAAACGAGAGATGGAAAAAGAACTTACAAAAACGTACGGCAATCTTGAAAAATATCAGCGGAAGGTCGGCGACCAGAAAATGAGGATATTCGAAGATTACTTCATCGATTATGCCATAAGTTCCGGTATACGAGCGGCCGTATCCATCTACGGGCAGGACTTTGCTTCGGGAGATAAACTTCTTTCACCGGTAGAGGGTAGAGGAAGTAAGTCCGATACGCAGTTCAGCGATCCTGTCTATTGCGTAATGCTGGCTCTTAAAACCAACAAGCTTATGAAAGATATAGTCGCAAGGATCGAACATGGCGAATCCCCGTCCGATATTGCGTCCGATTTCAAAATATCGGACGAGGCGTTTACGTCGAGTGACAAACAAAAATGGGACGATCTGCTTAATAAGGATGACGAGCTTTCTAAAGAGTTTGAAGGCGTTGATAGCAGCGTACGACTGGATAAAGATGGTAATCCGCTCGGCCTGCTAAATCGCATTACGGCCGTCCAAAATAGGATGAAAGCCATAACCGAACGTGGGAAAGAGCTGAAGAAGCTATTGCGCCTGCCGGAAAGTAAGTTGAAAAGTAATGAAGGAGGAATAAGTCACAACGATCTTTTAACGGAAGCAAAGGCACTTGAAAATGAAATTCAAATACTCAAGAATAAGCAGCTGATCCTGAACGAAAAAAAGGCAAGCTATGAACGCGTATTCAATATACGTTCAGCCGAACTTGCATACATCTTAGCGGTGAATGATTATAACGATGGTAAAATCACGAAGGAAGCGCTGATTGCGGCCGCGCAAGCGGTGTGTGACGCGCGTAATATAGATATCACTAAACTTGAGGTTAATTTCACGCAATCACAAACGACGTTGCTCGCCCTTATTATGGACAACAACCGGGCGCGTACACGACACCTTGAAAATCTCCCGGACGACGAGCGGGTCGCAGCAGAGGCAAAGATCGAAAAACTGTTTGTCTGCGGCGGTACGGGTACTGCCGGTTTAGTGGCACCGATCATTTCCAATATGTTCAATACCGAAGTTGTAGCATTGGATGAGTCTATTTTTGAATGGGATAATTATGAGGAATGCGATGAGGCGAATGTCCTCACCGGCCTCCGTAAAATTTTCGGTAAAAAACGCTGGCAAGAAGGCGGTCTCGTAATTAAAACAAAAGACCCCGGATTGGTAGCTGCCGAAGGGTTACCTGAAAATATCAAGGCGATCTCCGATGAAGATAAGCATGCGGTACTGGCATATTTCGACGATAAATCGCATATGAATGCCACACAGTTAAAACTTGAGAAACTGATCGGTAAAAATTCCAGTATTGTCGCCAGCGGTTCCGAGGCCCAGGAGAAACTAGTCAGGCGGATAGGTCAAGAGGTGCTAGTAATAGAGTCTTCCACGGGGAATTCGGTAAGCACTGAGGTGGTTGATGCTGCTGGAAAACTTAGCGTTAGATTTGAAAATGGGACGACTTGCAGGCTCGGCGACAATGGAGAAGTATACGACGCAGGCGGAAAACAGATCGGAGTGGTGGACAAAACCTCAACGCGGCAAATATTGATAGTGGATGAAAACACCGACGCCAATCTGATCAACACCGTCGCTCGTCACGCGGCGATATTCGGGGACATTATACTCTCATATAACTCCGACATATTAGTCGGTACTGACTGCGTAGGTAAATTTGTTGAAATAGGTTTCGGTGTGGATAAGCTTGACAAAAACCGTTTTCTGCAGTTCAAGGGCCGAACCGGAAGGTTGAGCGGCGCGGGGATACCTAATCAAACCGCAAGGGCGTTCTATATTTTCGAGAACGATGTCACTGAAAAACTGAATGAATTATACGACAGTTCGTCATATGAGGATTACGAACGTGTGCTTGAATCGGATCCAAAGGCACTGGAATTAATGCGACGTTATGTGGCCGGCATGAAACTTAACACCGTTGAACTTCTCTATCTTGTCACAACATTACGCATGGCCGATAGTATCGGTGGGGTATCGCTGCAAAAAATGTCGGAAGTTATGCTGGAAGCGGGGATAAACGGTCCCGTAAAGGCCGACATAATGAGGATGGGGACCGATGAACAGGGCAAACCGATCACTCCGGTCGGGAAAAAAATGGAACAGCTATATACGGATTTTCTAAACCATAAACTAGGAAGATCCCAGTCAGATCCCACATATCATGAAGCGGTAAGCAGCGGCTCCGGCAAAGTGGCCAGTACGGCGGAACAGAATATCGCACAGGTAGAGGATTTCTGGGCGCGTGTCGTAAATGAATTGAACGACCTTTTATCCTCTACAAGGTTGACGGACGGTGACCGTAAAAGTGCAAACGATGAGATCTCCAAAGCGAAAAAGATCTTGCAGGATTGCCAAAAAGCGCGGGAGGTCCTGAAAAACAAAGAAGTCGAGAACTATAAAGCTATCCCTCTGGGGCAGGTGAACAACTTTTTTGACGCCGTTATATCCAGTATGAGATTGCTGGGACGGAACGCGGTATCCACGCGAGGACAAACACCCGAAAGCAAAACCACGTCGGTGCAAACCAAAACCCCGTCCACTATGGCGGCGTTGCGCGATAATCTTGAAAATGAAACACCCACCGGGGTCTCGCTTAATGACGGGACGTCGGTTGCGATCGAGTCGGAAAACGGCAAGGTAACCTCAAGTGCCGATACGTCTAAGATACCGGAAGGAAGCACAATCGATGGTGAACATGTATTAAACAGCACAGGACAAGACATAGGAACTATCGAAAACACTGCCGACGCTGACGGAAAAGATGCCATGAACGAAACATATCGTTCAGGCATTACTATCGTCCAGGTCGTAGATGACTCGGGAAAGCAGTTAGGTGGGGTTTCCGTGCGTATCGACGAGAACGGTATTGTGCTGGACAGCTCGGATGAGTCTCTTGTCCCGGTAGGAAGCATAGTCGCGCACGACGGAACCGTAACTGATCCAACTACTACTCCAGAAGCACCACGCCGCATTGGAATCAGCAGCACGATCTCGCTTGCTACACCGGCGACAGATAATCTTACGCGCGAGGGTAAAAATTTCTGGACGTTGGTCGACGCGCTGCGAAATCTTTCAAGAAGTGACGCGAAAGCGCTGTCGCGCATGTTTAAGACCGGTTTCCCGCCCGAGGATAAGATCCCTCTGGCGTTTGCGATAAAACTGGCATCAATGCTCGTAGCGGCGGGATTGGAAAACTTGACAGAACTATCCGATTCTCCGGGAAAAAATGGCGTAAAAACCGCCGTACTTTTACAGCGATGCGGCCTGTTCAGACTTCTTACGAGCGACGGAAAAGTACGATTAACCCCGGCAGTGCTTTCAAAGATCGCCAAATCAGATGATCCCGAAATGGAAATATGGAAATTCCTGCTTGAGGACAATAATCTTTCCACGGAAGGGGAAAGCGTATTGACCGCTCTGAGAGCGGATTTTCTGGACATTATACGCGCGCGAAATAAAGCGTATGAAGCGATACAAAATCGTAAGACCGCCGCCGCCTTCAATAACATATTACTTAGGACCCGATATCAGGACCTTGTAAATAAAAGTGCGTCAAAAAAATTTATCAGAAACGCGAAAAATGCGATTGCACTGAATCAAAAGGAACTTATTAAAGATCTGAGCAAGCTGGATCTGACTTTAAAAGGTAAAGCGGCCGTATATAACTCAAATGCGCAGCGCGGCGGATTCAAAGGAATAGTTTTTTACAAGCCACTCGCTTACTTATATTCCAAGATCTCCGAATTGCGTGGAACAGCGTCGCAATTCGGCTACAACAACAGCGAACTGGGGACCTTACTGCGATTCGCATTACCGTTACAGGATGAGATACAGGCACTACCGCCCCAGGCCATGTCACCGGATGATATAAGCGATCAATTGGCAATAGCCGATACCGCGCTTCAGCAGGGGGATGCCGCGGCCGCGAAAAGCCAGGTAGAGACCATATTGGCGGTCGATCCGTATAACGCGCACGCCATTGAGTTATACGTAAAAATAATCGAAACAATAGCCGATAATGAAAATGAGAAAAAGGAGACAAGTACGATCACTTTCGGGGGGCAGGCAGGGGGCATCAGCCCTAAGGCGATCACCCATAAGGTGAATACAAACAAGAAAGATCTTTATGAACTCGCGCTGGAATATGCCCGCGCGGCGCTTGCGCTGGATCCGGGCAATAAGTCTATCCGTATGCGCATCGCGCAATTGCTGAAAAAAACCGGCGATCTGAAAGGCGCGCTTAAAGAAGCGCGTCTGGCTTTGCAAGACCGTAACGTACGTCGTAATATCGATTTCGTCCTGTTCGCGAAAAATTTGGCCGAAAAATCCAACGAAACCAAACTGGCGATCGAGTATTCCGCTCGTGCGTTAAAGCTGGCGCAGAAAGCCGCGGACGGCAGCGTGATAAAAACAGACCAGGTGATATTCTTAAATTCAGAGCTGTCCAGGCTCAACGCATTGACCGCAAAAAAAACCGAAACCGAAACTCCCGAGGAAAAGACAAAGCTTGAAAAAATCGTCGATCAATTTAAAACTTTATACGGTTTTGCCTATTTAAAAGACATGTCTCTTTCTAAAAAAATTCTTACAGTTGCGGGTGTCGTTTGCGCGACCATCCTGGCCGGTATCACTATAATGCTCGGGATCAAAGTGATAGCCGGATTTGTAAGTGTCACTACTATCATATCGGTATTAGTATCTATTTTTACCGGCCTTGATATGCGCACACAAAAACCGCCGGAAGAAGAGTCTCTCGAGTCGTTGATGGCAAAATACCGGCAACAGTCCCAGCCGCTTCCGTCATCATCGGTAAAAAAACTATTCTCGACAGCCGGGAACAAGATAAAACAGCTTGTCGAGGCGAATCTAACCAGTCCATTTCAGCGGCGGATAGGGGATATACTTGTGAAAGCCCTGCCTATCGGGATGGCAGTATCCGCCGTATTGATCCTCAGTGTTTCAATTTTAGCTGTCATAGGCGCTGCTCCGCTGTATATCGGCGTATTTTCCGCGATACCGATAATCGGTGAAGCGATCATGCAGTTTTCCGCTGGGATCAGTCTTTTATATCTGATCACACGGGCAAGCCCGGAACTTTATAATAAGATTTTTGCGCGTAACACGCGGGACGCTGCATTTAAAAATCTTCGTGATATCGCTGACAACCCTTTTGGGAACACGCTTTCGCGGGTTAACGCGCTTGACGCCATGTCTCGACTGGACGACGAGGATAAGCGTGGCGGATATATAAAAAGCATATCTGACCTTATGAAAACATTGGCCGCGGCCGAACTTTCCGCGGATGACGCCGCGGTTTGTTATCTAAAACTCGCCGCGTTGTGCATCGAAGCGGATCAACCGGATTCCGCGGTGGAAAATCTTGAAAAACTGCAATCCAGATTGACGAATACTGATGTAAATAATGCCGATATATTACGAATGCTAAGTGATGTAAGGTCGAAGAAGAAAGACAACGATGGGGCTCTCCTGAACGTTTTATTGGCCTATGCCGTGCGTAAGGGGGGAGAACGGGACGCTATCATTACGCTTTTCACGCGTATTAATAAATTGATAGCAAAGAAAGATTACACCGCTATCGCCGGGTTATTGGATGGATCTTTTAACGCTTCGGAAGAAAAGGACATGGAAGACCTTAAGACGATCCTTAGTATGCTGAACGCGATGCAGCAGGGCGCGGCCGCCGATTTCATCGTAAATATGCTCATACAGCACGATGTACTGGACGAAAAACTTCTGCCGATCGCGGTCGATCAGTTGTTGCTTTCCGGAAAATATCAGGCCGCGGCAACGATATTTTCACTGGCCATTACCGCCGATCCGGCGAATTCTCAGGTTCTTGAACTTTTGAAAAAAATCTCCGGTAAAGCGGAGTTCATGGACGATCCCGACCGGAACGCTGTACTTGCTGGCCTGATAAATGCAATGCGTCATTGCTCAAATGTCGAAACAGTGAAAAAGATAGCTTCGGCTATACTGGATTCTTTTCACGCTAAAAACGTCTCCGAGACCACGAACTATAGCGCTGTTATCAATGCGTTTGTATTAAGCGCGCGTTTAAACACATTTCAAAAAATAAACCTTATCATGTGGATAAATGACCGTTTCGCCGGCGCGACTACAAAAGCGTTATCTGACGACGAACATTTACTCGTCAAGTCCGCGTATGAAAACGCTCTTCAAGCGGCTTCCGATGTGCGTGTGAAAGGTATGCTGGAGATCGGATTAGCCGTTACCGATATGAAACTATTTACGAAAAACGGGCAGGATAGTGCGTTGGGGCACATCGAATCGGCCGAAAAATATTTGATCGATAGCGGTGTGGCTCAAAAATATCTGATGAGGATGAAAGAGATCGAAGCGGATATCTGCGAACTTAGTCCTTTGACCGTGATCGCTGACGATCTGTTCAATGCCGGAGAATACGGTAAAGCAGAAAAACTTCTAAAAACCGCCGTAAAACAACATCCCGAAGATTGGAATGCCCATTATTTGCTGGGACAGATCGCGATGAAGAAAAAAGACTATGCCGGGGCGCGTACAAGTTATGAACAGGCGCTTAAACTGAATCCTGCTCTGAAAGAAAACATCAGAACCGACCTTGTTAACATATTCATCGAACTCAACCTGCCGAATGAAGCCGTGGCGGCGCTTGACGGTAAGGATCCTCCGGACGCCACAAAAAAACCGTTATTGGACATCCTGTTGAAAAATCTGAAAGAGATAGACCAGAGTCTTGATGCACAGAAAGATGGCTCTCGAGATCTGGATTTTCTTGACCGTGCCACAAAACTCAACGACGCATTTCTGCGCCTTAATCCGGGAGACTCCGAAGCCGCAAAACGCGCCAATACGCTGTCGGATCTGACGAAGGCTATAACGGAAAAACGCTCAAAAATTGTTTTAAGTTCTTGGACGTTCGCGCTTGATCTTGAGTCGTCACGAACTTCCATGCAGGCTGACGTTTCACGACAGGCCGCAGCTACATTTCTGCTCAAAATATACGGCAAGCTTATGACGCTGATGAAACCGGACGACGCCCGACGTCCACATGTTTATGCGCGGATGATGATTTTGCTTCTCGAAAACGGGGACATTGACACGGCATTTCAACATTATCAGAACGCCTTACTTCAAAACGTTCGCTGTTCGTCAGCCGATATGGCTGACATGCTCGCATCCGCGGCTAAATGTATCGCCGATCTTTCCGCGCGAAAAATACCTGCGGCTGACAAACGAATGAATAATTACCGCATCGCAATGTTATACCAAATATCCGGAGATACCGGAAAAGCGAATGTACTTTATTCGCGGGCGAAAGACGGGGCTTCCGACAGTTTGAAGAATAGAATCGATTCGAATATAGCGTTCATGCTATACGCCTCAGGCGACCACAAAGCGGCGTTATCCGCGGCCAGACAGATCGATGCGCCTGACAAAAACACTGGCGAACTTATAAAATTAATTGAAAACGAAGGAATGCCACCGACACCCCAAACGCCTAAACTGTTCGCATCGGTAGCCGATGAACGAAAGCTCTGGGAATCTGACGGGATCGCGGTTATAGACATCCGGTTGAAGAACATGGAGCGCGCGTACGGAGCGTTAAAGATCGCCCGATATTACGCGTATGGCGACGACACGAAACAAACCGATCTCCAAAAACGCCTAACAGGCATGGAGATCGCGCTGGGCGAAATTTATCTCGAAAAGGCCTTTTCTCTAGCGCCAAATACGCCCGAAATAGCGGCGAACATAGAGAACTCGCGCGTATTATTCAAAAAGGCGATGCAGTCCGACCCGAAGATCGCCGCCGTATACGCGGGATTAGCAAAGATCTCTCTTCTAAAAGGCGATTCAGGGGTTTTTAATACCGATCTATTCCAGGCCAGCACAAACGGCGTAGATATCAAAGAGGAATTCGGATATAGCTTAAAATCCCGTGCTGTAGCGCTTCTGACCGAAGAAATGCTGAAAAGGATATCTGACGGCAACTATCAGGCGGCGAAATGGGTATATGATCGCCTCGTTATTGTATCAAACGATGACGCGCTGGCCCATATAGAGGACCTTATAACAATATTGACCGCGATGATAAATGTCGCGGAAAAAGTGAAAAAACTTTCAAAAAGCCAGCGTATGAATCTGGCGCGTCTTTATCTTGAACTTGCAGATGTATACGAAAAGAACGTCGACAGCGTCAATGCTAAAGAAGCGAGAAATACCGCATACAGTTACAATAAAAAGGATACTAACACATTGTTCTGGGCGGGACAGGCTGCGCTGGAAGCTAATAAATTTAAACGCGCGGTGAAATGTTTTACCGCCGCAATGAAAGACGAAAGTTTGCGGCAAAAAGCCGCCGAGGCTCTTCTTGACGCATATATACAGTCATCCGATACGGATCATGCTTTTGCACTGTACCGGTCCGACGCGCTCGATAAAGAGGCGAAAGACCGTCTTAAAAACGACCTACATCAACTGGTTTTTAAGTCAGCCCGATCCTTGTCGAGTTCGGCACGCATAAAGCCTCTATCTAAAGCTGTTGAAATATATGAATTTTTGATAGAGGACGGTTTTGATGATACTGCGCTAAAATCTGAGTATTTTATTGCGTCTGTAAAATATGCGGAAAAACTTTTTGCGAAGAAAGCTCACGGCGATGCCGAAAAGATACTTGCGCGCCTTATCTCCGAGAATAAGAAATATGCGCTGACAACGGCAAACATGGAAGAAATATATCAAAAATACCGCTCTTTCTTAACCAAAACCAAAGACATATCCGAAAAGAACATGCTTTATAACGATCTGTTGGGAGCATACGTTACGATCGGCGAGAGTACACAGGATGAGCGTGTACGGAAAACCATGTATCAAAACGCTCTGGATACATATAACGCGGCACGCGGCGACATCGGCGATGATTTTATACTCAATAAAGCCATGAAAGATAAATTCCTCTCCGCTATCTCAAAAATAGGACAGTTTATGATTGCTCTGAAGATAGATAAAAACTGTCCCGAGGCGAATCTGGCACGCGCGGAACGCTTTAAGAACGCGGCGTCGCGCGCCAAAAGGAACAAAAAAATGCCTAAATTCAGGAAACTCCGCGAAGAAGCCATCAAATCATATGAAGCGGCGGCAAAAGGCACGGGCGAAACACGCATCAGGGCGGCTCATGAGCTGATAAAATATTACCTGCATACTGATGTTCAGAAAGCGCTGACTATCATCGATTCATTAGGTGATGAACTCGACTTGCGAGTAATAGAGGGATTGAACGTTGAAAAGATCGCCCTTTTGTTAAGCCTTGCACAAGCGAAAGAACCACTTGTAAAAAAGAAAAAAGACGAATTAGCGAGCGCCGGGAAAATACATGCGGATCTTGCCGGTCCGTCTCCACGAACAGCTTTGCGGGATAAGAAAATTAAAACGATCATTACGGGTATTGACGATCTCGAACGTGAAATAGCAAGCCTTGATATCGCACTCGAGGCCCAACGGCACAATCGCGATGAATCGCGTCGCATAACTTCGGAAAGGACGGTGCTGCAAAACGAACTTATCGCATTATACAAAAAACTGGACAACTCCGACCCTCAACTTGGCCGTCTGTTAAGTGACATGCGGAATCTCGAGAATGAGATCGAAAAGTTTGAGTACGATCGCTTGATCCATCAAAGAATGTTACAGGACGCTTTGTCAGGCACAAAACCGCTGTCAAAGCTGAAGATCACTGAGATCGAAACGGAACTCGCAAAAATAAACAAAGAGATCGAAAAACGAAAAGATAGTCTTTTAAAAATGCATGTCGAGCTCGATCGCATACAGATCCTTACCCAACGTAAAGATCGTTACGTCGCTATCCTTAATATTGAGCAAAAAATAGCCAATCTTGAACGTGAGTTAACCAGCTTGGAATATGCCCGAAACACGGCACGCGATGCTTTACTGGCCGGCATCGCGAAAGAGGCCGGTTCGGACGAAATTGAACGCCTGGGGAGTGAACTGGTCAGATGTAACAAAGAAACGCGAAATTTGCAGCGGAAAATAGCGGATGCGTATTCACAAATGAATGTTTTTAGATCCGGGGAACAACGGGAACGAATCAGAATTAATTTTCTGAAGATGTATGCCGGGCTACGAAATCTTGACCGCGAGATCGACAGTCTCAAGCTAGCATCTTTAACCGGGAAAAGAGACGTACGATCAGATCTCGCAGAATTGCGTAAAAAACATGACGATCTTTTAATTAAACTCGCCCATGCAAAGATATTCGAACGGCGTAAAGCTGTTCATATGAACCTGTTAACTCAGGCCCCGGAGCTGTCGGAAATAGACACCATTAATGCCGGCATTGCGGATATTGTTTCTAAAATCGAGGCGACTAACGAAACATTAAAAACTCCGGGATTAACAAAAACACAAAAACGTCGCATTACGGCCGAAATAGCCCGTTTGACCGGAACATTGAACACGATGAAAGCGCGACTTTCCCTGATCCGCCAAAAACTGGACGAAGTTAAAGAAAAAAATTATCCGAAAACCGCCGTTGTAAGCATAGAAGAACGTACTGCCAGTGAAGAACGCAAGGCGCATGAGGATATAGCCACGTCGATCGCAAATCTTGACAGGGAGATCGCAAGCCTCGAGCTTGGACTAACTATGCAAACGGAAAAACTTTTACAAAAAGCCGGATATCCTGCCGGAAAAGCGCAGCAGGTAAAAGATCGATTACGCCTTTCAGAGGAGCTGGATGCACTTAAAAAAGAACGAAAAGCGCTCCAGGATAAATTAGCCGCAATGCCACCGCCCAGAAACGAAAAAACGATACATGACGATCTGCTGGATGAAGCCACTCACCATGAAAACAATGCGGCTGATATGTCAAAACAGCTCGAATTGGTCGATCAGGATATGAAGACGATCGGCGGAAAAGAAACAGCCGAAATATTGTTAAAGCAGGCGAATATCTACATGGCGCACGGCGACGAGGAAACGGCTAAAAAATTCGCACGACGGATAGTGGCACTGCGTGATACGGAGAACGTGACTAGCGTTCAATTAGCGCGCGCTTACCAAATTCTTGGAGACTTGTATGCGGCGCTGGAAGAATCACCTGACGATGTCGATATCGCAATGAGCATTGTGAAAAAAGATCGCGAAGAACTGCCAAAAGTACTAAAGATCGTCTCAGACGCATTAAATCGGACTTCTCCGAAGAACACGGCATTTATGAGCGGCATGCGTACACGACTTGAAAACGCTATCAACCGTCTGATCTCATTTGCCGTTTGGTCCGGATTTATCGACGATACCTCATTCGCGGAAGGTGAGCATAAAATATCTTCCGACAAAATAACGGAAGTTTTCGATATTTTAGCCGGAATGATAAAAACATCCAATAATGCGCAATTTGTCAAATCGATAATGATGATCCTGAATAACGTCGGGGAGAAGGAACGGATTGACGCTTTGTGCCGCTCCATGAACGAAAACCCGAATTTCGGAACCGACGGTTTCAGGCAGACCGTCGAAGAACTTACGGAAAAATCCGAGTACTATGCGAAGCAATTTCAATCGCAGAAAAATGTTCAAAGGCCATCCGGTGTTATACGCAAAAAAGCGACAGCCAGTTTTGCTCCTGTTGAGCTGCTGACCGGTACTGCCAGTGTAATGGTTGCCGTGCTTATTGCTATAAAATTCGGCCTCATAATCGGACTAGCGGCGGCTATTGGCATTATCGGCATAGCGGGGATCGCGTTATATGCCGTATCCGGGATAAAAACCGCTCCTGTAATGCCCAAGCGGATTCCCGCGGCCGGTACGCATCCGCCGATAGTGGGGCTAACAGTGTCGCCGGAAGAACTAAAGTCATCCGGTCTTAGCGAGCGATTCCCGGATGTGAATTTTGTCACGGTAAAAGACAAAAACCATCTTGAAAATACCGTAAGCGAGATTGGTGCACGCTCCGCGGTTTTTACCGACATGAATCTGGCCGATGTTAATATGAATATCACAAACATTGTCCGGCAGGCACGACTTCAGGCGCTTTTTATAAATCATCCATATCTGGCAAATTTAAGCAGAACCGCGATAGCAAAAATGACCGATAAAGAGAAAAGGATAACAATAGCTCTATTGGTGCCGAATGAAACCCGTCCGACCGATATTTTGGGAGATCTCGTGGACGCCGCATACGGCAGCATGGGAAGTTCCGATTTAGCGGAATCTTCGTCTGCCGATGACAACATATTGAGCGAAGCGACCGAGACGTTGAGGGAGTCGGATATGGACACGGTACAGCGTGTACTCGATACGGATTTAAACGACGTCTTTGCGGGGCTTTCGCCGGCTGCGGTTGAGTCGAAGTTGTCGCTAATGGAAAATATAGCCATTGAGAATGCGGCGGCAAGGATGCTTCACGATTATGTCCGTGCGGATATGATCCCGAAAACCCATGGCATCGCACTTGATCTCCGGGGGAAAACCGGTTTTGATGCCGATCTGATGGCAGAATCTATCGAACGTCTTTCCGAAAAAGACGCGGATTTACATATTTTAGCGATGATCGATAGCTCCTCAAAAAGTGAAGCAATATCCAGACTCGCGGCTAACTATAAGAAAAATTTTCATGCTATAGAATGCGAACCTGACACGGATCCGGTAGCGATCCTTGAGTCGAAGCTGGCGGAATTAAGGGGAGAAGGCGTTATCCTGGATATTACCGCGGTGTCGATAGCCACAAATGCGGCGATGCAAGTCAAAAACAGTTCCGGCGACGAAATTAGTATGACGGATAACGTAATATCCCATATATCCGACGACGCGGAAAAAGCAAATTTCGTCCTCGTGGATATGCCTGATGACCAGGGGGAAAGAGACCGTATAAATCACCTTATACCCGTATTAACACTATTGAACCTGCTCAAGACGGTATCGATGGGTAACAAAGTACCTGCGATCACCACGGTCGCCTGTGACGAAAACATCATATCCCGTCTTGAATCCGGACTGGAAAAAATACTTAAAGTCCTTTATCACATATCGCGCATAAATATCTCCGAGGACGTAGCAGAATACGTGACAAGCCTGGAATCCGCCGAAAAATCGCTCTAATTTTTTGTCATTCCCGGTTTTTCGCTTGTTCCCAAACCAGGTTTGTCGTTGAGACTAAACCCGAGATCGCCGCCGATCTCAAAGGCATCTAATCATGTGATGTGTTTAATAACGTCCGGGGTATTCGAGTCCTACAGCGATTTGCCGTTATCCGATTAAAAAAAATTTACGCATCGGCGCGAGTCAAACGCCAGGAGATCAAAAATGAAAAGGCAAATCGCGCAGCACGCAGAATATCCCGGACGTTATTATTTTAATCGCAGAGACACCGCGCCCCGGGTTGCAAAAACGCGCGCAGAATGTATATTTGTTATGTATTTAAATCGGAGGGAGACCAAAATATGGACATGAACCAGATCAATGAAAAAGTAAAACATGAGTCGGCATTTATAAGCAAGATACGGAACGAAATATCGACCGTCATCGTAGGGCAGTCGTATCTGATAGACCGTCTTCTGATCGGACTTTTATCGAATGGTCATATCCTTGTGGAAAGTGTCCCGGGCCTCGCAAAAACACTATCGATAAAAACCTTATCCGATACCATCAATGCAAAATTCCAACGTCTTCAGTTCACACCTGACCTTTTGCCGGCCGACATAATTGGAACGCTGATATATAACCCTAAGGATAATACTTTCACTACAAAAAAAGGCCCTATATTCGCGAACATTGTTCTTGCCGACGAAATAAACCGTGCTCCGGCCAAAGTGCAAAGCGCGCTTCTTGAGGCTATGCAGGAAAAGCAGGTAACTATCGGAGAGAACTCATTCAAACTGGATAAGGTATTCCTTGTAATGGCGACTCAAAACCCGATAGAACAGGAGGGAACTTATCCTCTCCCCGAAGCCCAGGTCGACCGCTTCATGCTAAAACTGAATATCACTTATCCTGAGCCTGGCGACGAACTTGAGATACTGAACCGGATGGGAGGAACCGATAAAAAGCCCGCGGCCGGAGCAGTGATAAACACCGAAGACGTTATGCGGGCAAGAGGTGTCGTTGATTCCATATTTATGGACGAAAAACTTAAAAAATATGTCGTCGATATCATTTTCGCGACGCGTTTTCCGAAAAAGGCGGGCATCCCCGAAATTGAGCCATTGATAAAACTCGGTTCGTCTCCACGCGCAAGTCTCAGCCTTTTTGTTGCGGCAAAGGCGCATGCGTTCTTGAACGGGCGAGGATACGTTATTCCGGAAGATATTAAATCCATAGGTTTGGATGTACTCCGTCACCGTATACTGCCTAGCTACGAAGCCGAAGCGGAGGATATCAAAACCGAGGATATTGTGCATAAAATTTTTGAAAAAGTTCCGATACCATAATGATCGACCCGCATATTTTAAAACAGATACGCCGCATACAGATAACGACAAAACGTCTTGTCTCTAACGTATTTGCCGGTGAGTACAAAAGTGTCTTTAAAGGCCGCGGCTATGAATTCGATCAGGTGCGTGAATACCAGATAGGTGACGAAGTCCGCATGATAGACTGGAACGTTACCGCGCGCACGGGGCGTGCTTTCGTGAAACAATACATCGAAGAACGTGAACTCACGGTCATGATACTGTTTGACGCTTCGGCGTCCACCGGTTTCGGCAGCGTGAATATGCTAAAACGCGATATGGCGGCCGAAATTTGCTCGATCCTGGCCGGATCTGCCATCGAGAATAACGACAGGGTAGGGCTTCTGATCTTTACCGACCGTGTCGAACGTTTCATCCCGCCTAAAAAGGGGACAAATCATATTTTCAGGATAATCCGAGAAGCGCTTTATACCGAACCCAAGGGGACCGGCACCGACATAAAACTCGCGCTGGAATATTTGAATAAAGTCATACCGAAAACCTGCACGATATTTTTGATATCGGATTTTTACGCGGGTGAGTTTAAAAAGGCTCTGACCGTTACGGCCAAACGACATGACGTAGTCGCGATAAATATATCGGATCCAAGGGATATTTCGCTTCCGGACGTAGGTATGGTACGCTTCCGGTGTCCTGAAGACGGAAAAACGTTCACGCTTGATACCTCAGACGAACAATTGCGCAATGAATATACCGGCAGGACAAATACCCGTCTGGCAGAATTGAAAAATCTTTTCGGGTCTATCAGTGTCGACCTGATCACGTTGAATACGGCCGAACCATATATGAACTCCCTGATAAATTTTTTCGCGACACGCAAGATCAAAAAAGGCTGACATACATGAGGAAATATCAGGTTCTGATCATATTCTTTGTTATCCTCGCGGCATCTATGTTTTCTCCGGTAAGACCGTCGGACTTTATTGAAAAAGTAGTGCTCACAGCCGCCGTAGAGCCTCCCGGGGGCTATCTGGGCGACACAATAACGCTTAATATAAAATTAAGCCATATTCCGTCCGTTCAATGCAAATTAAACGATGTAGAAGCTCTTTTAGCATCATACAAAATACGGCATATAAAACGCAGCGAGTTTTCTCTGTTCGGAAGAACCTTTAACATCGTAAAGGCGGATTTTACCTCATACACGACCGGGGATATGAAAATATCAGGTATTTCCGCGGATTATAACAACACTTTGACCAATACATCGGCAGTCATCTCGGCGCCTGACATTGAATTTTCAATAAAAGGCAGAACGCGCGATCAGAATAATCGCAGCGGGAAATTCATGAAGGTGAATATGGCTGGCGGCCCGAGTTTCGGCGGAGGACCGGCAGGGATGCCGGGTGGAGACAGTTCAGACACATATGTCCGAGCTTCAGACGGTCCGATACGGCTTTTTATAAACGAACCGCCCGGGGTTAAGATCCCGTTTGAACGCAGAAAACGCCGCATATTGGCAATACTTTCAGGGGGTTTAGTCCTTTTATGCGGAGCCGGACTTTTTATATTCGTAAGGCATCTGCAAAAAAAACGCCGGTCATTATTAACACCCGCCGAGCGGATTTTATCAGCACTTAACGCTACCGATCCTGAAGGCATGATAAAGGACGGTAAGATCCAGGACCTGCTGGATACTATACACCGTCTGACAAAAGAAACCTTGTTATTGCGACTTGAACGACCTAAACTTGAATTGACTCCGGCGGAACTGAACGCGCTGATCATGTCCGCCGACATGATACCCGACAGTTTAAAAAAGTCTCTTATCCATTTTTTTGAGCATTGCTCTTCTTTAAAATATTCCGGCGGGAACTGTTCTGAAAGCACCGCGCTCGCGCTTTTTAATTTCGGAAAAGTTTTCATTGAAAACCAATTTTTACCAGCGGCGGGAGGCGATACGAAATGACCTTCCGTGATCCGATATATCTGCTTTTGGTAATTATATATCTGGCTATCGTATTGATACGCGAAAAACTGTCTTCACGTGATCGGCCGGCGGTTCTATTCCCGGATCATTCCACCGTCGATGCCATTAATCATACTTCGCTTCGCGTGTTTCTCGCGTCGAAACTGCATTACCTGCCGTCTTTTGCCGTGATAATGCTGCTTATCGGCATGGCAAGACCGCAAATGCCTTTGGATATTCAGATCGAAAAAGAGGGGATCGCGATAGTGCTTGTCGTCGACTGCTCCAGCACAATGCTGGCGGAAGACATGTCACATAAAGCTACGCGGATAAAGCGCCTCGACGATACGTCCGACTCTAAAAAGGATCTGAGCCGGCTTGATGCCGTCAAGGAGGTAGCGCGTGATTTTATTTCGAAAAGAAAAAACGACTGGGTCGGGATGGTCGGGTTCGCGGCCGAGGCGTATATCGTGGCTCCGCTTACGTTCGATAAAAAGTGGCTTGCAAAATCCGTCGACAAGCTGAAAGTAGGTTTCATAAAGGACGGCACAGCCATCGGTTCGGGCATTATGTGCGCCCTGAATACGCTTAAAAACGCAAAGGCTACCAGCAAGGTGATCGTTCTCCTTAGCGACGGCGTCAATAACGCAGGCACCGTGCCTCCTATGCTTGCCGCCGAGACAGCGAAGTCCATGGGCGTTAAGATCTACTGCATTGGCATGTCGTCTGACGGCTCAAGTAAATTCCCGGAAAAATCAGCGGATGGAAAAACCGTGTATAAGAATGTAACTATCGCGATGAACGAAAAGATGCTTACGAACATAGCAGAACTGACCGGCGGGGAATATTACCGTGTATCAAATATCCCGTCGCTTAAAAAAAGCTATGAAACTATCGACCAGCTTGAGCGAACCGATATCAACGATGATCTGACCGACCGGTTCGGTGACATATACGGTTATTTTGTTTTTGCCGGACTTTTGGCGCTTTTGATCTACGTACTGGCCGGGAACACCGTATTGAGGGAGCTGCCATGATAAGTTTTGTCAATTTATTCTGGTTATCCGCGGCGCTTATAGCTTTGCCGCTCCTGATAATTTTTTATATACGAGTACTAACCGTAAAAAACCACGCGCTTCTCGAATTCGCCGCGCCGGATCTGATAAAGAAAATCATCCCGTCCGAAGAACGTCGTTTCACGCGCATTCACGCTATCGCATATACGGTGGCACTTTTTCTTATACTGATAGCCATGGCCGGACCGGAATTCGGATTCAGCTGGACGATGAAGGGAGAAGAAGGTATCGACATACTGATCGCGGTCGACACTTCAAAAAGCATGCTGGCGGCCGATATCGCGCCGACGAGGCTTGCGGCCGTAAAAACGGATATAAAGGATTTTCTTAAAACTGCCCGTGGGGACAGAGTGGGACTGATAGCATTTTCCGGATCGGCGTTTATGATATGTCCTCTCACTGTAGATATAGACGGGCTTTCTCTTATGATCGATACCATAAATGAAAATTCAATCCCGCGAGGGGGTACTTCGTTCCAGTCTCTTTTGGACGAAACGATCCGCGCGTCCGACTACAATAAAATCAAAGATAAAACCCTGATCATTTACAGCGACGGAGAAACTACTACAGGGAGATTATCAAATTTGCCCCGAAAAACAAAATCATCCGACATGTCCATATATTGCATCGGCGTCGGGACTGAAAAAGGCAGCACGATCACATATAAAGATACTACGGGTGAAACACGTCTGATACGGGATACAAATAATGAAACCGTCGTATCGCGTCTTGAAGAACAGACGTTAAAGGAAATAGCTGCAACGTCTGGCGGAACATACACGCGGTTCCGAACAGACAGAAACAACCTTCAGGCATTATACGTGAATGATCTTAAAAACATAAAACGCACCTCAACTGATTCAATGGAAAAAAAACGTAATAACCGTTTTCAGATCCCGCTTGGTATCGCGATCCTTATGTTGTTCTGGACCGAAGCGACAAGGGGGAAACGATGAAAACGGCATGTCATGTGAAAATCGCCGCCGGAACCGTCCTTTTGATGTTTTTGTGTGTAGCGGTACATGCGGCTGTGGATAACGATTCCGTAGACGATGTGTACAATCTGATGAAAAAACGCGATTATGAAAAAGCCTCCAAGATAAACGCCGATCTCCTTAAGAAAAACAAAAATTCCGATATTTTGAATTTTAATATGGGCATTATAAATTATGCGTCAGAAAAATATGATGATGCCGTAAAATGCTTCCGCAAAGCCCTTGCGACCGACTCAAAAGACCTTGAACGTGACGCATTACAAGGCATAGGGAATTCTCTTTACCGTCTAAGCGAGAAAACAGAGGAAAAAGACATAAAACGGTCCATTGAATACTGCAATGAGGCGTTCGAATATTTTTCAAACGCCGTCGAAATCGACTCTAAAAACACGGCATTGAAATACAACCTTGAAGCCACCGGCATACGCCTTGCCATGCTGAAGGAAAAAGATAATCCACCGCAAAATAGCGGTTCGGGTAACGGTCAAGGCGGCGGGAGCGGCAGTCAGGGAAATGGGTCACAACAACAAGGTGACCAAAACCAAAACAATCAACAAAACCAACAAGGTGGTCAAGGGCAACAAGACCAACAGAAACAACAAAGCGGCCAAGGCAAAGATTCTCAGCAGAAGGGCGAAGAAAAAAGCGGCCAGGATCAGCAACAAGGTGAACAAGGACAAGGTGATCAACAAAAACAGCAAGGTGGTCAGGGGCAACAAGACCAGCAGAAGCAACAAAGCGGCCAAGGCAAAGATTCTCAGCAGAAGGGCGAAGGATCAGAGGCGAAACAAGGCCAACAAGGTCAAGGTGAACAACAAAAAGGTCAAGGGTCTGGGGAAAAGCAAGGCGAAGAAAAAAGCAGCCAGGATAAGCAACAAGGTGCACAAGGACAAGGCGATCAACAAAAACAGCAAGGTGGTCAGGGACAACAAGACCAGCAGAAGCAACAAAGCGGCCAAGGCAAAGATTCTCAGCAGAAGGGCGAAGGATCAGAGGAGAAACAAGGCCAACAAGGTCAAGGTGAACAACAAAAAGGTCAAGGGTCTGAAAAAAAACAAGGCGAAGGGAAAAGTGGCCAGGATAAGCAACAAGGTGGACAAGGACAGGGCGATCAACAAAAACAGCAAGGTGGTCAGGGGCAACAAGACCCACAGAAGCAACAAAGCGGCCAAGGCAAAGATTCTCAGCAGAAGGGCGAAGGATCAGAGGCGAAACAAGGTGAACAAGGACAAGGCGATCAACAAAAACAGCAAGGTGGCTACGGCAAAGGTGCGCAACAGAAGGGCGAAGGATCAGAGGCGAAACAAGGCCAACAAGGTCAAGGTGAACAACAAA
>Ga0116171_10001145_pt1 | contig 27098 bp, 15 predicted proteins | sample AD_JPNHW2_MetaG_FD_89798 | JGI IMG/M metagenome (GOLD analysis project Ga0116171, IMG submission 89798) | Active sludge microbial communities of municipal wastewater-treating anaerobic digesters from Japan - AD_JPNHW2_MetaG | ecosystem: Engineered > Bioreactor > Anaerobic > Digestate | place...
AGCGGCATTCCTGCGTACTTTCCTCGGTAGGAAGGATGTTCTTCTCCTTGATGAACCCTTTGCCAAGCTCGATGCCCTCACACGGCTCAAGATGCAGAAGTGGTTATTAGATGTCTGGAGTCACTTTGGCTGCTCAGTATTGATGGTCACACACGACATCGAGGAAGCCGTCTGGATGTCAGACCGTGTATATGTCATGTCCAGTTCTCCGGGGCGTATCATTGCAGAAAAGACCATCCCCTTTCCACGTCCGCGTGTACCGCATATCCGTGTTCAGCAGGATTTTCTGGAAATGAAGACGGAGCTTACAATTCTTCTTGGGGAAGAATTGTAAGAGAATTAGGAGATAGGAGAAGGAAATAGGAAATAGGAAATAGCTAAGACTCGTCGATTCTTTTGTGAAGAGTTGTAATCATTTTACCTATTTCATCATATAAGTTTAGTGCTGTTTTCGCTTGTGTCATTGTAATGTATCCAAGTCTTATTGCTAAAAGAATTTGTGTCTCAGTTTCAGCTAATGAACCATGAGAAATTGATAAAAACTGCTTAAATTCTAATTTTGAGTACCTGCACCTACCTTCTGCAATGTTTGATGGTACAGATATCGCAGCTCTTCTGATTTGATTTGTTAAAGAGTATAACTCATCTTTTGGAAAAGATTTACTTAATTTGTAAACTTCAAGAGCAAAATCCATGGCTTTCTGCCAAACAATAAGTTCTTTGTAATTATGAATATCCATAATACCCTCCAATCATTACTTACTTCTATTTCCTCTTACCTATTTCCTATTTCCTATTTCCTTCCGACTTCCGACTCTCTTCATTCTATTTCCTATTTCCTATTTCCTTCTGTGTATTGCTTAAGCAATACTTCCACTGCCATGCTCGCCGTTATCTCCCCAGCCAGCAACTGCTTCTGGACACCCGGCATTGTGGCTTTTATCTGCGGATTCTGGTAGAAACTTGATTCCAAATGCTCTTGTATCATGGACTTCACCCAATCCAGCACCTGTGAATTGCGGCGTTTCTGGAAGAACCCGTTTTTCACCGTGATCGCCTTGAATTCCTCGATGAGTTTCCACATTTCCTCTATACCATCCCCAGTATAGGCTGAACATGTGTAGGCATCGGTCTTCCAGCCTTCGGTTGCAGGCGCGATGTAATGAAGGGCATGTGCATATTCCGTCTTAGCCAGTTCCGCTTTCTGGATATTGTCACCATCTGCTTTGTTGACCACAATAGCATCGGCAAGCTCTATCACGCCTTTCTTGATTCCCTGCAGTTCATCACCTGCACCAGGGATTTGCAAGAGAAGAAAGAAGTCCACCATGGAACGAACGGTGATCTCACTCTGCCCGACACCCACTGTTTCCACGAGGATCACATCATATCCTGCCGCTTCGCATAAAAGCATCGTCTCACGCGTCTTCTTCGTCACACCCCCGAGTGTACCACCCGATGGGGAAGGACGTATGAAACACAACGGATCACGTGCTAAACGCTCCATTCGTGTCTTATCTCCGAGAATACTGCCCTTGGAGATACTGCTGCTTGGGTCAACTGCCAGTACGGCAACTTTATGTCCCTTGGAAGTTAAATACGAACCGAATGTTTCTATGAATGTGCTTTTCCCTGCACCGGGAACACCTGTAATGGCAATACGTATGGAATTTCCCGCTTTGGGAAGGATATTGCGTATGAGTTCCTGCGCCTGTTGCTGGTGACTGTGTGAGTTACTTTCCACCAATGTGATGGCACGCGCAAGAATGGTTCTTTCTTGGTTGAGTATTCCATGAATGTAATCTTCCATCACCAGTTTCCTGGGATGCTTTATCGGAGGCGAAACATGGACGTGTTTCCCCTTGGAAGGCAATCCATCATGAGATTCATTCACTCCGGGCATCACGCTGGAAGCAAACTCACTACCTGCGTTCTCAGGTGTCCATTCCGGCTTTTTGTTTTTATTCATATTGCCTCACTATTAACCCCCCTTGAGGAGGGGGGTAGGGGGGTCATTTATTTTTAAAACCACGAAACACACGAAATACACGAAACAAAACACACATAAAATTATCTATAAGGGGTGAATGGAAGTTCGCCCGTTTCATTTCTCGCTTATATGTGTAGCAAAACATAAGACATAAGTTTGGAATCTTATGCCACAGTCATCCTCTTCTTCATTTCTCCCTTATGGTAAGGGAGATGTCACATAGTGACAGAGAGTTAAGATGGAGCGTATTCGATTTGCTCCTTCCAGGGTCTGCTTACGCGGACCCCTACGTCTAGCTCTCACGGCATTTCGTGTCACCCTCCCTTTGCAAATGGGAGGGAAAGGATGTGGGCGCAACGCATTGCACCCCTACTTTTAACTTTTACTTTTATCTCTGACTGAATCCTACTCTGCAACTTCGGACTTCGCACTTCGGACTTCGAACTTATGAATGACTCAATCTGCGATTGAGTTCATTCATCATGACCTTCGCCGCATAGGGGAGAACCGTACCCGGACCGAATATGGCAGCAGCGCCGTGTGCTCTCAGAAATTCGTAATCCTGCGAGGGAATCACACCGCCCACGACCACCATGATGTCTTCGCGTCCAAGCTTCTTGAGCTCTTCCATCAGTTGCGGAAGAAGAGTCTTGTGGCCTGCAGCCAGGGAGCTCATGCCGATGATGTGCACATCATTCTCAACCGCTTGCTTTGCAGTTTCTTCCGGTGTCTGGAACAGTGGTCCGATATCCACATCGAATCCCATATCCGCATAGGCTGTGGCAACGACCTTCGCTCCGCGGTCATGTCCGTCCTGTCCCATCTTGGCGATCAGGATTCTCGGGCGTCTGCCTTCCGCTTCCTCGAAAGCATCCGTCATTGCCCTTATCTCATCGACTTCCGACTTATTGGCATATTCACTGCCATACACGTTGCTGATTGTGCGTATCGTTGCTTTATGACGTCCAAATTTCTTTTCCATAGCGTCTGATATCTCTCCCAGTGTTGCCCTGGCACGAGCAGCCTCAACCGAAAGCGCCAGGAGATTACCTTCTCCCGTCTCCGCCGCCTTGGTTATAGCAGCCAGACAGGCATCCACCTTGGATTGATCACGATGTTTTCTCAACTCTGCGAGTCTGCGGATCTGTGCTTCACGCACCGAAGTATTATCCACTTCCAGTATATCGATGGGCGCTTCCTTGTCCAGTCTGTATTTATTCACACCCACGATGGTCTCTGCCCCGGAATCGATATGAGCCTGCCTGCGTGCTGCAGCTTCCTCGATCCTCATCTTGGGAAGACCTGTCTCGATTGCCTTGGACATTCCGCCCAGTTCCTCCACTTCCAGGATGTGCTTCCATCCGCGTTTCATGATGGCATCCGTCAGAGCTTCCACGTAATAGGAACCGCCCCACGGGTCCACGACCTTACAGATGTTGGTTTCATGCTGGAGATAAAGCTGTGTATTGCGTGCGATGCGTGCAGAGAAGTCTGTCGGCAGGGCAATGGCTTCATCCAGTGAATTGGTATGCAGTGACTGTGTATGTCCGAGTGTGGCAGCCAATGCTTCCAAACAGGTACGGGTAATATTGTTGAATGGGTCTTGTTCGGTTAAACTCCACCCGGAAGTCTGGGAATGCGTACGCAATGCCATGGACTTCGGATCCTTCGGATTGAAGGATTTGATGATGGAAGCCCAAATCACACGTGCTGCGCGCAGTTTTGCCACTTCCATGAAGTAGTTCATGCCTTCGCCCCAGAAGAATGACAGACGCGGTGCAAATGCGTCAATGTCGATACCCGCCTTGATACCAGTCCGAACGTATTCCAGTCCATCCGCCAGCGTATATGCCATCTCAAGGTCTGCCGTTGCACCCGCTTCCTGCATGTGATAGCCGGAAATACTGATGCTGTTGAACTTCGGCATGTGCTTTGTGGTGAAGGCGAAGATGTCTGCAATAATGCGCATCGACGGTTCAGGAGGGTAGATGTAGGTGTTTCTCACCATGTATTCTTTTAAAATATCATTCTGAATGGTGCCCGTGAGCTTTGCCATGGGAACGCCCTGCTCTTCGGCAGCGACGATATAGAAGGCAAGTATGGGCAGTACAGCGCCGTTCATGGTCATGGAAACGGACATCTGGTCGAGTGGAATGCCATCGAACAGGATCTTCATATCCATGATGGAATCCACAGCCACGCCGGCTTTACCGACATCACCGACCACACGCGGATTATCTGAATCATAGCCCCTGTGCGTTGCCAGGTCGAAGGCGATACTCAAGCCTTTCTGTCCCATCGCCAGATTACGACGGTAGAAGGCATTGCTTTCTTCCGCTGTGGAGAAACCGGCATACTGACGTATCGTCCATGGCTTCTGAATGAACATCGAAGCGTACGGTCCTCTCAGGAATGGTGGAATCCCAGATAAGTACTTCAGGTGCTCCAACCCTTCCATATCCTTCTCGGTATACACCGGCTTTACATCAATTTGCTCATTGGTGTGCCACACATGCGAGGTTCCAGGTTCTAGGTTCAAGGTGCTAGGTGCATCCTTTTTAACCCCCATCTCCGAGGGGGGATTAAGGGGGGTTGTTCCCATTGAAAGGTCATCCTTGCGCATGCGAGGATCCATGTCCGCTTCTGCCACTTTTAACTTTTCATTTTTAACTTTTAACTCTTCTGCGCTGTTCCCTGTTCCCAGTTCCCTGTTCCCTGAAGCTAATTTTATATCCTTAAAATTAGGTTTCATATCGCCACCCCCACTGCCTTCAGCACCCGTGTGAGTGTATCGACCACATCCGCACGGATATGGATGAATTCATTCACCCCCTGTAACTTGTAGGTTTCCACCATATCAGTGGGATAACCTGCCAGAATCACGCAGGTATTGGGAGTTTTCTGACGTATCAGTGAGACCAGGTTCGGAACGATCTCGGGGTATGTATCATCGGTAGAGCAGATGCAGACTGCCTCTGCTCCTGATTCTATATAGGCTTCCACGCAGGTAGAGGGTACTTCAGGACCCTGGAATCCTATTCCCGGATCAATGACCTTGAACCCACCGGGTGTGAAGAATCCCTGTGAAAAATCTGCCCTTGCCTTATGCTGATTCAACGGACCCATGGTGGCAAGGAACACACTCGGACGCTTTCCCGTCTTTGCGATGTGTCTTTCCACTGCCAGCCTCATATTTTCGTATGGGTAGGCAAGTGTGGCATAAGATTCCAATCTTATGGAATTCAAATCCCCCAGTACTTCCTCTCCGGGGTTGGCAAACATATTCGTGCCCACCATCACATCCTTACGTGTTCTCAGGTTCTTTTCGCGCAAGGCTGCAATGGCAGCGATTTTCTCATTGATCATATCCTGTGCCTGGGAGAATCCACCCTTGGCTTCAATTTCCTGGAAGAAAGCCCAGGCTTTCTCAGCCAACTGACTCGTCAGTGATTCCACGTACCATGAACCACCTGCCGGATCGACAAGTGCATCCATGTGCGCTTCTTCCTTGAGGATATAATGCTGATTCCTGGCGATACGCTTGGAGAAGTCATCAGTCTCGCGAATCACGGTATCGAAGGGGTCTATCTGCAGACTGTCCGTACCACCCAGCACAGCAGAAAAAGCTTCTGTTGTAGTGCGCAGGATATTCACATACGGATCGAAAATCGTTTTATTATAACGGGATGTCTTTGCGTGCAGTGTGATCTTCTGCGAGTCCTCATTTCCCCCGAAAGCCTGCGCCACAGTTGCCCACAATATTCTTGCAGCCCGCAGCTTCGCAATCTCCATGAAGAAATTCGAACCAATACAGAACTCAAATCTCACCCTCTGCAGTATCTCGTTTATCTGCTCTGCCCTGTTACCTGTTACCTGTTGCCTGTTCCCTTCTTCAATTGCTTGCACAGCAATTGAAGTCGCGATTGCCAGCTCCTCCACCGCACTCGCACCCTTATTATGAAATTCCTCTGTATCAATCACAATATCTCTTTCTGCAATTCTTAAATCTTCATTCTTAATTCTTAATTCTTCCGCCCTGTTCTCTGTTCCCTGTTCTCTGTTCCCTTCTTCATTGTTCGCCTCTACAATCTTCCACCCCTTTTCCAGGTACCCAAGAGGGTCTGTGCCACGACGGTAAGGACTTTCACCGGGAAGCGAATCAATGAAGTTCGCGTCTTCGGCGCGATAGATCGGTTGCAAAAGAATCCCTTCATACGTAGGTGTGATCATGGCTTTTTCGAAGGGCACGCCCTTCAGTGATGCTTCCACCACTTTACGCCATTCTTCGTAGGAGGGTATGGGAAAATCATCAGACAGCCTGTGCGGTTTCAACCTTGGCTGGTCAGTCGAATTGGACATAACATTTCTCCTGAAGTTTTTTTGAGTAAAGTTGGGATGGATATGATAGAATGTCAATGTAAATTGATTTGCTGGGCTATTCGCTATTGACTATTATCTCTTGGCTTCTGCAAAGCGAGGGATTGGATGTCATGAATTACTCGATTTCAATAGTATTTCAGTAATTCTTATCTGATATGAAGCCTTTGGGCTCTTCTTCCTGTGTCAAGTTTATAAAATGTACTTGGTTAACACATCTAACTGAGACTTGTTAGTCATCTGCATAGCCTTATTTTATGGCAGCTTTCAATGCAATAGTGAGTTAGTAATTATTTCTATTACGGAGTTTCTATACTCATAAGATAGTTCATTCAGATTTTATCTAACTTGTGTTTAGTACTATTGCTTTTGCTTGTTGGGTTATAGAAAGCAAATCAAGATGAAGTTATATGTCTAAATATAACAGCTGTCAGACTACTTCATAATTGGATAGAGACCAACTAAAGATTAACTTACCTAACTCGTCATAGTTTTTAACATTAAATGTATCAATTGTACTTTGATCAATTCCTTTTATTAACTTGAGTTTAATCTGATCTAGTTTTTTTTGTTTATCTTTTTTTGGTTGATACCCTGCGAAAAATAACTTTTTACCCTTATAATGAAAGCGTTGTGGTAACAATGGATTAGTTTTATTTTTCTCAAGTTTTTTCTTGTTTGGTATGTCAACTTCATATTTCAATGTTCTAAGCACGTTTTCCCAATATTCCAGAATTGTGCATGATTTGATAGATGATAAATATAGACCTTCTTTAAGATCGAAAAATGAAATTGCTGCATGCTTTTGATCATCTAGTAATTTTAATAAATTAAAAGTTCTTTTTAGATTATCTTCACTACTAAAATCATGTAAAAGACTTAGTGGAAATAGATTTTCTATCTCTTGAAAATTCTCATTAACTTGTAAATGAGACATTATATGTATTTCATTTTCTGGGATTTGCTTTATACAGCGAGCTGTAGGGCCAATTTCGTCATGAGGTGTTTTTTTATCTGAATCAGAAATACAAAGACAAAATCTATCCTTTTCATCTCGTGTTTTATATATTTTACAAATTGAACTTCCACCTCCATTTAAACTCGAAAATTTAAAAAATAAATGTGCTAGATTATTCGCTTTTCTATAATAATTAACAACCGATTTATAAAAGTCTCCATCTTCTTTAAATTCGCATAACAAATTTGTTTCTCTGGAACTTGTAGGATTTCTAAAATTCAAATAAGAGAGCTCGATTTTTGTTGTTCCATTATTGACTATTCGATGAACTTCATCTCTTTTGATATTTTTCACATAAGCAACATGGGATAATTGACTGGGATTGATTCTATTTGTTAAATTTGAAATCAATATAGTTATAAAATCTAGTAATGGTCCATCTTTCAAAATATCCAACAACTCTCTTAAAGAAGGGTCATCAATTTGAACAATGTGATATCTGTTAAAATAAGCATCTCTAAGATTTCTCAAACAAATATGCAGACTTTCGATTTGAGTATCATCTATTGTACATAAAGATTTATCTAAAACTATCAACATTTTTATAAATTGTTTATAGGAGGTGCAAAAAAACCTTGGGGCCAATCATGAAAAGTACCGTCATTATTCAATGGTTTTTGGCATATTTTAGTTTCACCATTTTCATTTTTATCAAATAGATAAATACCAATTTGATCTGCCGAAATTTTTTCATACATTATATTCAGTCCTAAGCGATTTATCATCGTTTGACTATGTGTCTCAAAAATAATATATAAATCTATCCCATTTTCTTTCATTTTTGTAGTAATTTTGACATAAAAATCTAACAATTGAGCTTGAAAATAAGGGTGTAAATGTAATTCAGGTTGTTCAACAACAAACAAATAACTATTTCTCATATTGCGATTAAAAGGAATTTTATTTCCACGGTATGTAGATGTATCATTATTCGTAATTTTCCATAAGTTAAGGATAATTGGAAGAATTTGCGAATATCCTGAACCAACATCGCTTAGATTAACGGGCTTTGAACTATTTTTCTCTGTTATAATTAATGATGTAAAATCAAACGTTTTTTGTGTATCCATTTCAAACCCAAAATAATCATAAGTAAATCTCTGGAATGAAGATAGTTCGTCTTTTGATAACCCATTAATAAACATAGCCGTATTTGATCCATCTGAATCAATTTCAGAGACACTAGTATTTTTTATGCTATAATACCTCGAGGATAAACTCCTTACAGGTCCGATGTACGAAATCTGGAGTGCATCTCTTTGCATATATTCCATAATTAAATCATATACGATCGCAATTTTGTTTATATTAATAGAATTTCTCAAATGATGTTGATTTTTTACATTACTATCTCTATATTTATTTTTGAATGTTGCTCCGAGATCATTTTTTTGTTCAAGTCTATTATGCAGATCTAAATCGGAGAGAACTCTATATTGATATATAAAATTACTAATTGTACTTTCATCTAGATTTCCGTGAACAAGAGGGCTGATCTTATTAATTGCAGTTCTTTTTAATACAGAATTCAAAATTCTCGTGCTGTCATACAAATCATAATATATGGTATCTTGTTTAAACATATCTTGTTGATCAATGTTGAAATAAGGAATGAAACTCTTGTTATAACTCCACCTTAGTTTGTATTTCGTGAAGTCATATTCAAAATCATTATATGAAATGCTAAGTAAATATGCATTATCCAATTTGAAAATAAAAACATCAGAATTTATATGTATTTCAAATTTATCAAGAAAAGTCTCAACTCCATTACCATTTATATTTAGAACGATGGACAAATTAAATTCTCTTGAAAATGGATATGCTCGATATTTTTTTACCAATATAGCGAATAATGTACTATTACTTATATTACCATAATCTAAAGTAATTATTATAGGTTCATCAGAGTGGTTATGGTTTTTTATATTTTCTATATTACCATAATCTGCGACAGGATCTACAAACGTTATTGGCCCAGATAATCTTGCTAAAGCGCTTTGTTTTAACACCGAGAGAATTCTAATCAGAGAGCTTTTGCCACTACTGTTATTGCCAACCAAAACTGTAATCGGTTTTATATCAATCATAGGAGATTCTATTATACTTCTTATATTTGAGATTTTCAGAGATTTCACATCTTCTCCTTAATAAACAGTATCATATTAAATATTCAAAATTCATTTAGTACTACTACCTAATAAAATATATATTGAATTATATGTCAAAATATTTCTAACCTAACAAATCATCAATGATCAAATACTTTCTGATAGCACTTCTTTTCTACTTATCGCGTTACCTTATCCTGCTCACCATTAATCCTGCCAATCCAATTAGCGTTATGGAAGAAGATGCTAGTTACTTGGTAATTGGTTATAGGTAGGGGAAGGAACGCGTTCAGAAATGAGATTTAAGATTGAAGATTGAAGATTGAAGATTGAAGAGGGAAGATTTGAAATAGGCATAATATTCTGATTTTGCAGCCTATATTTTATATATATTCCATAGAATTCACACTCTTTTTACAACCACTCGAATTTCAGGCAGCAGTTAAGAATGTCAGGTTATATTGCAGAATTTGCAACTAACTAGTTCCTTTGTTGCTGTCTCATTTCAATAGATAACTTACTATCAATTACAGAATTGGTTCTTCAAATTTCCGTAATAAAAGAACATTGATCATATAATAATTGGTCTTCACAGTCATTTATATGACCATGAAGACCATTTTAAGTATGCATTAGATTCTTATTGAATCAATAAACCTACATAATTTGACCTAATTCAGTTCAACCTTTTCACCATTATAATAAAGAACGCCGTCCTTACCTTTCGTGCTTGGCTGCCCATCAGCAGCTTTCATACTATCTAGATGTAAAAGAGATTGGTATGCAGTACCTCCTATTCCTATTTGACCTGGATCTCCACCGTTAATTCTGATAAAGTCATCAAAATTAATTCGGTTTATCTTTTGAAAAGATAGAAATAGTTCGCCACCCGGTCTTCCTGGAGCAGCACCCCCTCCTCCTCCGCCGCCAGCTCTTTTTGACGTATTAGGAGCATTCTGTCCATCATGCCCATCCTCTCCTTTTTTCCCAGAAACATCAATTATAGCATTATCACCTAAGTTTATCGAACCATGACACAGGATTATAAGTAATCCACCAACACCATTAATATTCAAACCTCCATCTCCACCATTACCACCTGTCCTATCAACATCATTACTTTCAGCTACACGACCTAAGCCACCTTTCCATTTCTCAGCATTTGCTCCATCAGAATTACCACCGCTATTATCTTGACAGTGTCCACCACCACCGCCGCCTCCATAAAAGTACGAACCTTTAGCCCCCTGGGCTTGACGAATTTTACTTAGGATTGTAGTCCATCCAGGTATTGTAGCTCCTCCATCTCCACCAGTTGCACTAAAATCATATGCGTAATTCGCTACCAGTATGGGATTCTTATCAGGAACTTGATTATTAGCCAGTCTAATATAGATTGTGTCACTTACGATGTTATAATTTCTATCAGGAATAATCCAATCATTGGCAAGTATCGAGCCTTCTATATTCAAATCTCCCATTACCTCAATAATTGCCCATTTATGAGTATAATCCCACCATTTTTTTTGACTTGTAACATTTAGGACGCAACCCTTTTCAATTGTTAGCGATTCAAATATTGAGTGAGTTCCACTCATTACTTTGATTTTGTTTTCATTATCCTTGTTAATTGTCATGTTACCAAAATTTTGAAGTAGATAATGCTCACCTTGAAAAGCATTAATACTGCTTGGTTTGATAGAAATTACATTTTCCTTACAACTGGTTAGGAAAATTGTAAAAACGGAGATCATCACTAATGTTAAAATTGTAATTCTTTTCATTTTCCCTCCTTAGTATATTAAAGTAATTGATCTTGAGTGTAAATATATTGTCAAGAGAAATTTTTAATTTAAATTGAGATAAAATAATACATTAGAATATTTGTAATGACAATTATATATATGTAAGTATAAATTACCTTTTATAGATACTAACATTCTTGAACTCTATTTTATTCTACCTTTATCACTTTCTTCATTATCCCTATTTCATTAGCTTTATAAACAGAAGGTACTAGGTACTGAGGCAAAGCAGAAGGGAGTAGCTAATAGTAAATGGGTCATAGACCATATTAATTACCATAGAATTATCAGTCTTTTCATGTTTCCTGAACTCATAACATACTCAATATGTGCTCAAGGAATAAAACAAGCGTATCCATAGGCATACCAATCCCTATCCAATCGGATTCCAATCCCATACCAATCTCTTTCCAATCTCTCTGGATTGGAAAGGGATAGGAATTGGATTGCTTTTGGTTTGGATTTCGATGGGTATGTTCCAGATTGATCTTCGCTAGCGCCTTGGTTGCGGTACAGAATCGTACCATAGGTCACCTGACCTGTTATTGGAGTGGGTTTTCGTACCCACGGATTTATCTTACTTCTTTGTGTCGACAAAGAAGTAACAAGAATTCTGAGTATAATGGTGAATATTCATTCACCTCATGCATGTTCATTCTTTTCTGGCGAAAAAAGAACGAACCAAGAAAAGCTCTCGTCTATGAAAATTCAGCCAATCGCTACTCGAATACTCTCATTTCTGCAAACTCGTCGCTTCGCTCCTCAAACATGCTTCATTCGTGCATTCTCGAACGCGAAGGCTTTCAGCGTCCGCTGAATTTTCAAGGACGGAGGGCAGAGCGGAGCGCCGATTTGTTATCGGCGTGCGAGGTGAATTTTCATTCATCTCCCATCTATTACTTTACCATGATTACTTTTCGGGATGCACTATATTGCCCGCTGCTGACTTTCACAAGATAGACTCCGGAGGCAACAGTCTTTCCGTTGTCATTGGTTCCATTCCATACAACCTGATTCTGTCCGTTTAAACGGTGTTCATCGAGGAGATTTCTGATGTGTTGCCCCTTGATGTTGTAGATATCCATTTTTACCCAACCGGATTCGGGAAGTTCAAAACGTATGGTCGTCGACGGATTGAATGGATTTGGATAATTGTCGATTTTCATGTGTTGTGCTGGTGTTACTACATTATTGATATTTGGGACGATTGTCGAGATATCATATTTTTGTATGCCAAAATAGCCATTTGCTGTATAGATACTGCCATCATCAAGGCAAAAATCACGTGCGAAGGAATCCTGAAAGAAACTTCTGATCAAATGCGGGTCAGCAGGATTTGAGATATTATATATGCTGATTTCAGACCAATTGGGATCTGCTATGAACAATAAGTTGTCAGATACCGAAATTGCACTTATCATACTTGATGGTTTCAAGCTTAACATACCCAGTGAGCAAGGATTTGAAATATCATGACAATCGATTAAATTCACGATATTATAATGTCCATTAGCATAGTACAGTATTTGATCCATGATCTGGAGGTACATGATAGGTTGCGTATTGACTTGCCTGCAAATGATCTCAGGATGAAGAGGATCACTGATATCGATGATCATCAATTCATTAATGCCACTAATGTCTTCGAGTCCAAGATAGGCATAAGAATCTTTGACCAGCATAGAGGTGACGTCTGTTGAATTCAATGGTATTTGATTTACCAGGGAGGCACCGGATTGCGTACTATAATCTACGATACTGAAATCACATTTTGCGCCATAAGGACGTGTAATGATGAACATATATCCATTTTCCACAGCGAGTTGTGTGTAAGTGGTCTCGGCGAGATGAAATTCTTTTACGGCTATCGGAGAAAGCGGATCCTGGATATCATAAATCTGCACTCCCATCAAGGGGCTAATGCAAAATAATGAATTATCCTTTACAGCCATCTGAAAGGTCTGTGACGGCAGCTCCAGTTCCAATGGTGGAGTGGAAATTTTCTCATCAGACAGGTCACAGCAAACAATGGAGGGTGTTTCAGTCAGCATATAAGCAGTATTGTTATGAATGTATATTGCTACGTATGATCTATCAGGGTAATCGAATAGGGATTGTTCAGGGACATTGTCGGTCGTTCTGAGCAATACTTCGAAAGGTCTGTACCACAGGCAACAATAAATGAACTCATTATCAGCAGATGCATAAAGCTTGCCTCCCGGTGATGATTCGAAGATATCTACCAGAGAAATTGATCCAGGGTTGGAAATATCATAGACTTTTATACCTTGACCATGCATATCAAATGTAAGGTAAGCAAAATTCCCATGGATCGTTATCGACGTAAAATAAGAGGAATCCTGTAAAGACCATTTAAGAACAGGATTATGTGGTGCTGTGATATCGATGGCAAGCAAGCCATTATCGTTGTCCAGGAGATAAGCTGTATTGTACTGGATGTATAAATCACCGGCTGATTGGGAAGCATAGCCTCCTTCAAGTACGGGTGCAGATGGGTCTGTAAAATCCCATATCTGTAAACCTATGTTGTAGCGAAACAGATAAACGTGATGATCTTTGACGCTTAGAATATCCGGTTGCAGCTGCATTGGGTACGATTGAATAACAGCCGGCTGCTGTGGATTGGAGACATCCAGCATTTTTAAACCAGCAGACGTGGTAAGGTACAAAATGTTCCCTTCAATATCGATCTTTTCTTGAGAACTGTAATTAATATTAGGGATGTCACAATGACCTTCAATTGTTAGATGATGTGGGTTTGAAACATTGATCACGAATAATTTGCAGACGATAGAGGAAAAGACGTATGCATATTCGCCGCTGAGTTTTATACAGACATAGCCACCAGGTATGCCAAGATCCATTGAGCCAAGAACGATGGGGGCACTGGGATTTTTTGCATCCAAAACATCGATGTTTCTGTCATGAGTGACAATATAGAACAACTGGGTTTGGGGATTGTAATCCGAATCCATTATCGAAATCTCGCTGGTCGAGATCTTTTGCACGAATGAGTGTAAAGGGAGGCTGATAAGAATCAGCAGGATAGTCAGTGTTAAAATGGATGTTTTCATTGTACCCTCCGTATTCACTTAAATTATATTTGTATTAATGAAAATCATTACTTTGACTGTCAAGGATAAAATAGCGAATCGTACCACAGGTTACCTGACCTGAGCGCTACGCGCAATTAAGAATTAAGAATTTCGGAGCGCCGATTTGTTATTGGCGTGCGAGGTGAATTTGCATTCACCGCATATATCTTACTTCTTTGTATCGACAAAGAAGTAACAAGAAAGCTCTCGTCTGTGAAAATTCAACCAATCGCTACTCGAATCAGCTCTATCCTGCAAACTCGAAAAAGTGCTCTTTTCCTCAAACATGCGTCTAGAGCTAATTCTCGAACGCGAAGGCTTTCAGCGTCCGCTGAATTTTCAGTGCCGAATGGCAGAGCAGAGCGCTACGCGCAATTAAGAATTAAAAATTTCGGAGCGCCGATTTGTTATCGGCGTGCGAGGTGAATTTGCATTCACCTCTTATATCTTTCTTCTTTGTGTCGACAAAGAAGTAACAAGAAAGCTCCTGGCTGTACCGCCCTTTCCAAGGGAGGTGTCACGTAGTGAAGGAGGGTATTTCCTTTCAATCGCTTCTCGAATACTCTCATTTACGCAAACTCGAAAAGAGTTCTTCATTCGTTTCATGTAAAAGAATGAATCAACTCTATTTTCTCAAACATGCTTCATTCGAGCATTCTCGTACACGAAGGCTTTCAGCGTCCGCTGAATTTTCAATGACGAATTTTGCAGAAGGTTCCAGGTGTAAGGTGCCAGGGCAGACGTAGGGGTGCACCGAGTGTGCCCGATAAGCTGAATGGCATCACAGATCCTCACTTTTGGATTATGGGAATTTATACGGAGTGAACATATAAGTTTATAAAGTAAATGAGACCTAGATACTAGGAAATTGACAAAAAAGAGGTATAATCACGTGATTATACCTCAGCTGAATGTACAAACATTCAATGAATTTCTTTAAGCAGTTACCCCATCTGCTTATACATTTTTTTACATATTAGCAAGCATCAATCCTAATGCTTCTTGTTAGGAGTTACGCATTTTCCCCAATCACCATAACTCTTTTCCCAGTGACAGCCAGCCCAATCCATTTCTGACATTCTGGATTTTTCTGTCATATTGAAATCGACTATGGCATGATCTACCTTATCATTCTTGATAGTTACGATGTACTGTTTCAATCCAGTACTTTCGATTTTTTCAACTTGAATATCACTCGGTTTGATCTTCTCCATTAATTGCCTCCTTTAGTGGGGTAATATTTATCCCTTAGTAATGACCTTAACTAATAGATTTCAATTCCTGATAAATCCATTTAATAAAGCCTTTACGGGCTTCACATAATGGATCTAAAGAACCTACAGTTCCATTTGCAGAGAAAGCCTGTACTCGGCAACCAGCTCCACAGATATCTATCCATTCGCATTCCGAGCAGTAATCCTGAATAAAATTCTTGGCTTCATCAAATATCTTTACATAGACAGGTGATTCAAAAATCTTCTTAAGGCCTGTGAGCTCATTGATATTTCCAAGATGTGTTTTATCATCAATGAGATCACAGAGGAATATATTCCCATCAACATCTATTGAGATTGCATCTCCAAGACAATCCGTATTGCAGATGCAATGATCTTCTCTCTTCCCAAGCAGGCTTGATATATATTGGAATAGGGGAGATATCTTAGTGAAAGAAAAGGTATCTGCCATGTAAACACGCATAAAACTGATCCAGAAATCGAGAAGTTCTAGGCTATCAACAGAAAGATCATCTTTTTTCGGATAATTCATATGGGGTATCAAATTAACAGCAGTGGCACCACTTTCTTTCAAATAATAATAGGTTTTCTCAGGTTCATGAACGTTTCGCTGTGAAATCACACAACATAATCCCACACCACCAAACACTTTTGAAACGGCTTGAATTCCATTTATAACTTTTTCATAACTTTGATTACCATTTCGATATGGTCGAAGTTCATTTTGTGCTTCAATCAAGCCATCAAAACTTATCCCAATAGAAAAGCGTAGTTTCTTGAAAAGCTCCGCTCTCTTCTCGTTTATAAGTGTACCATTAGTTTGCAATGTGTTCGAAATGCAATGGTATTTTGTTGAATACAATTTCTGTCTTTCTACAATCCACTCATATACTTCATCAGGAACCAGTAATGGTTCACCCCCATGCCAGCAGAATTCAACACATCGATAATCCTGAAGAGTCTTCTTGATAAGAGTATCAAGTAAGGTATAATCCATATAACCCAATTTTCTTGAATTTTGCATGTAACAGTATTTGCATTTCAAATTGCAATCATGGGTGATTTTAACAATTACAACAACACTTGAACGGCATTCCATACTACCCCGATTGGTATCTCCACAAGTCAGAGAAACTACCCTTTATATAATGATCGTTATTTAGTTTCAAAATTTTTAAAATGTACAAAAACAATAAAAAATAAATCAATTAGTACATGTCAAGATAATATATTAAATATAATACATATTATATTAGAACCGATATAAACAATTCTCTCATACATTTGTCAGCATTGAAAATAATATGTTTTTATCTAATTATTTAGAAGAAGGGCTAAGAGCCCTAAAAATAACTCGAAACTTGATTATAACCATATAAAGTATACAAGCAGAATTCATGAATTAGGAAATAATGACAATGAACATCAACAAACCGTTATTCTTATTGTGGATTTTCGTTATTTTCGCAACTCACCCTCAAATCCCTCTCTGTGCACAAAAGATGGAAGATTTCAACGAACCAAGAAAAACTCTCGGCTGTGAAAATTCAGCCAATCGCTTCTCGAATCAGCTTTATCCCGCAAACTCGGGAAAGTGCTCTTTTCCTCAAACATGCGTCTAGAGCTAATTCTCGTACGCGAAGGCTTTCAGCGTCCGCTGAATTTTCAATGCCGAATGGCAGAGCAGGGCGCTTCGCGCAATTAAGAATTAAGATTGAAGATTTAAGAATTGGCAGAGAAGAGCAGAGTCTTAACTCTCTGTCACTTTGTGACATCTCCCTTACCATAAGGGAGAAATTTCTGGATCCCGGACACTTCGTCAAGCTCTGTGCAACGCTTCGCAGGGATGACTATGCGGAATGTCTTTACATAAATAAATTTTCCTGTATTTTTGTATTTTTCGTGTGTTTAGTGTTTTTCGTGGCATAAAAATAATGAGGAATGCATTATGAACAACATCTGCAAGAACTGCAATTCGGAAACCACAGATAAGTACTGCTCTCATTGCGGGCAACCCACAGCTACGAAAAGGATCGATTGGGCATTCTGCATCCAGGAATTCATATTCAATAACTTCACCTTCCATAAGGGGATGCTGTATACTATCAAAACATTGATTGTAAATCCAAGGAAAATGTTCGATGATTACATCCACGGGAAACGCGTCAATTATACGGGTGCCGTCCAATTCTTCCTGTTCATACTCATTTTGAAGGGCATCATATCGCTCATTATGGGGGATGTCCAAACTTCATCTCCGGGTAATATCATGATCAACGGTGTCAGCGCACAAATCGATTTGCAGAAATACATGAGACCCATGGTTTTCATGTTCACCATCATCTCTTCACTCGGAAACTACCTGGTTTATAGAAAGAAGAAATATAACCTGGCTGAGCACTTCTTCCTGAATTTTTATATCGTGGGTATGGGATTTTTCTTCTCGATCCTGTTCAATCTCATCACGTTCTACAAATTACCGGATTATAAGACTCTCTTCATGGGGGTAGTGATAATTTCGTACTATATCCGCATCTTTTATGAAAAGAAGATCAGATTCGTGGATTTTCTCAAGGGGATATGGTGTATGACGCTGAATTTGATTTTCGCATTGATTCTTGTGGCAATTGGTGCTTTCATCTATATGTATCAGCATGATTTGCTGCAGGGGTAGGGGGCGCGAAGCGCAATTAAGAATTAAGATTGAAGATTTAAGAATTGCGGAGCGCCGATTTGCTATCGGCGTGCGAGGTGAATTTGCATTCACCTCATTTATCTTACTTCTTTGTATCAACAAAGAAGTAACAAGAATTCTGAGTATTGTGGTGAATATTCATTCACCGCATGCATGTTCATTCTTTTCTGGCGAAAAAAGAACGAACCAAGAAAAGCGCTCATGCCACAATCTCAAGACATCTGCACCTGATAACACTGATACTAAACGCGGATTAACTTGATCTATCAAACTTCGATGTCAGCACATTCGTGCTGTTCCCGTGTGGCATGATGGCAGAGGGGAACGCTTTGCGCAATTAAGAATTAAGATTGAAGATTTAAGATTTTCGGAGCGCTGATTTGTTATCGGCGTGCGAGGTGAATTTGCATTCACCTCTTATTCTTACTTCTTTGTATCGACAAAGAAGTAACAAGAAAGCTTTCATCGGTGGCAGAAGCGAATAGCGAATAGGAAATAGGAAATAGGGAATAGCCCGGAGCGGAGCGCTTCGCGTAATTAAGAATTAAGAGTGAAGATTTAAGAATTGGCAGAGAAGAGCAGAGGAGTCAGGTCCTGGATCCCCGCATTCGCGAGGATGACACAGCAGAAGGTACCAGGGCAGATTTGGAGGCGCAATGCGTTGCGCCCGAGCAGAATACGGAGCAGACAGTTTTACACATCCCATAAAAAAGAGGCGCACTTTGTGCGCCCCTCTGTAATTCTTAACTATTAGTTTTTAGTTCTTAGTTATTAGTTCTTAACTCTCTGAGAACTTCTTCTTCCGTCATATTCTTCGTAAAGTGTGGCAGTTTCGCAAGGCTCCTGCGTCCATCTGTGTGGAATGCACGAACATGGTAGAGTGTTGTCTTCGAGTGCCACAGAACTCCCATGTCAATGTAGTAGGGTTCTACGGAACCACCGCAATAGTAATATGTTCCATCGGGTGATGAACCATCATTATAGAACACAATATAGTAATCAGGGTCGACTGGTCTACCCATGATATCTTCTGTAACAGGATCCCAATAGAGATTGATGTTATGTTCATCTCTCTCCAGGGTCAGGTTTTCAGGGGCTTTTGGAGGCACATATTCTGAATAACCTGACAATGGAACTACAAGTAACGGTTCATTTGTCGAATCATTATGAATGAACAGCGTATCAGTCACCGAACCAACCGCTTGAGGAATGAAACGAACCTGCAGAACCGTGCTGTTGCCAGGTTCCACCGAAGCCGGAAGCGTAATCCCCTCCACTGAGAACGGACTACTACTCAAATGGAAACTGGATGACGAGATATGCAGTGTTGCTGTTCCTGTATTCTGCAAGGTGATGGTCTTTACATCTGAATTCAAACCTAAATAAACCAACCCGAAAGCCATTGGTTCAGGTATTTGTGCTTGGATCAGAGGATAATTGGGAAGAACATGGATATAATCCGTTTTCGTTACGGATGCTGTGGAATCATAGGAATTAGTAACAGTTAATGTCACCGTATAATAACCTTCCAGCGTGTACAGATGGGAAGGATTCTGCTCTGTTGATGTAAAGGTATCACCAAAATTCCAGAGCCAATTCGCGAGGATACCAGAGCCTGGGGTTGACTGATCCGTGAACTGGACAGTCAGAGGCTGTTGCGCTTCCGTAATATCGGAAGTGAAGTTGGCAGTCGGCAAATTGGCTGGGATCGTAAAGGTCGTATCAGAAACATCAAATATCGTGCTATCTGCTGTATCACTGATCCTCACCAGGCATTGGGCGGAAGGATTATCCGGCACGAGCCATTCATATCCGGCTGGAGATGCAGGGCATAAATCGGTGATCGTAAACCAGTCCAGTCCATGATTCACGGTATATTCAATCTTCACATTCTCGATGTCGGGAGTCGCAGCCCAAAGGATTGTGACCGGTGCACCATTCACCAATGTCTCGCCTCCATTCGGGGCTAATACAGCCACGTTTGGATGCAGGACATGAATGTAGTTGTTAATTGATAAAACTGCCGTAGAATCGAAGGAATTCGTTACTGTAAGGGAAACGTTGAAATATCCTTCTTCCGTATAAGTGTGAGTCGGATTCTGCTCGGTGGAGGTGGTACCGTCACCGAAATTCCAATTCCAACTTGTAATCATACCCGAACCTGCAACTGAAGTGTCCGTAAAGTGAACTTCCAGGGGTGAGTATCCTTCCGTCACATCTGATGTGAAACCGGTTGTGGGAACCAATGCCGGGATGATGAAGAAACCGCCCATGATATCGAATGTATCACTGTTGTCAGAATTGGTAATTTCAACACGACATATTGTGGAAGGTTCATTCGGGACTGTCCAATCAAGCATACCACGGTTCGCCTGGCAATTTAAGATGATGGGGTTCCAAATCGCTCCATCTGTGGTGTTGTAGTAGATATTCACACTGCTGATATCCGGTGTGGCAGTCCACTGGATGGTATAGTTGGAATTTACAGGAAGAATCTCACCATTTACAGGTGCCAGGACATGGATCTCAGATGGCATTACATGGATGTAATCCGTTTTCGTTATCACGTTGGTGGAATCATAGGAATTTGTAACCGTGAGTGTTACAGTGAAATATCCGGTTCCTGAATAGGTATGCACTGGATTCTGTTCTATTGAGGTTTCACCGTCACCAAAGTTCCATAGCCAGTTAGAGATCGTTCCAGAGCCGGGAACCGAGGCATCCGTGAATTGAACAGCACAGGGAGCGTATCCTTCTGTTGCTGTGGATGTGAAATTGGCAGTAGGATGTATCACCTGAATCGTGAAGAGTGACTCAGACCAATCTATAGTTAGGCTATTATCTAAATCCCACATCCTGATACGACAGTTGGAAGTGGGTGTACCAGGTACTGTCCAGTTGAAAACCCCTGCTGAGGCAGGATATTCTAAAGCGACCACCTGCCAATCATTCACACCATCGAGGCTATATTCAATATGAATGTTTCTGATATTGGGAGTTGCTGTCCAAGTGATGGCATAGGTGGAGTCGACGTTTAGAATCTCTCCACCGTTTGGTGTGAGGAGATTGAGTATCGAAGGCAATACATGGATGTAATTTGTGCGAGTGAAAGTTTCTGTAGAACCGTAGGAATTCGTCACTGTCAGTGACACGGAGTAGAATCCCGGATACGCATAATAATGCAGTGGATTCTGTTCATCAGAAGTTACATCATCCCCGAAATTCCATGACCATTGTGTGATTGTCCCTGACCCAGCGACAGAATTGTCACTGAATTGGACAGCAAAAATTTGATATCCTTCAGTGGCATTTGCGTTGAAATTAGCAATGGGTGGAATCACCGGAATTGTGAATGATGCATTAGACCAGTCAGATTGTGCTAAATCGTCAACGTTGGATATCATAACAAGACAATTGGCTGACGGATTATTGGGCACCATCCACTGGAATGAACCGGTGGATGCTGGAAGGGATTCAGCAATTGTCTGCCAATCACTTCCGCCATTGATACTGTAATCAAGTTTGACATTATGTATATCAGGAGTTGCAGTCCAGGATATCTGATAGACAGTGCCGCTATTGATGGTCTCACCGCCATTTGGTGAATCAAGCGTTAGAATAGAAGGCAGCACGTGAATGTAATCTGTCTTCGTAATCGTGGCTGTGGAATCATAGGAATTGGTAACCGTGAGTGTTACAGTGAAATATCCGGTTCCTGAATAGGTATGCACGGGATTCTGTTCTGGAGAAGTATCTCCATCACCAAAGTTCCATAACCAGTTGGTGATCGTTCCCGAACCCGGAGTGGAATTATCATTGAATTGAACAGCCCAGGGAGTGTATCCTTCTGTTGCCGTGGATGTGAAATCGGCTGTGGGAAGTATCACCGGAATTGTAAATGATGCATTAGACCAGTCAGATAGTGCTAAATCGTCAACGTTGGATATCATAACAAGACAATTGGCTGACGGATTATTGGGTACCATCCACTGGAAAGCACCGGAATAAGCAGGGACGGATGCAGCGATTGTCAGCCATTCACTTCCACCATTGATACTGTAATCTAATTTGACGTGTTGGATATTCGGGGTTGCTGTCCATGAGATTTGATAAACGGTACCGCTATGGATAGTCTCTCCGCCATTGGGAGAATCAAGTGTAAGAACGGAGGGCATCACATGGATGAAATCTGTACGAACAATCGTGTCAGTGGAATCATAGGAATTGGTAACGGTAAGTGTTACGGTATACAGTCCGGCAAGGTATTCATGATGGGGATACAGTTCCGTGGAAGTGGTACCGTCACCGAAGTTCCATAGCCGGTTCGTGATGGTACCTGTACCCGCTATAGATTGGTCAGCGAAATCGACTCCAAGAGGTTGATATCCTTCTGTAATATCGGCAATGAAAGCGGCAGTGGGAGGTATGACACGAATGGTAAAAGGCAAATCTGAAGTATCTACGTTAGACGAATGAACTGCATCAATAATTCTAATCCGGCAATCAGCAGATACATTATTTGGCACTGTCCAATCGTATGAGCCTGAAACACAGGGATATGCCAATATGACTGGAATCCAGTCCATTCCATCATGTGTACTGTAGAAGATATGTATGGTGTCTATATTTTCTGTATTTGTCCAATTGATTGAGTAATGTGAATTGACGGTGAGGATTTCTCCTCCATTTGGAGCAGTAAGAGTGAGTTCAGAATTTAGCACGTGGATATAATCCGTGCGAACCAGTGTTGAAGTGGAATCATAGGAATTGGTGACTTTCAAGGTAACAGTATAAAAACCATCAGTTGCATATATGTGTTCAGGGTTCTGCTCCGTCGAAGTGCTTCCATCTCCAAAGTTCCAGAGCCAATTGGTTAAATTACCTGAACCTGCAATCGAGTGATCAGTGAACTGCACTGTCAAAGGCTCATATCCTTCTGTTATATTTGCCGTGAAATCAGCAGTTGGAGGAATGACGGGAATCGTGAAGGTGGTATCGGAAATATCATAAGTCGCGCCATAGTCCGTATTGCTTACACGTACCAGGCATTGGGTAGAAGCATTGTCAGGGATTGTCCAGTCATAGGTGCCGGCAGTGGTAGAAAATGAGGATTGGATTGGCAGCCAGTCAGTTCCATGATTTACACTGTATTCAATATTCACTTGGCTGATATTGGGGGTTGCTGTCCACGATATGGAACAGACAGAACCAATCGGTAGAACTTCTCCACCATTCGGGAAGGTAACCACAATTTCCGAAGGTAAAACATGGATGAAATCAGTCTTCGTAATGGTTGAAGTGGAATCGTAGGAATTCGTAACAGTCAGGGAGACGGTATAATATCCTGCTGAGTCGTATAGATGAATGGGATTATGTTCTGTCGAAGTCTGTCCATCACCGAAATTCCAAAGCCAGTTGGTGATAATACCTGAACCGGCAAGAGATTGATCCGTGAAGTGAGCAGTCATGGGTGCGTAACCTACCTGCACATGGGCTGAAAAATCAGCGATTGGCGGCATAACCGGTATTGTGAACACGGAGTCAGATTCATCATATGCAGTACTCATGGCAGCATTGCTTACCTTTACCAGGCATTGCATGGATGGATTAACGGGAATGGTCCAATTGTATGTACCTTCTGATGCAGGATAGGAAGCTTGTATAGGCAGCCAGTCCGTACCATTGTTCAAGCTGTAATCCAGATTCACATTGGCTACGTCTGTTGTAGCTGACCAAAGAATAGGATGCTGGGAATAATGCACCCAATTCTCTCCACCATTGGGAGAAGTTAGGATGAGTTGAGGACGGACTGTGAATATATTATCACTCATATCACTGATTGTTGAATAAGAAGCATCGCTTGCACGGACAAGATAGGAAGTTGAGTTCACTGTTGGAACAGTCCAGCTATAAGTACCGCTGGATGCCGGTGTGGTGGCGACAATTTGGTTCCAGTTACTGCCATTATCAGATGAATATTCCAGTTTCATGTTCGTGATATTAGTTTGATTCCAAGTGATGTTGTGAACGTTTTGAGAACCCCACACTTCAGAGCCGTTGGGGGAAGTCAGTGCGAGGGTTGCAATGGTAAAGGGGTTGGTACTTGTATTTGTGAAAGTCGGGAAATCCATGGAACTGATGCGTATCTTACAATTCGTGGAAGCTGTTGCGGGAACAGTCCAATTGTAGGAACCCAAGTCTGCTGTGAGTCCCCAGGTCATCGCCGTATAGGTGGAACCGCCATTTGTAGAGTAATCCAACTTGATGAAGCCTGTCATATATTGTTGTGACCAGGTGACAGCATATGTTTTTCCCCCTTGCAGTTTGATACCGGAAGCGGTGGGGTTGGTCAGGGTAAGGGATGCAGCGGTAAAGACGGCATTGGATGCATCTGTGATGCTGAGATCCACAATGGCACTGGCTCTGACCAAATACTGGTTGGAAGCAGTGGCGGGAATCGTCCAGTTATATGTTCCCAATGCTGCTGAGACGCTACCGATGATCGTGTTCCACGTACCACCGTTATCTGCGCTGTATTCCAGTTTCAGGCTGGATATCTGGTTTGATCTCCAGGTGATGGGTTTGACTGTGCCAGTCTGGAGAAATTCTGCTCCATTCGGAGATGTGATCTCCAAAGAACAGATCGTGAATGGTGATCCCCATGCATAGGTATTTGGATTTGCAGCATCTGAAATGCGTAGATAGCAGTTTGCAGAAGGAGTGTTCGGGATAGTCCAGTAATATACGCCATCGGTTGCAGGGACAGAAGAAGCTATGGTTTGCCAATCTGAACCAGCATTCGAGGAGTATTCTATTTTTATATTATCGATTTCCACGGTGTTCCAGGAGAAATAATATGTTTTTCCCACCTGTACCCTTGTACCAGAAAACTGGTAGAGTTGAATTATAGAACCGGCAGTGGTACTGATGTTGAAATATGAGTCTGAAGTGTCAAATTCATCTGTATTTGCGCTATTCACGACTTTTACTTGTGCAGTCGTCGAAGCGGTATTGAAAATCCTGAAAGTATAGTATCCCAGGGCTGCACTGATAGCATAGGAGTTCTGCTGTACCCAGTTGCCATCGATGGATGCAAATACATTGACCGACGTAATGGAAGGATTTGCCACCCAATGAACCGTATAATTTGTATTTCCCATCCAGGTTTCACCACCGTTGGGGGATAATACCTGTATTTTTTTATACATTGCTTCGGCAGCAAATGGAGATGCAGCAAAATCATTATCGATTGCCTGTACACTCCAGTAATACTGGAATTGGGAAGAAAGAAGAGAACCCTGTATCTTCCAGGTGCACTGTCCGTTTGAATATCCAAATTGCGCAATCTGGTTCATTCCCGAAGCAGTTGACATGGAGGAGATGATGTCGCTTCCTCCCGGAGTTGTTCCCAACCTGAGTTGATAGGTAAGTCCTGCAGACGGTGTTTGGGCATCTGTAGGAGCAGTCCAGGTAAATACGACAAAACTGCCATCCGTATAGGTGTGCAGGTTCGTAGGAGCAGCAGGAGCAGTATTGGCTCCTGTGAAGTTATTCCTATATATCTTTGCTATCTTTGTGCTTGTGGATGTACTACCTGTGAGAATGAAGTCCAGTTTTCCATCGTTGTCAAAATCTGCCCAGGAAGTAGAACCACTAGATACGTTGATGAGTCCTGCACCAATATCACTGAATGATCCGCTGCCATTATTGTGATAAATGCGGCTGATGTAAGCAGAACCTGTATGCCCTTCGAGAAGAACATCCAGCTTTCCGTCAGCATCGTAGTCGCCCCATGCTGCAGAACCCCAGCCCACGCCTGTCAATGCGGCACCAATATCAGTGAATACATTGTTTCCGTCATTACGGTATACTTTTGTATAATTATAATCTCCACTGTTGCCGGTAAGCAAGACGTCAAGGTCACCGTCATTATCATAATCACCCCAACTGATAGAACCGTAACCGAGGTTCATCATGGATGTTGTGACTTCAGTGAAAGTGCTGTTTCCATTGTTTTTGTACAATTTTGTATAATCAGTGGCTACATTGACGCCTGTGGCAAGTATATCCAGGTCGCCATCATTATCATAATCACCCCAGGTCACAGCACTATATGTAATGCCTGTGAGTCCTGCATTGATGTTGGTAAAGGTGCCATTCCCATTGTTGCGGTAAACATTCAGTGTCGTTGCACCTGCAAGAAGAAGGTCTAGGTCACCGTCATTATCAAAATCACCCCAGGCTGTGGAACTGTACATCACTCCCGGGAGACCTGCATTGATATCTGTAAAGGTGTAATCTCCATTGTTCCTGTAAATCGTGGTAGTTGAGGAACTATAACTGTTCTGACCTGAGATGACGAGATCGATATATCCGTCCTTATTATAATCACCCCAGGATGCAGAGCCGTCAATCACACCGGTTAATCCTGCGTTGATATTGGTAAAGACGTTGCCGCCATCATTCCGGTAAATATTGGTGCTGAAGAAAGCAGCATCAGACTTGCCGGTAACGACTAAATCAAGATCACCGTCATTATCGATATCTCCCCAGGCGGTGGAACTGGATTCTACACCGATGAGTCCTGCATTGATATCGACAAAATCCGCATAAGCATAACTTCCAATAAGTAACAAAATCAGAAATAAAAGGTTCTTTCTCATGTTCTCCTCTTTGTTTATTTATATTTAACTTAATTAAACATTGGGATTTATATAGAAGAAGACCTGCTTTGGATTTAGGGTATTCAAG
>Ga0116171_10001146_pt1 | contig 27088 bp, 19 predicted proteins | sample AD_JPNHW2_MetaG_FD_89798 | JGI IMG/M metagenome (GOLD analysis project Ga0116171, IMG submission 89798) | Active sludge microbial communities of municipal wastewater-treating anaerobic digesters from Japan - AD_JPNHW2_MetaG | ecosystem: Engineered > Bioreactor > Anaerobic > Digestate | place...
AAGCGCCCATGGTTGATATCGCCTGTTGTCAGTGCGTGCTGCCCCTGGTTTTGCGGTTAATTTTTTTTTGCAGGGCGCGTCTCTTATAAACATGTTAGAATTAAAAGAGATATGAACAAGCGGGTATTGTTGGCTGGGCTGGTTATATATTTAGTTCTGGCGGTCCTGGTCACTGCCAGAGCCAATATGCGTGCGACCAGAATGCGGCAGGGTTCTGACCAAAAGGTTACCGAGCTGATGATTCTGGCGCAGCAGGCACGCAATGCCGGTGACATGGGCAATGCCGAGCTTTTCTGGATGCACGCCCGCGAACTGCGGCCAAGTTTGCCGCGCCCGCAGTGGCTTGATAAAAAACCCGAACCGGTAGTTTTCAAGGCCCCGCCGAGCGAGTCAGAGTTGCTTGAGCGGGTGGCGAGTCTGCCTTACGCGCAGGCCAAACTGCTGCTCGAAGAAAGGTTGCAGCAGAACCCGGGCGACCTGAAAGCACGCCAGTTATTTCTTGAACTGGCCGAACGCAACGGCGATCACACCGAAGTTGCCCGGCATAAAAGCCTGCTGACCCTTAAAAATTCAGGCTCGTGGTCAGCATATCTGTGGAATGCCACAGGTTTGCTGATTTTTGGTCTGCTGTTCTGGCAGCTCTACGCATTGTATCGTGATTTGTATCACTAGCCCGCTCTCAACAGATCGGGCCTTTTATTGTTAGAATTGTACAGGGATATTCAAGTTGGTAAGACAGGCAGGAAAAATATGAAAAAATCAGACCAGAATATATTTTTGAGATCGATAAAAAGCTGGCAGTTTCTGCTGCTGGTTCTTCTCTTCGCTTTCACTGCCGATGCTTTTGCCCTGCAGCAACTTTATAACGAAAACTTTACGGGCAGTCTCGCAAGCTGGACGACCGACAGCCCTGTCAGCAGACCAAATGCGTTATCTCAGTGGGATTACGACGGTGCAAATGGAAATCCCGCCGGTTCTTTCAACGGCGGATATTTTCCGGCGTCGGGTGGTGACACCTGGGGGGATGCTATTCTTCAGCAGATCGTCAGAACGCCTGATGACCCGGTTATTGCAGTTATGAGTTGCGACCGCTTTATTTATCGAACAAACAACATTGCGAGTTTCAGTGTTTACGGTAGACTTCAAGATAACGATGCTCCTGGCTACCCGGCCGAACCTGCTGCAGTTACATTTCTTGCCATTCAGAGTAGCGGAAACTTTAATATTCCCAACAACGTATGGGCTAGCTCAGGCCTTTCGTCTCAGGTTACTCTGACTCCCGGAAAAAATTATGCGTTCAGATTTTATATGCAGGTTAGTACAAGAAATGGCAGATCTGCCGGAGCAAGAATCGACAACTGTTATCTGAATTTCAGCCCTTCAGGCTTAAGGGCCTCTTTAAGTGGCGGTACCAATAATCTTTCCTGGACCATAAGTACTGGCTCTGCCATTTTGCATGGCACCAACCCTTACCGTGTTTATCGAAGCGTCAACTCTGGAGTCTACGGTGCGGCCATTGCTAACAGCACTACCAACAGCTATTCTGACGCAGCGCCTCCAGCTGCTGCTGTTGTTTTTTACCGACTGGACGACGTTGATACAAACAGCGTTGTATCCCCGCCATCTCCCGAACTGCCGGTGATCAGAACGTCTGTTAATGATGGAGTGGGGGCTGATATCGACTATACCAGCAACTCGTCAGCCATTGCCATGAACTGGACAAACGTCGCCAACGTTGGCGGTATGACCAAGCTGCGTTATGAAGTCGCCCTTGGCACAACTGCAGGTGGTTTCGATGTTGTCGGCTGGACAGACGTAGGTGGGGCTACGAATTATAATTTTACCGGCCTGTCGCTGGTTAATGGCACAAAATATTATACTTCGGTAAGAATTGTTACTGCTGCTCACGGCAACCTCAATGCCTGTTCCAGCGATGGTATCTCTTACGTTACCACTGCGGTCAGAGATGGTGCCGGTGCTGATGTGACTTTTACTAATTCATTAACCGACGTCACCCTGAACTGGGATGCTATTCCGGGCGGACTGCCGTTGCTGCGTTACGAAGTCGCGCTTGGCACAACCGTCGGCGGCACAGAAGTTTGCGGCTGGACCAACGTCGGCGTTTCGACCAGCCACACTTTTTCCGGTCTCGGCCTGACCAACGGCAATGTTTACTATTGCAGCGTACGGCCGGTTGATACATCAGCCGTGGTCATGGGAACTTTTACCAGTGACGGTTTTTCGCCGGCAGTTTCATATTCGACCACAGTTCGTGATGGCTCTGGGGCAGACGTAGATGTTTCTTTATCTGCTTCTTCGATTAACTTGAACTGGGACAACGTGGTAATGACCAAAGTGCGCTATGAGGCAGCTCTTGGCACCGCTCCGGGCGGAACCAATATCGTTAACTGGACAGACATGGCTCTTGCCACCAGCGGTAGTCTGAGCGGTTTCACCCTCGTAAACGGCACGACTTATTATTGTTCGGTTCGCATAGTTCTTGGTGCCGGCCCTTTGCCGGCTGATTCAAGCGATGGCTTTACTTATAACGCTTTTGAGGTTCGTGACGGCACCGGGGTTGATGAAGACTTTTCTTACCTGCCATCTACGGTAAACGCTAATTGGAGCGCGGTGTCAGTGCCGATAAATCGCTATGAAGTCGCTTTGGGCACGACTTTTGGCGGCACCGACGTTGTTGGCTGGACCAACGCCGGTATGGCGACATCATGGTCTTTTACCAGTCTCGGTCTGGTGAATCATCAATTCTACTATACTTCGGTCAGGGTCTATGACAGTGGCGGCGCTTTAATCGGGTCGGTAAGCAGTAACGGTTTCGAAACCATTCTTCCGACTTCAATTACGGTTCGTGACGGTCTCGGGCCTGACATCGCCGCCTCGTTTTTCGAGAACCGCGTCGAAGCCAACTGGGATCACCCCGATGTCAGCCTGTACCGTTACGAAGTCGGGGTCGGAACCGGCATGTACACCGACAATATTTACCCGTTTACTGACGTCGGGCAGGCTAAACAGGCTTCTATTACCGGGCTTTCTCTAGCAAGCGGCACCCCATATTACGTATCAGTGAAGGGGATAAATACATACAAAGAGCTCGAAGCACTCGGCTGTACAAACGGTTTTGTCGCCCGCCGCGATCCGGTATTGATTGATACTGCTTCGCAAAGCTATTTTCACAATGCCAGAGTTCTTAATATGATCGATACCACCTCAGACCCGGGTTCAATCCGACCCAAGGTTTTCAGTGGTGGCGCCGGAGCTGGTTATTGGCGCTTCTCGATGCCGGTAACCGTAGTTGAAAATGGCATTACCGACAGGGTGAATGCGCCTTGCCGCGTGGCATTTACTATTCCGGTTGCGGCTCAGCGCCCGGCAGCCGTCGGGGAATTCAGGGTTGCCGATGACCAGGGCAATGAGCTGCCCCGATACAATCTGCCGGCAGGCACGGTTGCGGCTCCCGATCTGGTATTTCTTGTTAACATGAAAATGGGCGAAACCAGGACCTATTACGTTTACTGGGGCAATACCGGCGTTACCACAGTCGAGGCCAATTATGGTTTTTCGCTGAACTCAGACGATATTTCAATCCGAAAGTGGACCCCTTATTACAGCCGAAAGAATCTTCCTGCCGGCATTGAAGAAGTGCCGCAGGCCTACAAATTTACATTTACCGGTGGTCTTGCAGGTGATGACCAGATAAGTGCAGACTTTAACCTTAACTGGCCATTTTATTTTTATAATGAATTGCAGCAGAATGGTTGGAATATCTCCATCAATGGAGCTCTGGCAATAGCTGGTAGCACCGATTATTCGAATACCTGGGGAGAATTTATCGGCTCAACGGCAAGATGGACGAGGCTGATTGCACCACTCTGGATTGACCTGCGAATTGCTCCAAGCCCACCTGCACCAGCTGGTGCAGGGATTTTCCGTGATTATCTTACTGGTCCTGACCGTGTCGCATTTACGTGGATAACCAACCGTTACACCAATACCGACGACATCTATACATTTCAGACAGTTCTTTACAGATCCGGCGACATCGCAAACCGCTATTCATATCTAAGCCCGCTCGGTCTGGACAGGGCTGCGGGTGGGACAGATCAGCCGGTAAACAGCTCTATCAATCACACTGTCGGAATCTCCTATCCTGACGATACAGGCGTTACGGCAGCAAACCGTCGCTGGTTGATCAACACCCCGCTTCGGGTTGGTACCAATAAGTCGCCGACGGCATTTTACCAGTATATGGATGCCATGACGGTTACCCCTGGGGCAATAAGCGGTGGTGCAGTCGGAACATGGGTGACAGTAAGTCACATTGAATCGATGGTTTTTGATTCGCGTTCGACAAAGCCAAAATGGCAGCGGGTCGAATACGATTGTTCTGGCGATGCTAACAATCGCCTCCTTATCTCAACGCGAACCGGGGCAACACCCCTTCCCGACGGAAGCTGGACAGCCTGGACCGCAGATACCGTCGCGGTTGTGCCCACCGGCAACATCCCTCTGACCGATACCAATCGTTATATCCAGTATCGATGCCAGTTTCAGCGCAACAACAACGCCGGCACTCTTCCGAGGCTGAACGAGGTCAGGTTTTTTCACGGCGGCATCTCAATCGAAGAAATAAAGGCCAATACCCCAAATGGCGTGTCGCAGGGCCAGAACGGAATTCCTGTTGAAGTTACCATCAAAAATTTCTACTCGGCCCCGGTTGACCTGCAGTCTGTTGAATTGACATTCTCGCTTGGCAATCATACCCAGGTTCTTACCGGGCCAGCAATGCCGACGTCAATTGCTGCAGGTGACACTGCCTCGGTGTTTTTCACGGTTAATGTTAATGCAAACTCCCCGGTCGGAACTGCAACTGTCGATGCCAGAGCCACGGCAACAGTAACTCTGCCAGTTCTCACTTTCTATGACGGTGATGCCCAGACTCCACACAAATGGTGGATTCGCACCAAATCCCAACTGGTCATAGACCAGGTTGAAACTGAAGAATCTTTCGTTAACAAGGGGCAAACTGACCTTTTTGTGCGAATGCATGTTTCAAACACCGGTGAAACGCCCTTCGCTCTTACGGCCGCTGGCCTGATTTTCACTCTCGGGCTTTATAATCCGCCGACCATACTTCAGAGCCCAGCCCTTGGTACGGTGATCCCTCCACTGAGCAGTTTTATTGCGACATTCACCGTTAATGTCGACCCGTTGAGCCCTTCGGGCGTTGCAATTATTGGTGGCACCGCTTCTGGCACCAACACTTTTTCCGGTGCGCTTACCGAAGATATGCTGGCTGCAATAACCGACTCCTGGACTATTCAAAACCCATCTGAACTGGTGCTTGAAGAAGTTGTCGCTTCTGACACAGTTTACCGCGGGCAGACTGACACTCCTGTATTTTTGCAAGTTTCTAATGGCGGCGAGGCAACAGCCCGCTGGCAGTCATCCAGTATTATTCTCTACCTCAATCTGGGTCTTTATGATGCTGAATATCCGATAACCCCATTTGAAATTCTCATTCCTGGAGGGTTTGAAGCTACGGCCCGATACGGGGTCGATATTTCCCCGATTTCTCCGGTCGGAACATCTATCGTTGATGCGTCTGTCAGTGGCCAAGACTTCAACACCGGGTTCGCGATCAGCTGGACAAACGCCCTGGTTCCGACCCAATGGACAATTCTCGCAGAAAAAATCAATACTTTTAAAGATGCCGCCCATTCACAGAATTCGATCAGCTTTAACCGGCCTACGGCCGGATCTTTAACCATATATGCCAAAGCTGAGAACCTGAATCCTTACGGTGAATTTGTCATTCGCTGGCTTAACCCGTCGGGCACCATTATTGCTGCCTCGCCGCCTTTGACGGCAGATGCTTCCGGAACCATATCGCACCAGATGGACATTACTTCGGCTTCCCCTTACGGCAACTACAAGATAAGGGTGACAAACCCCATCAACACAATTATTTCGTGCGAAAACCAGTTCGAAGTGGTTTCACCGGCAGTTTTGACTGCGGCGTTTTCAATGCCGTCACAGGTTTCAGTCGGACAGCCTTTTACCGCATCGTTTACCTTTATAAACTCGGGTGGTGCAGTGGTGAGCAGTGCTTATGTCAGTAATCCGCTGCAGTTTTTCGGGCCTGGCACGGCTCTTCAGACAAGCGGGCAACCTGCATTAACAGATGTTACCGGCAACAATCAGGCGACAGTAACCTACAACTTTACCGCGCAAGCGGCCGGTAATTTTTCGGCTTCAGGAACGGCTTACGGTTTTGATGCCAACTCAGGCAAGTTTTTAACCAGCCCGGCAGTTACGAGCAATGTTTGTCTGATTCAGAACCCACCAGTTGTTGAAACTTTTGCTATTTCTGCGGTGCCTGCAGTCGTCTACCCCAACCAGAAAAATCTGCCGATAACCGTGACCATACGCAATACCGGTCAGGCAACCGCTGTTCTTCAGGCCGCCAGTCTAACCTTTTCTCTCGGAAGCTATGTTCAGGGAATTGATTCTCCAGCTTTTCCGTATTCTCTTGCTGGCGGTGCAAGCATTAATCTGGTTTATAACGTTAGTGTAGCCGCCAATTCTGCGGCCGGTGACAGCGATATAACTTCAAACGTTCTCTGGTATGACCAAAACTGGCCGGCTTCGTCAACCTGGTTGACAGTGGCTCCGCCCAGCCGAAGCTGGAAAGTGGCTGCGGCTGGTATCAAACTTTCATCAGACGAAGACTTTAACTTTGAGCAGGCTGACTTTAATAGAGGCCAGCGCATGTATATCCGTGCCTACGGTGTTGCGCCTCTCAGCGGCCCATACCGCATCAGAGTCTACGGTCCGCCAGTCATTGCTCAGACTGCAAATGTGCCGGGCGGCTTCGTTTCCGTATCGCCACTGTTGACGGCAGATGCCGGCGGCGAAGTTGACTTCTACTACGACATCGGAGCCGGGGCAACTGTCGCAACCTGGAGTGCTGTGCTCGAAAACGATCCTGACTCAAATGTTGGCACCCTCCAGTCCATGCTCTCCCTGCAGTATTTCAGGGTTCAATATCCTGGTAGTCTCGTGGCATCTTTAACAATTTCACCCGCATCGGTTTTTGTCGGCGAAAACTTCACTGTTACCATGACCGCAACTAATACGGTTGCCCAGAGTTCAACTATAAGCAATGCGACACCTTCCACGCTTGTCGATGCCAGCGCTTTCCCGAATTTCGGCGGCAGTGCAACGCTGCTTTCCGGGCCTGCTCCTGCGAGTGTCACCGTAAAATCGCTCGAAACAAGAACTATTTCCTATACTTATCGTGCTGACAGCGATACCGGTTTGACGGCCAGTTATGCCCTGACCGTAGCCCCGGCCTGGTATGCAGCCGGGAAAGACCTTAACACTGGCGCTGTCGTCTATTCCGGCAAGGGGGTGTCGAATCCTCTGAAAATTTACAGCCGGCGATTGCAGATGACCCCTGACTCGCTTGACCTGGGCTCTATGGAATGCGGCGCAACAAAGAAGGCTGATGGCGCGGTTCTGAATATCGGCAACTATCAGCTTGACAACATAAAGTGGATCACCACTGACTTGAACGGCCCCGGTGCCCTGAAAATAAGCAAGTCTAATCTCAGCATGAGCCCGAACCCGGTAAATTCGCTACTTGGCGGTGGCAGCAAAGCGGCTTCGGCTACTCTGTTCATCCCATACAACAAAGAGGCCGGTGATTATGTCGCGACGATGTCGGTGTACAATGATCGAAACCCCAACGACCTGGCTGATATAGACGAAGCTTACGACCTTTTCAACCTTAAAGTGACAGTTGCCTCTGCACGCAAGATATTCACAGTACAGGAAAAGATAGACCTCGGTGCCTGGCCCCTCGGGCAGACTTCGCCCGGCACTCCACTGAATTTTTTCAGCGGCGGTAATATTGCGCTTACCAATGTTAAGCTGATGCAGTTGCCGGGCGCGGCCAACGGCACCAATACCTTCGTGATCTCTGCGACTCCCAGTAATCCGGGGCCAATGGCCATAACCGGCGTTGGCGTCGCCAGCATTTCAGCTGTCAATGTGGCTGTTCCGGGTATCTATATCGCCACCTGGACAATCTGGGATGACGCAGCCAACCCGGGCGTGGTCGATGCTGGCGAAGCCAGCGACACCTTTCAGGTAAGAGTTCAGGTCGGTGTTATGAATTACGCTCTCAGCCCGTTTACTGTTGACGCCGGCTCTGTCGAACCTTCAGGCCTGAACCTCGGTTTTGGTTTAACCCTGACAAATGATGCTGCCGGCTTGCCTCTTACACGCCTCAAGCTTGATAACTACCCATTGACAAGTGGCGGCAATACCATCGCTTCTGACAATATTGCAATTTATACGGTTAATAACCCGATTCCGCCGGTGGTCGTCGCTGGCCAGGCGATACCGGTCGATCTCGCCCTGTTCGTCCCAGCCGGGACCGCTGCCGGGGCTTACTCGGCGCCCCAGTATATTTATCATGACGACAATGGCAACAATAAATGGGATGGTCCGGCAGAATTCAGGGCCTCGTTCGTTCTTCAGGCAACTGTTCCTGCGGTGCCAAAAGTGCAGGTAATGGCTACTACCGTTGGTCTTGGTGGTATTGCGCCCGGCACATCAAAAATTGTTTCTTTTAATTGCCGTAATACGGGTAACGTCACCCTGACCGGCCTGCGCTGGCAAAAGGTGAACCTGATGTCAGGAGCAAACGTCATTCCTGCCGCCAATGCCAGTTTTCCGCCATCAGAGCTGTTCTCGGTCGCCCCGGGGGCTTTCTTTACCCGTCAGGTTGAGTTATCTGTTCCGGGTGGAACACCCTATGGCCTCTACGAAAGTATTCCGAATCATTTCTGGATCTGGGCCGACATGCCGGTTAACAACGTCAGAGACCCGGGCGAAGCTTCATGGAGCTTCAAGATAAGCTGTGAAGTTGGCAATCTTCTCGTTGATATTGACGAGGCTAATCTGTCGGTAACTGGCCCGCCCAGCGCCACGACGCCGTCAACTATGCTCAGCGCCAGAAATACCGGCAGTCTCGCTCTGGTTAACATTAAAGCCACCGGTACGGCTTTGATTCTTACCCCGGCGGTAGCTGGTGCGGTTAACATTGCTGCGCCTGCGAATAACTTCAGCCCTGCAACTCTCGGCAGCGCAAATGCGGGGCAGGTAAGAACCAGTCAATGGTCGGTCACCGTTCCTGCAAATGCTTCTGCCGGTGTTTATCTCGGAACAGCAACCGTCTGGGAAGACTCCAACAACAACGGCCTAAGGGATGCCGGCGAAGCTTTTTCTGACTGCCCGGTTTCGTTGACCGTGCTGTCCGCCCCAGCAATCAATGTGGTTCAGACCCAGCTCGACCTTGGCTGGGTGTCGAGAAATTCTTCCAAGTCTGGCCAGATCGAAATAAGAAACACCGGCAATATAATTCTTAATTCCGTTAATCCACTGAAGGCGCCTCTGGTGTTTGGGGCCAACAATATACCGGTGGCCAGCATAACTATTACAACCATCCCGGCGATGCCGTTTTCGCTTGGGGTCGGTCAATCTAAAATTGCGACGGTTACGGTTACTATTGGTGCGGTTCAAGGTGCCTACACTTATTCTGGCATTCAGAGTATCTTCGAAGATCTCGCCCCGGCTGGCTGGAATGCCGGCGATGTTTCGGATGTTTTTGATCTGATTGTCAGCGTTGGTAACAAGGTTATTTACGAAACGGCCCTCAGCAACCCGCCTCTGGCATTTGGGGGCCGCAACGTCAACGGAACCTATAACGTTCCTGTGACCGTCTACAGCGGCTCGGCCGTGCCCCTTGACCGGGTCACCTGGAAAGTGATTTCTCCCTTTACCAGCCCAAACTATACTTTCCCGGTTGGCAGCTTAACATTCACTCCGGCTCAGGCTACCACCCAGAGTATTGCCGGCCTTGGCAACCGCGCCTGGCAGGCTACTGCTGAAGTTGGGTATGCCATAGCCGGTAATTACATTGCAACCGCTGCTTTTTTCGATGATAGCATCGTTATGAATAGTGATATTGATGGCAACGAGGCTTCGGCGACTTTTCAGATAACCCTTACGGTTAACCCTGTTGACGGCATTGATCTGCTGCCGGTCGAAGTTGATTTTGGCACCATAGTTGCGGGTGCTTCAAAAACCGTTGAAGTCGGTTTCCGAAATACCGGCAACTATGATATCGGAATAATGGATCTGGGCTGGACGTTTAGCGATATTGCCTCGCTTACCCTTCCTTCTCAGGTGATTGCATTCGCTAATATCGATGTGTTGAGCTATACGCTGGTGCCGGTGCCGCCCGGCGCCGTTGCCAGCGCCAATATCAGACTGTCGATACCGGCTGGTCAGGTCAAGGATATCTACGGGCCTTCAGGGCCGCAACGCCTTACCAGGGGTGCTTCGACCGACACCTGTGACTTCAGGGTGGTGGTTAGTGGTGCAACGACTGACGTGGCCATGGTGGAACCGCACAGCCTGTATCAGGTCATCGCTACGGCAACTTTCCAGCCGCCGCCGCCGAACAATCTGTATTTCTTGTCGGCATGGGTGTGCCCGGGCAGTGGCAGCGCCGATATTGGTTTCGTGCAGTACAATGTGGCCGGCCTGCCGCTGGCGACACTGTCGGTCAGGGTTGATGAGTTAGGCAATCTGACCGCCAATGGCGACCAGGTAGCTACTTTTACCATGCAGTATTCTGGCATATCCGATCAGGTGCCGATTGAAATTGAAGGGCAGAATTATAATTATTACCGGGTTTATCTTGCCTTCAATTTGACTTATAATGAACTGAATGCCAGTTCGACACGCTTGATATTGCATAACTCTTCAAGCGTTATCGACCGGTCGGTATGGTTTGACGGAATCAAACTCGAGCGTGCCTTTGAAGGGCAGACCAGACCTACGACTTATCATCCGGGTGCGACGATTCATTCGCCCTCCAGACAAGAGTCGCTCCAGGGAGGACATCAATATTATGAATGGTAATAAAATTCTTGTTTCAAGACGTGGCGCCCTGCTGCTGATGCTGTTTGTTATGCTGGTCGTCGGTGGCATCGTGGCGCTGCGCATGATGCCCAATGAAGAATTGATCACCCGTCGCGACAAAGAAAGCGGTCTGAATAACGACCTTAGCCAGGTCAGAGAAGCTCTCGACCTGGTCAGAGTCGCATCCCACCCCGAGTGGGTTGATCTAAAACTCACTGACACTCCTGATGAAGTCCAGGCAAAAATTGCTTCAATGGCTCTATGGGGGTATCTGCGCAGCGAAGATATCAAGGATGCGGCTGTTCCTGAACATTTGTGGGGCACTGATAAACCCTATTTCTGGAAAGTTACCATGAATCTTGCCACCAATACAAGTTTCGAGGTCGGCCTTGACGCCTGGTACCCATCTGCCGATTCAACTATAATTGAAGACAACACCAATTACCTCAATACTACCAAACTCGATGAATACCCCTATCAGAACAAGCTGGGCAACCTTCTGAACAAAAAGGGGCGGGCGACCTGTATCCGTAGATGATGAACGCGGATAAGTCGTAAGAGAAGATGTTTGCCACGGATAAACACGGATAAGCACTGATAGCCACAAATAGAGTGGGTGCTGGTTGGCTATTTAAAAAGGAGCATAGCTGTTTGCGCAGGGCTTTGAGCCGGTAAGAAATATTGGCAGTTGCGATAAAAGTAAAAACCCGGATTCTGAATTCAGAATCCGGGTTTTCGGTGGAGCTGATCGGGATCGAACCGACGACCTCTTGAATGCCATTCAAGCGCGCTCCCAGCTGCGCCACAGCCCCAAACTGTGAGAAGATTCTACCACGAATCAGCTAAGGCAGTCAAGCAAAAAAAACGCATAATTTTGCTTTAACAGGGCAAGCTCGATGATGCCACTGTCTAAGAATTGCGAGTCGAGAAAGCCGGATTGCTCAGACTTTGGCCTCGCGCAGCATTCTGGCGGCGTCTTCGGGTGGGGTCGGGTTGATGTAGAAGCCCGAACCCCACTCAAAACCGGCAATTTTAGTGAGCTTTGGAATCAGTTCAACGTGCCAGTGATAGAAGTCGCGGTATGAATCAGAGCAGGGTGAAGTGTGCAGCACGAAATTGTATGGCTGGCCGGGCAGCAGGGCTTCAAGTTTGCGCAGGGCGGTCTGCAGGGCGCTGGCAAAGCTGTGCACCTGGTTGTTCTCGAGCATTTCGAAAAAAGACTGATGGAAACGCGGGGTAATTTCCATTTCGAAGGGAAACCTCGATGCAAATGGGCAATAGACAATGAAGTTGTCGTTCTCGAATACGAGTCGTGATTGTTCTTTGGTTTCTTGTTTGATGATGTCGCAGAACAGGCAGCGATCATGGTAGTGATAGTATTCGCGGGCGCCTTCGAGTTCTTCTTCGATGCGCTTTGGAATAATCGGAGTTGCCACAATGTGAGAGTGGGAATGCGTAAAGCTTGAGACGCCCTCGCCGCTGTTTTTGACGATCATAAAATGCTTGTAGCGTGGGTTTTTTTTGATCTCGAGCAGCCGTTGCTTGTAGGCCCAGATGACTTCGCGAACCTGCTCGATACTGGCGCTCTGAATGGTGGTGGTATGGTTGGGCGATTCGATGACCATTTCATGAACGCCAATTGAATTCATGGCGTCAAACATGCCTATGCCCTCTCGATCCGAATCGCCATCGGGTTTGAGAATCGGAGAACTGTCGGGTATAACGCGCACCCACCAGCCTTTATGATTCGCCAGGGTGCCTGAGGTTCTGAATGAGAGTGTTTCGGGCGGGGTCTTTGCCTCGTTGCCTTCGCAGAATGGGCATTTGTGCGGATCGTCAGGAGTAACTTCACTTCTCTTGAAATCAGATGGTCGTTTGCCGCGTTCTGGCGAGATGATGACCCATTGTTTAAGAACCGGATCTTTTCTTAGTTGTGGCATAAATTATTCCTGGTTGATCAAAAATCGGGCGGCACGTTCGGGTGCTACCGGGTTGATGTAGAACCCCGAGCCCCACTCAAACCCGGCCACTTTGGTCAGGCGCGGCATGATTTCGATGTGCCAGTGAAAATAGTCAGAACAATGCTCATCGCAGGGCGATGTGTGAATAACATAATTGAACGGCGGGTTGTGAAGGGTTTTGATCAGCTTCTGCAAGGTTGCCTGCATTATGCCGGCTAGCCCTTCGATTTCGCTGTTGTCGATGTCGCCAAATGAATCCTTGTGATCTTTGGGAGCAATCCAGGTCTCGAAGGGAAACCGCGAGGCAAAGGGCGCAAAAGCAACAAACTGCTCGTTCTCGTGAATGATTCTCTCGCCTGAACTCAGTTCCTGGCGAATGATATCGCAAAAAACGCAGCGCTCTTTGTAGTAGTAATAACGCTTGGCGCCTTCAACTTCTTCCATGGCCCGCTTGGGAATAATCGGAGTGGCAATCAGCTGTGAGTGCGGGTGATCGAGGCTGGCCCCGGCTGCTGAGCCGTTATTTTTAAAGATCAGAATGTAGCGGAAGCGGCGGTCGCGCCTCAGGTCGCGGTAGCGATCAGTGTAGGTGCGCAGAATGCGGTAAATTTGCTCAACGCTGTAGTTATGGAACCCGGCTTCGTGATCGGGTGACTCAATAATGACCTCGTGTGCCCCGACGCCGTTCATCATGTCGTAAACTCCGATGCCGGTGCGGTCGAGGTCGCCCTCGATCTGCAGGGCTGGGAACTTGTTCGGGATTACTCTTACTTCCCAGCCGGGCTGGTTCGGCAGGGTATCGGGAGCACGGTAAGACATCACTTCGGGGGGTGCCATGTCTTCGTGGCCGGGGCAGAAAGGGCATTTATTGCTTTGTCTCGGGGTCTGTGGAATCTGGAAGTCAGCGGGCGACTTGGCTTGTTCGTGCAGGATGATGACCCATCGTTTGGTTACCGGATCTTTGCGCAGCTGCGGCATTGATTATTCCCTTCCGCGTTTTTTACATTTTCAGGGCCGATTATACAATAGACTTACTAAAGTTCGCAATTGTTCGTAAATTTTGCACGTTGTCCAGAGTTTATGTACCTGACCGGGGGGGTTATGTACATTTGCAACGAAAAAGGTTGACAAGTTCTGCACCCTTGGTTAATCTATTGCCATTAAGAATGCATTGTTTGTGTAGACTTGGTGATTTCAAGCTAGAGGTATTAACCGTGGGACGAAAGAGAACATGTGAGCTTCCCTTTTGCAAAGGGGTTGTTGAGGGCACGCGTAATAAGCGCCGCTGTGATAACGACCGTAACATTCATCTGCACCAGATTATCTCGAAGAACGTTAAAAAGATCATGAAATACGTTGAAAGCTGTGAAGATTTCACCGCTAACGATGTTAACCGCGATCTTTTCAAGAGCAAACTCGATAAAAACGAAAAGGGTTCCATGTACCGCCTTTTCCAGGCGATGGTCCGCGAGGCCTATCTGCTTGAACGCGGCAAACGTGGCGGCCTGAAGGTTTATGCCTGTTCGCCGGCCGGTATTGCAGCCGGCAGCGAGGATGCTCCGGTCGAAGCAGTGATTGCACCGGTTCTGGTGCCGGTTTCTACGCCGGTTCCTGAGCGTCGTCTCAGCCCTGAAGAGATACTGCTCGGCAAGCTGCGCGAGTTTGTCTTCTTACGGAGCGGGCAATGGAACCATGACGACTGGGTCTGGTTGCTTAATCGCGCCGATATTCGCGAATACGGCCTGTCAGAATCTGACATCGGCAGGATTCTCGAAGAAGAAAAAGCCAGATACTGGCTGCAGCGCAACAGTTAAACTGATCAGCACTCACCCCCGGGCCTATAAAAGGTTCGGGGGTGATTCTTTTTTGCTCTAATCATCGGGTCAATGGTGACCCGGCAAATACGGGTGGGTTGGGCATAAAAGCGTTCCGGGCATGTAGATGCGCCCCGGGCAAATAAAAGCGCCCCGGGCATCATTACCCGGGGCGCCTGATGAGTCAGATGTGCGTCAGAGTTTATTCTTCGTCGTCGTCGTCGAGGTCTTCGTCTTCTTCTTCGTCTTCGTCATCGAAGTCGTCGTAGTCTTCAAAGTCTTCGCTCTCGTCTTCGTCATCGAGTTCTTCTTCTTCGTCTTCGTCGAAGTCTTCATCGATTTCATCGTCTTCTTCGAATTCTTCGTCGTCAAGTTCTTCGTCGTCGAGTTCTTCTTCTTCGACTCCGATTTCTTCTTCGTCTTCAACGTCTTCTTCTACGTCAAGTTCTTCTATATCTTCGTCTTCATCGTCGAAGTCTTCATCTTCTTCGTCGAGTTCTTCTTCATCATCGTCAAGGTTGTCCCAGTCTTTCTGGGCTGCGAGGATTCTGGTTTCTTCTATTTCAAACATATTCGGCATGACGATAACCCCTTTCTTAAAGAAACAATTGCTGATAAATCAAATAAGATTTGTTGCAATATAGGCATACTTCAAAAATGCTGTCAACAAAAAAATCAAAATTGTTGATGACCGAAAGAGATGCTACCCCCTGATAAGTCCTTTACGGGCTAAATTGCCGGGCCAGGTTGCTGCGTTTTGCTAGTTTGAACTTCGGCATGTTTAAAATTCTTATGGAAGCAATTGCCGTCGTCTGGTGTGCGCCTGCTCGAGCACTTGCTGATGCGGCATTTTGTTGCAGATCGCCGGCTCATTGTCGCCAGACCAGGCTGGTTCGGGCTGATCATGACGTTAATGGCTAAAATAGCCAGAGCGCCGAGGGAGGTGCCGGTCGGGGTGTACATAGGTCTTGACTAAATTTTGCGGATAAGTTATACTTGCAACTCTATTCTGCCTTTGCTGAATAAGATCAGGAGTAAACTCAATGTTTCAGAGCCTTTCAGAAAAGCTGACGTCGGTCTTCGAAAAATTACGAAGATCTGGCAAGCTCACTGAGAAAGACATCGATACTGCTCTTAACGAGGTGAAGATGGCGTTGCTTGAAGCTGACGTCAACTTCAAGGTCGTTAAGAACTTTATCAAGCGCGTTAAAGAACGCGCTCTCGGTGCTGAAATACTTAAAAGTCTTACTCCGACCCAGCAGGTTGTCAAGATCGTTCTAGAAGAACTGACCGCTCTGCTCGGCACTGATCGCAGCAAGCTGACGGTGGCATCAAAAAAGCCAACTGTCATTCTCATGGCGGGCCTGCAGGGCTCAGGCAAAACGACCACCAGTGCCAAACTGGCTTTGTATCTACGCAAAGACGAGAAGAAAAACCCGATGCTGGTTGCCTGCGATATTTATCGCCCGGCCGCCGTTAAACAGCTGCAGGTTCTGGGCGACCAGCTCAGCGTCGAGGTCTTTGTCGGCACTCAGGGTCAGAAACCTGCTGATATTGCACTGGCTGCCATTGAGCACGCCAGATTACGTGATTTTGATACAGTTATTATCGACACCGCCGGTCGTCTGCACATCGATGAACAGATGATGGCCGAAGTCAAGGGCATTAAAGATGCGGTCAGCCCGCACGAAGTTCTTCTTGTAGTTGATTCCATGACCGGCCAGGATGCCGTTAACATGGCCACCAGCTTCAACGAATTGCTCGAGCTTTCGGGCATTGTGCTGACTAAACTTGATGGTGATGCCAGGGGTGGCGCGGCGCTTTCGATTCGCGAAGTGACCGGCAAGCCCGTTAAATTCGTCGGGATGGGCGAAAAGTCTTCTTCTCTTGAGCCTTTCTACCCCGAAAGAATGGCGCAGCGCATTCTGGGCATGGGCGACGTTCTCTCGCTCATCGAGAAGGCCCAGGCCAACATGGACGAAGAGAAAATGAAAGAGATCGAGAAGCGTGTTCTCGATGCCGATTTCAACTTCAATGATTTTCTCTATCAGCTGACGCAGATTAAAAAAATGGGGCCGCTCGACCAGTTGCTGGGCATGATTCCCGGCTTGTCTTCGATGGGCAACCTTTCAGAATTTTCATTTGACGACAAGAAGTTCAAGCGTTTCGAAGCGATCATTCTTTCGATGACTGAGCGCGAAAGAAACGTTCCTGACCTTATAGATGGTTCAAGGCGCAAACGCATTGCTGAAGGCAGCGGTAACACCATTCAAGATGTGAATCAGCTCCTCAAGCAGTTCGCGCAGATGCGCAAAATGATGAAGCAGCTGGGCAACTTTGGCAAACGCAAAGGGCCTGGCAGACTTTCGAAATTATTTGGAATGTAATGCCGCGCAAGCGGTTTTGACAACATAGAAGGAGTTATTAAAATGGCCGTTTCAATCAGACTTAAAATGCAAGGTACCAAGCACCGCCCGTGCTACAGAATCGTCGTTCTTGACAGCCGCAAGACCCGCGATGGCGAAACCCTTGAAAACCTGGGTCAGTATGCCCCCCTGGCAGAAAAGACTCACATCGAACTCAAGGAAGAAGAAACCCTTAACTATCTCAGAAACGGCGCTGTGCCGACTGAAACAGTAAGAAACATTCTTCGCCAGAAGGGCATTGTTAAAGTTGCTCAGAAAGCCGCTAATGGTTCAGTAAAATACGTCTGGACCAAGCGCTGAGCGGTAATGAATCAATGACTCAGACCGCACAGAATCTGTTAGACCGACTGGTGAAAGCTCTGGTCGAGCATCCTGAAGAAGTCGTCATCACCCCCATCGAAGGCGATGGAACAGTGGTGTTCGAAGTTCAGGTCAACCCCGAAGATGCCGGCAAGATCATTGGCAAGAAGGGCAGAACCATCAATGCCCTGCGCACCATCATCAGATCTTCGGCCAACACTGGCACCAAAAAGGTGATAATGGAACTGGTCTGACCGCTGGGTCAAACAGTCCCCACTGGAGTTCGCAATGTCTCAGAAGCCAAAACCAGAGGTAGTGCGACTTAAACAGGCTGATTCAGCCGAAAAAGCTGAAGATGCCTGGATTATCATCGGTGAAGTGCGAAAAACCGTTGGTTTGCAGGGCTGGCTGCGCGTCGGTCTGCTGACCGATTACCCTGAACGGTTTAAACCGGGTGCCAGGGTGTATGTGCAGAACCGTCAGGGCGAACGTGAGCCTGCGGTGGTCTGTGAATGGCGTGGCCATTTCACCGGAACCGCCATCGATGTTAAATTCGAGGGCGCTGATGACTGTGATGCTGCTGCGGCATACGTTAACTCGTCGCTTGTCATTCCGAAATCAGACCGGGAACCCCTCAGAAGCAATTCAGAGTTTTATCCTGATGAACTGGTCGGCATGCAGGTGATAGGCCCCGACGGGCAACCGTCAGGGCAGGTGATCAAGCTCGAAGCTGAAGCTCCGTGCCCGTATATACTGGTGCAGACTGCCGCTTCACTTGAAGTCATGATCCCGTTCAAGAAGATTTTTATAAAATCGGTTGACCGGGCCGCAGGTACGGTAAGGCTGGTAGAGCCTGTTTCATTCCACATCCCGGAAGAATGAAATGCGTGTAGACATAATTACACTGCTGCCAACGATCTTTGACAAAGTATTTGACGAAAGCGTCCTCGGGTCGGCCGTCAGAAACGGCCTTATCGACATAGCTGTGCATCAGTTTCGAGATTATGGCGATGGCCGACACCGGACAGTTGACGATACGCCTTTTGGCGGTGGACCGGGCATGGTTTTTAAACCAGCCCCTCTGGTGAACTGCATCAGAGATATCCGCAAACTTGCAGGGCCAGCGCCGGTAATCGGTCTGACCCCTCAAGGGGTGCCGCTGAATCAACCCCTGGTCAGGGAACTCTCCGGTTTTGACCGGCTGATCCTTGTCTGTGGTCGATATGAAGGCTTTGATGAGCGGATAGTTCATGAATTCGATCTGCAACTGTCGATCGGCGACTATGTGCTTACGGGCGGCGAAATCGCCGCCATGACAGTTGTGGACGCAGTCTCGCGCATGATTCCCGGTACGGTTGGTCGGCAGGAATCGGTTGAACAGGATTCCTTTTACGAGGGTCTTCTTGATCACCCGCAGTATACCCGCCCCTCAACCTGGGAAGGCCTCGCAGTTCCTCAGGTGCTGCAAGATGGTAATCACGCGCATATAAACAAGTTTCGACATTGCCGGTCGTTGCTGACCACGGCGGTCAGCAGGCCAGATGTGTTCGCGGCCGCAGACCTGTCTGATAAAGACAGGGAGGCTCTACAGTCTCTGTTAGAGCCGGGCGGCAAAATCAGTTGAATCATTCCGGAAGGAGTTTGTCTAATGAACCCAGTTATTGAAAGTGTTGAAAGAAATTATCAGAAGAACAAGCAGGAAATGCCAGCCTTTATGCCCGGTGACACCGTGCGCCTTGAAATAAAGGTACGTGAAGGTGACAAAGAGCGCTTGCAGGCATTCGAAGGTGTTGTTATTTCCAGACGCTACAGCGGTCTGCGTGAAAACTTCACCGTCAGAAAGATCTCTTACGGCGTTGGCGTCGAGAGAACTTTCATGCTGCACTCACCGACCCTGGCCAGCATTGCTCTGCTGCGCAGCGGTAAGGTTGCCCGCAGCAAACTGTATTACCTGCGTGAAAGAGTTGGCAAAAAGACCCGCGTTAAAGATAAAATCTTTAGCAAGGACAAAGCTTGATTTTGCAAGAATCAGCTAACCCCGACAAGTCGGTCGGGGTATTCATACACGATTTATCGATACGCTATTGCGAGCAGGTAATTCCGCTCGAAGCGCTTGATTTTGACGAAGTTCTGGCTGAATCAGACTTACAGCTGGCCGGCAGTTTGAGCGGCCGCAGTGAAGACGGGGTGCTTGTTCAGGTCGAACAGACCTGGCGACCCTGTTTGCGGCGTGCAAAAACTGTCAAAAACCTCGACCCGGTAACTCGTGGAAGATTCCGGACTGATCTTAAACTGCACAACGGGGTCAACGGGCTGAAAATCAGCGCCGTTGGCCCTGATGGTGCCGTTTTAGACAGCCGCAGGTTTGAATTGCATTACAAGGGTTCGTTTCGTGAATGGAACGAAACAATTTTTATTGCCTTCTTTCTGGCTATTCTGATCAGGGGTCTGGTAGTTCAGGCCTTCTGGATCCCAACCGGCAGCATGGAACCGACCTTGCTCGGCGAAAAGCGTAACCCGTTTACCGGCCAGCTTGAACGCGGTGGTGACCGTATTCTGGTCAGCCGGTTCTCGTATGTTTTCGACCTTTCGCTCGATGGCCGTGTGCCGTTCGGCCCACGCATCTGGTTTAAACTGCCTGAACGTGGCGATATCGTGGTTTTTCGTTACCCGAACCCTGATGTGACGGCCCCGCCGAAAGATTACATCAAAAGAGTGGTTGGCCTGCCCGGCGATCATATCAGTATCGAAGAAGGTATTGTCTACGTCAATGGCGTAGCACTGCGCGAGCCTTATATTGCCGAACCCCCGCTCAGCGATTATGCAACCAGGGTGCCCGAAGACCATCTCTTCGTCATGGGTGACAACCGCAATAACAGTTCTGACAGTCGGTTCTGGGGCCCAATGCCCCTGAAGAACCTTAAAGGCCAGGCCGTTTTTAATTATCTGCCGATGAATCGCATCAGCCCGATCAGGAGTTTTCCGCACCCGCTGCAGTCTGGGCGGCCGGCTGGCGAACAGGGTTGAAGCAACGAATTTAATGAAAAAAGAACTTCCGGGGCATATCAAGAAGGCTTTTAAGTCGGTCGACCATTTTTTACCGGTTGTCGATGTGATTGTCGAACTTGTTGACGCCAGAATGCCAAATGGCTCCCGTATTAAAGATTTTGTTAAGCGCCTCGGCAAGACTTCGGTCATTGCTCTGGCGAAGTCAGACCTCGCCGATGCCGGCGAAACCCGCCGCTGGATCGATCGCTTTCGTGACGAGGGGCTCACGGGCGTCAGTCTTGACTGCCGCGACCGCAGTTCGGTCAAAAGCCTGGCGAAGCTGATACACAATGCTGCTTTTACCTTAAAACCCGGGGTTAAGGCGCCGGCCCGCAAAGTGCGCCGTGTCATGATCATCGGTATTCCGAATGTTGGCAAATCGACTCTCATAAATTCGCTGGCCGGTCGAAGCGCTGCCCGTGCCGCTAATATGCCCGGGGTGACCCGCAGCATACAATGGATCAAATTGCCCGGCGAACTCGAACTTCTCGATCTGCCGGGCATTCTCGACTACGGCCTGTTGCGGCGCGGTGATATTCTTCGGCTGATTAACACGATCCCGGGTCGTGATGAAGACACTTACAGTCAGTCAAAAACCCTTTGCGATATTCTGGTCTACAGTAACAATCAGGCGATTCTACCCGGGTTTATCGAGGCTAACAGCAATTTTGACCAGTTCGTCGCCGATTATGCCCGTCGCATGAATTTTTGCGCCCGTGGAAATGAACCCGATATCGGCAGGGCGGCCACTGATATTATCAAGAGATTTCAATCAGGCGGTTTCGGCCGGGTGACGCTTGAGAGGGCTGCGAGCGATTTTACTGAGCTGTTTACCGAAAGAATCGAGCCAGAAGCAGGAATCCCTGATGACGAAGATTGAAACCGAAAGTTTTGAGTTATCTGAAGAACTGTCGCGCTATATTTTCAGCGCTGAATCTGACAATGGCCTGCAACTCATCCGTTGCCTTTCTGATATTTCGGCGAAGGCCCGTGGCAACTGCCTGCACCTCGAGGGAAGCGCCGAAAAGATCAAACTGGTCAAAAAATTTCTCGATATCTTGAGCCGGCGCATCGAGCAGCACGAAACCATCAATAAGATTGAAGTTAAAAGGCTTTTTAACCAGCTGGCGACGACTCGTGTACCCCAGCGCGGTGTTGAAGAAAATCTTAATTTTACCGATATCATCGCTTCTTTCAGTGGCCGCATGGTGCGTGCCAAAACCCCGAATCAGCAGGGTTATATTGAAGCAATAGAAGATAATACCATCACCATAGCCCGGGGGCCGGCCGGTACCGGCAAGACCTATCTGGCGACTGCCATGGCGGTCAAAGCCCTTAAAGAAAAAAAAGTCAGCCGGGTCATTCTGGCCAGACCTGTAGTTGAAGCCGGTGAAAGCCTTGGCTACCTGCCTGGTGACCTTAAAGAAAAGGTCGATCCGCATTTCAGGCCCCTGTATGATTCGTTACAGGAATTCGTGGGTATCGGCAAATTTGAGCAGTATATCAGGCAGGGTGTCTTCGAAATCACCCCGCTTGCTTATATGCGCGGCCGCACTTTTAATGAATCATTCGTCGTGCTCGATGAGGCTCAAAATACCACTCTGCCACAGATGCGCATGGTGTTGACCCGCCTGGGTTACGGTTCAAAGATGGTGGTAACCGGCGATCACACCCAGATTGACCTGCCGCGCACCTCAGATTCTTCGCTTCTCGTGCTCAACGAAATTCTTGGCGGGGTTGAATCGGTCAAGTTTGTTGATTTAGCCACAGAAGACGTGATAAGACATGAAGTAGTCAGGCGTATTATCAACGCCTTTGATGCATATCTCGACCGGGAACGGAACAAAAAGTGAGCGAAAAGACGAGTCTTTTATTATCAGGCTTTCTTGAATGGCTGAATATTCCGGCCCAGATGCAGCGCCGGTTTTTGCTGCAACTGGCGGCTTTTTTTGCCATTCTTGTGGTCATTCTGGTAATCGACCCCACCGGCTTCACTCCCGAGGTTGTCGAAGGCAAGCCCGCACCCAAAACGATTCGCAGTCCGCGCACCATCAGCTTTGTCGATGAGGGAAAAACCAGCGAGCTGCGTTCTGCCGAGATGGAAAAGGTTCAACCGGTCTACACCCCTATTGAGCAGGCTGAAGAAGAAATGCTCGGCAGATTTGACCTGCAGATTGGCGAGTTGTCAGACTTTTTTGAAGAGTTTCGCCGCCTTTCTGCCAATGAACCGCCGCAAGCTCTTATTGCATCGTATTTTCCGGCCGAAACCCTTCTCGATGAAGAAAAACTCGTGCAACTTCGGCCGTTGCGCATTTCGCAATTCGAGAAACTGAAGACAGTTTCGAGGCGTATTCTCGTCAACCTCAGCCAGAAGGTCATCACCGCACAGAACCTTGATGCAGTTAAGGCCGAAGTGCGAACTCTTGTCGATGCTTACCCCGAAAGCTCTCTGTTCAAGAATATCATGACCGCCATGGTGCGCAATGCCCTCACTATAAACGCTATCGAAGATGAAAAGTTGACCAGACAGCGGCGTGATGCAGCTTCTCGGGCAATACAGCCGGTTAAGCGCACCTTCCAGAAAGGCCAGAAGATCGTCGAAGAGGGTATCATCGTTACCTCAGACGATTACTTCGTCATGCGCAAGATCGCCAGTCAGTTGCAGAAGAATCGCGTGCTGTCGCTGATGGGAAACTTTCTGCTCGCGTTGCTGGCCGTGATTATCTCGCTGGTCTTTCTGAGACTCGAAGACAAAAACGTGCTCTCAGATGGCGAACAATACAAACTGCTCGGGGTTATCTGCCTGGTAACCCTCGCCCTGGCCAAGGCGGCGCATATCGCCGGTGTTTCCTTTGACCGTCAGTATCTGTCGATTCTGCTGACGCCTCTGCCAACCGTTGCGTTGTTGATGACCATGTTGCTTGACTGCACTGTGGCCCTGTTTCACATTTTCCTGATCGGGTTGCTGATGTTTGTCGTGGCCGAATCGAACATCAGGTTCGTGGTAATCAGCTTGTTTGGTGCCATCGCGGGTATCCTTGCCTGGCGCACCTCTACCCGGGGCAGCGATGTTCGAAATGTAATCGGTTCGGCCGGTATCAAGACCGGCCTGGCCAGCGCCGTAGCTGTTCTGGCCTTTCTGCTGCTTGATACCGAAAGCTTCGCCACCATGGATTTTCAGCAGATTGCCCTGTTTGCGGGCTTCGGCCTGCTGAACGGTATCATGTCGGGTATCGTGTCGAACGGGGTTCTGCCTTATATGGAAAGCTTTTTTTCCTTGGCTACCAGTTCGCGACTGCTTGAACTCACTGACCTTTCGCAGCCCCTGCTGCGCAAGCTTGCCGAAGAAGCGCCGGGTACCTACCAGCATAGCCTCGCGGTCGCTACCATGGCTGAAGCTGCCGCCAACGCCGTTAATGCTGACCCGCTCTTGACCAAAATCAGCGCCTATTTTCATGATATTGGCAAAATCCGCCGACCGATGTATTTTGCCGAGAATCAGGCTGACGAAAACCGTCACGACCAGGTTACTCCCTATATGTCGAGTCTGATTCTTATCGGGCATATTCGCGACAGCCTCGATCTTGGCCGTGAATACGGGTTGCCAGAGCGGGTGCTTTCGATTCTGTCGCAGCATCATGGTACAACTCTGATCAGCTACTTTTATGAAGAAGCCAAAAAACTTAAAGACGGCGAAGAAGTGAATCAGGAACGATTCAGATACCCCGGCCCGAAGCCACAGACAAAAGAGGCAGCGATTCTGATGCTTGCCGATTCAGTCGAAGCAGCGGCCAGAACATTGCCACAACACACGCACAGCAAAATCGAGGGTCTGGTGCAGAAAATTATCGAACATAAGCGCAACGACGAAAACCAGCTCGACGAAAGCGATCTTACCTTGAAAGATATCGAAAAAATTATTCAGGTATTTGTCAGAACCCTTACTTCAATGTACCATAGCAGAATTGATTATCCGGGCAAACTTTCAAATCAGCCGAAGGGGGCCACCGATGGAAGTACTGATCAGTAACCGACAGAAACTTCTCGAAGTAGATCTTGAGCAGGTGCGCGAAGTTGCCATCGAGATCATGAAGTTCGAAGCCTCACCAGAAAATGCCGAATTATCAATTGTTTTCTGTGACGACGACTTTATTCAGAAACTTAACAAAGATTATCGCGGCAAAAGCGAACCGACTGACGTGCTCTCTTTTCCGATCGACGAAGAAAATTTTGAACCCGAAATCCGCCTGCTCGGCGATATAGTTATCAGTGTTGAAACTGCACTCAGACAGGCCGACAGCCTGAAGCACCCGCCGATGCTCGAAATCGTATTTCTGCTGATCCACGGGCTTTTGCACCTGCATGGCTACGATCATATTCTAAAAGTGCCGCGCCGTCGCATGCGTGATCGAGAAGTAACCATTTTCAGGCATTTATGCGACAAGAAGTTGCTGGCTTGCCTCGATGACAGCAGCCCTGATCCTATTATCAAGCGGGTTAACGAGAATGACTAGGATGAAGGCGGGTTTAAGCTGATAATATGGATGATTCGATAACAGGCTTTTTATTTGCCGGCTGCATTTTCCTTTCGGCCTTCTTTTCTTCAGCCGAGACGGTGTTGTTTGCCCTGTCGCCCCTGCGCCTGAAAAAGCAGGAAAGCGAAGGCGACCTTAAAGCCGCCGAAATTCTCAAGATTCTTGCCGACCGACAACGCCTTTTGATATCGCTGCTGCTGGGTGATACCCTTGCCAACGTCTCTGCTACAGCGATTGCCGTCGTTTTTTTTATTCAATGGCTTCCTGAATCGGGTCTGGCGGTCTGTGCCGGCAGCGGCCCCTTGTTTTGCGCGGTTATAGCAGTGCTGGCCATGACGACGCTGTTGCTGCTCATCGGCGAAATACTGCCCAAAATCCTGGCGCTGTTTGGCGGTTATGCTTTTGCCCGGCTCATTGCCCGGCCACTGCGCCTGCTGTTGCTGCTTTTTTACCCGTTCGCGACAACCATTGTCTGGTTTATCGGGCGTTTTATGCCTCGCTATGCCAACTGGAACAACCATCTCGGCGGTTCTTCTGCTATTGAAGAACTCGACAGTTACATGAACCTCGGCGAAGAAGCCGGCATTATCGAGCATGACGAAAAAGAAATGATCAGCTCGGTTTTTGAATTCGGCGATACCCTCGTCCGGGAAGTAATGGTCCCCAGGCCAGATATTATCGCCATGCCCATCAACACCAGCTTGCCCGACCTGCTCAAATTTATCCGCGAAGACGGGCATTCGAGATTTCCGGTTTATGATGGCAGTATGGATAAAATTCTTGGCATTCTCTATGTCAAAGATGTGCTGATCAAACTTGACGACATCCAGGCTGCTTACGACCTTTTCAAACTCCTTCGGCCGCCGTTCTTCGTTCCTGAGACCAAAAAGCTCGATGATCTGCTCAGCGAATTTCAAAAACGCAAACAGCATCTTTCGATTGTCATAGACGAATACGGCGGAGTTTCGGGGTTGGTAACCATAGAAGACCTGCTTGAAGAAATCGTCGGCGAGATTGTTGATGAATACGACCTCGAAGAACAGGAACCGCTGACCCGGCTCGAAGAAAATGTTTACAGTGTTGATGCACGCTACAGCATCACCGACCTTGAGGCCGAACTTGATTGTGAATTCGATTATCAGGATTCAGAAACCGTTGGGGGCTTCGTACTCGAGAAACTAGGGCGTATCCCGCAGCGGGGTGAAATTTTTGAGCAACCCCAGGGCGCGTTCATGATCTCAGAGATCAAGGGCAATCGAATTATGCGGATCAGATTCACGATGAAACCTGAAGTTTCAGAAGATATTGAACCGGGTCGCGATTAACTCTAGCAATTAGCAGGGTGCATGACGTAAAATGTCACAATTATGAAGCTTCCTATCGAACACGAACGACTGAACCGCACTCTTGCAGATGCCGGCCAAAAGCTGAATAACCTGCTCTTACAGGCGAGAAAGTTTTTGATTACCGGGGTTCTGGTGCTGGTTCCGTTTGTGGTTACCCTGTATATCATGTATTTCATTTTTCAGGTTACTGATGGTCTGCTTGGCGTCGCGATCAGCAGGGCAATCGGTTACCGAATTCCAGGAATGGGCTTGATTCTTACCGCTATTATCTGCGCTACGGTGGGCCTGATAGCCCAGAATTACGTCGGCCGTCGTATTATCTCGAGTATCGACAGTTCTCTCGAACAGATTCCGGTGGTGCGTTCGGTTTATAATGGCATCAAGCAGGTTTCAGATGTCTTTGTCGGCAAAAACCGCGGTGACTTCAAGCGGGTGGTTCTCATCGAATACCCAAAAGATAACTCGTGGGCCATTGGTTTTGTAACTGGTGACTTTATACCGGCAGAAGGTCTTGTCGGCCTTGAAGAAGACCTGGTTACGGTTTTTGTGCCGACGACCCCGAACCCGACCTCTGGGTTTCTGCTGATTGTCAGCAAAAAGCGTATCATTGATGCCTGCATGGATATCGAAGATGCCATGAAGGTA
>Ga0116171_10001148_pt1 | contig 27056 bp, 30 predicted proteins | sample AD_JPNHW2_MetaG_FD_89798 | JGI IMG/M metagenome (GOLD analysis project Ga0116171, IMG submission 89798) | Active sludge microbial communities of municipal wastewater-treating anaerobic digesters from Japan - AD_JPNHW2_MetaG | ecosystem: Engineered > Bioreactor > Anaerobic > Digestate | place...
GGCTTACAGCGCCTTCTGGGTGTTGACCTTGACACCGGGGCCCATGGTGGAAGCGGTGGTGCAGGACCGGATATACTGGCCCTTGGCGGAAGCGGGCTTCGCCTTGACGATGGCACCGATGAGCGTGTTGTAGTTCTCATTGAGCTTGTCCGCGCCGAAGGACACCTTGCCGATGGGGCAGTGGATGATGTTCTGCTTGTCGAGACGGTACTCGATCTTGCCGGCCTTGGCTTCGCCGACGGCCTGCTTGATGTTGGGGGTGACGGTGCCGGCCTTGGGGGACGGCATCAGGCCCTTGGGGCCGAGGATTTTGCCGAGACGGCCGACGGTGCCCATCATGTCCGGGGTGGCGATGACGGTGTCGAACTCGAACCAGTTTTCCTTCTGGATCTTTTCCACCAGATCCATGCCGCCGGCATAATCCGCGCCGGCTTCCTTGGCTTCCTCAACGCGCTCTTCCTTGCAGAACACAAGGACGCGGTTGACCTTGCCGGTGCCGTTGGGCAGGACGATGGCGCCGCGGACCTGCTGATCCGCATGGCGGCCGTCGACGCCCAGCTTGACGTGCAGCTCGACGGTCTCGTCGAACTTGGCCTTGCTGGCCTTCACAACGATGTTGAAAGCTTCCTGGGGGTCATACTGAAGGGTCCTGTCGAAGAGCTTAGCGCTCTCTTTATAATTTTTACCTCTAAACAATGTTGTCTCCTCCTGATAATGTGGTTATTGTCGGATGGAAGTATCCTCCCACGTAAAAGGCGGCAGCGGGCGTGCCCGCCTGGCCTTAGGAGCGATTCTGGGGCCGCCCGTTCAGTCGCCGACGATGACGCCCATGGAGCGGCAGGTGCCTGCTATCATGCTCATCGCGGATTCGATGTCGGTGCAGTTGAGATCGGGCATTTTCTGCTCGGCGATCTTGCGGACGTCTTCCTTGCTGATGGTAGCGACCTTGTCCTTCTGGGGTACGCCGGAAGCGTGCTCGATGCCGCAGGCCTTTTTGATGAGGAGGGCGGCGGGGGGCGTCTTGGTGATGAAGGAAAAGCTGCGGTCGCCGTAGATGGTGATGACGACGGGGATCATCATGCCCATATCACCCTTGGTGCGCTCGTTAAAGTCCTTGGTGAACTGGCCGATGTTGACGCCGTACTGGCCCAGTGCCGGGCCTACAGGGGGCGCCGGGGTTGCCTTGCCGGCGGGAACCTGGAATCTGACATATCCAACTATTTTCTGTGCCACTGTTAAGCACCTCTTTCTGATTATTCTTTAATGGGTTCGACCTGATCGAGCTCCAGATCAACGGGGGTTTCGCGGCCGAACATGGAAACGACGACGCGGACGCGGTCCTTTTCGGGCTCCAGCTCCTCCACGGTGCCGTTGAAGCCTGCCAGGGGCCCGTCCGTGACCTTCACGGTATCGCCCACGGCATAGCCGACCTCGATTTCGTGGTGTTCCACGCCCATATCCATGATTTCCTGCTCCGTCAGGGGCACGGCCTTGCCGTCCGAGCCGACGAAGCCCGTCGCGCCGCGGACATTGTGGATCAGGTGCCAGCTGTCATCCGTCAGGATCATCTTCACCAGCACGTAGCCGGGAAACACCTTGCGTTCCACGGTCTTTTCGCCGGCGTCGGTATGCTCCGTCACGGTCTCCATGGGGATGTTGACCTCAAAGATCAGATCCTGCATTTTGCGGTTCTCGGCGGATTTCATGACCGCCGCCGCCACCGCGTTTTCATAACCGGAATACGTGTGGACCACGTACCATTTTGCTTCTTCGGCCATTCCCGTCAACCTGCCAGCATGAGCAGCGCCTTCACGGCCATCTGCGCAAGCTCGTCAAATCCCCAGAGGAAAAGGGCGGAAACGACCACCATGAACAGCGAAACCAGCGTATTGTTCGTCACGTCGTGCGTTGTCGGCCAAACGACCTTCTTCAGCTCGCTTCTCATCTCGCGGAACCATTTGCCCACGCGCTTGAAAAAACCGGGCTTCGCATCGTCCTTTTTGACGGCTTCGACGGCTTTCGCTGGTACGGTAGTTTTCTTTTCTTCAGCCATGTCTACTCATCCTTTCGAAAGCTCACTTAGTCTCGACGTGCTTGGTGTGCTTGCGGCAGAAGGGGCAATATTTCATGCGCTCCAAGCGATCCGACGTGTTCTTCTTGTTTTTGACCGTGAAGTAATTCCTCTGCTTGCATTCGTCGCATCTGAGAATAACCTTTACTCGTGCGTCTGCAGCCATATTTTCGGCACCTCCTATATTATTTACCCGATTTTCGGGCATTGCCTCCCTGTGAGACCGGGCGATTTTCCCGCGGGAAAAACGCGCAAAAAGAAAACCTCTCGTCCGACAGGTAAGATATACTATATCACACCCGCCGCGAGAGGTCAATATTTTTTTGTTATTATATTGTATCCTTTTTCCGGCCCGGCCTCCCCTGTCAAAGGGAGGGGGACCGCCCGTTTTCAGAACATCCCCAGGCTCTTGAAAAGATAGCTCCAGCCGAACAGGGTGAAGGAGCACAGGGCGCTGGTCATCACCACGATGTCCCCGGCGAATTCGGCGTCGCCGCCCATCTGCTGGGTCATGGTGAAGGACGCGATGGCCGTGGCGGAGGCGAACACGCCGATGAGCGCCACAAAATCCACGCCCCGGAACCCCAGTACCGCGGCCAGCGAGAGGAAGATGGCCGGCACGACCACCAGCCGCCCGACGCAGACGGTCATGAGGTCCCTGAAGTATTTTTTGATGCCGCCGAACTGGAAGAACGCGCCCAGCAGAAACAGCAGCAGCGGCGAGGTGGCGGCGGCCATGTCCGCCAGCACGCTCTCGGCGAAGGGCGGCAGCTTCAGCTTGACCAGCAGCGCCAGGATGCCCGCGGCGGAGGCCAGAATCAGCGGGTTTTTCAAGATATCCAGCACCAGCCGCCCCAGCCGGATCTTGCTGCCGTTGAACACCTCCAGCGTGATCACGGCCAGCATATTGAAAACCGGCACCACCACGGCAATGAGCACGGCCACGGTGCCCATCTGGCTGCCCCCCATCAGGGATTTGGCGATGGGCAGGCCGATAATGACGAAGTTGGAGCGGTAGATGCCCTGGATCATGGGGCCCTTCCTGTCGCACTCCTTCTGGGTCAGCAGCGTGTAGCCCAGGGACAGCCCGTAGGCGCACAGCACCCCCGCCACGGCGTAGCCGATCAGGGCGGGCCGCACGGAGGTGGACAGGTCGGACGTATAGATATCGTAAAACAGCATCAGCGGCATAAAGTAGCGGAACGCCACCCGGTTGATGGCGGGCACGTCCTCCCGCCGGATGACATGGGTGCACCGCGCCGCATAGCCCAGGGCCATGATGCAGAAGATCGGCAGTATCGCGTTGAGGCAGGTCAAAAAGTTTTCCATCGAAAAGCCCCCCGGAAGAAATACCATATACCTTTGCAGCGTAATTCGTCAAGCATCTTGCACGGCAAACGTCAAAATGGTATGATACTCATATTCTGAAAAGCGGAGATGCACCATGACTTATCAAGAAGCCATCGACTATATCAACGGCACGTCCTGGCAGGGCAGGAAGCCCTGTCTGGACCGTATCCGGGAGCTGCTGCGCCGGCTGGGCGACCCGCAGCAGGGGCTGAAGACCGTCCACATCGCGGGCACCAACGGCAAGGGCAGCGCCGCCGCCATGACGGCCTCCGTGCTGAAGGCGGCGGGGTATAAGACCGGGCTCTATACCTCCCCCCACCTGCTGCGCTTCAACGAGCGCATCCGCGTCAACGGCCACGCCATCGGGGACGCGGAGCTTGCGGATATCGTGGGGCGCATAAAGCCTCAGGCCGAGGACATGGCCGACCACCCCTCGGAATTCGAGCTTGCCACGGCCGCCGCGTTCTTGCATTTCAGGGACACGGGCTGCGACATCGCCGTGCTGGAGACCGGTCTCGGCGGCCGGTTCGACGCCACCAATGTCGTCGCCGCGCCGGAGTGCGCCGCTATCACCCGCATCGGGCTGGACCACACCGCCGTGCTGGGCGGCACCCTCGAAAAGATCGCCGGGGAGAAGGCTGGCATTGTCAAGCCCGGCTGCCCCTGCGTGGTCTACAGCCAGCCGGAAGAGGTGCTGGCCGTGCTCCGCGCCGCCTGTGCGGAGAAAAACGCCCCCCTCACCGTCACCGATCCCGCGCTCCTTACGCCGGGCTTCGACAGCACGGACGGGCAGAGCTTCACCTACCGGGGCGCGGAATACGCCCTGCCTCTGCTGGGCCGCGCCCAGCGGGAGAACGCCGCCGTGGCCATCGACACGGTGGACGTGCTGCGGCGGCGCGGCTGGGCCATCGACGACCACGATCTGGAGGCCGGGCTCTATGCCGTGTCCTGGCCCGCCCGGTTCGAGCTCGTCTCCGACGACCCGGTCTTTGTGGTGGACGGCGGGCACAACCCCCAGTGTATGGAATCCGTGGCGGAAAATCTGCTGGCATACTTCCCGGACAAGCGCCGGGTGCTGCTGCTGGGCGTCATGGCGGACAAGGACTGGCGCGCAATGGCGGACATCCTCGCCCCCGCGGCGGACGAATTTGTTCTGACCGCGCCCGCCAATGAGCGGGCGCTGCCCTGGGCGGCGCTGGCGGACTATCTCAGGCCCCTGGGCAAGCCCGTGACGGGGGCCGACGCCGTGGAGGACGCGGTGCGTCTGGCCATGAGCCTTGCCGATGAAAACACCGTGGTGTGCGCAACCGGCTCCCTCTACATGGCGGGGGTCGTCCGGGGCTGCTTCGGTCTGGGAGGGGAAAAACTGTGAGTACGCGGATTATGGCCATCGACTACGGCGATCAGCGCATCGGACTGGCCGTGTCCGACCCGCTGGGCATTCTGGCCGGCGAGGCCTGGACCATGGACGAGTGGGCTATGGAGCGGGCGGCGGCGCGCATCGCGGAGGAAGCGAAAAAGCGGGACGTGTCCCGTTTCGTGCTGGGCCTGCCCAAAAACATGGACGGCACCGAGGGGCCGAGGGCGGAAAAAAGCCGGGAATTCAAGGCGCTGCTGGAAAATCAGTCGGGGCTTGAGGTCGTTTTGTGGGACGAGCGCCGCAGCAGCATCGAGGCCCACGCCATCCTCCACGCCGGGGGAAAAAAAGAAAAAGACCACCGCAAAACGGTGGACGCCGTGGCCGCGAGCCTCATTCTGGAGGGCTATCTCGGCAGCCTGAAATAAATAATTACGGGCGGCCGCACAGGGCCGCCCCCTTTTTCTTTTACGGCGCGGTTTGGGCGTCGAAGGTCATGCGCAGCAGCAGCGCCACCTCGTCGCTCCTGGGCTCTATGGTCTCCGGCTGCCCGAGAAACCGCGGCGAATATGCGCCGCCGACGCCGGCGCGGCCATAGGAGTATTCCAGCAAAATCACGCTCTTCCCGGTGGACACATGCTCCGGCGCGGCAATGGTGCCCCAGACCACGCCGTTCACGGCGTAGGGCAGCGTCACACTGGCGGTGGTCACGCCGCCGTCGTAATAGACCGCGACGTCCATGGGGGAAAAATCCGATACGCCGGTCTTGCACACCACCATCAGCGGCGCCGTGTTGTATTTCCGGCCCATAAAGCCGCTCAGGCCCATCAGATCCCAGGTCTGGCGCAGCCCACTGCCGTCCCACAGCTCCAGTTGGAGGTTGATCTGCCCCACATCGTCGGCCCGCACCACATTGTAATAAAAACTCCGGCTGCCCGTGAGCGCCGCGGAGATGTCCTCCTTCTCGGTGCCGGGTTCGTAGGTGATCACCGTATCCTTCTGGGGAAGGATCTGCTGCCGCTTGGGGTACAGCAGCACCGCGGCGATCCCCGCGATGAGTACCCCCGCCGCGATCAGCGCCCAGCGGTAGCGCCGCAGTTTTTTCTTCTGCGTCCGGGAGAAGTGCCGGGTACTCTCCGCCACCAGCGCCTCCTCCGGCACGGCGTCCGCCTCGCCGGAGAGCAGCGCCGTCACGGTCACGTCCAGCGCCTCGGACAGCGGCGCCATCAGCGACACGTCCGGGAATCCTGCCCCGGTCTCCCACCGGGACACGGCCTTGTTGGAGACGTGGAGCTTTTCGGCCAGCTCCTTTTGGGTCATGTTTTTATCCCGGCGTCTCTGCGCGATCAGCGCGCCGGTCTTGGCTGAGTCCATTTCCTCACCTCGGCAAAAAGCATACCATCAAAGGCCGAAAAGAGCAATCCATGGAGCGTAGACCAGGCGCAAAACGCCGGGAGACCCAGGTCTCCCGGCGTTTTCACTATCAGCGCTCAGTACGCCACGCCCCAGTAGATCATGGTCTTGGCGGGGCGGCCGCAGATGGGGCACACGTCGCCCAGGCTCTCCTGCTGGAAGGGGATGCAGCGGGAGGACAGCCCGGCCTGCTCCTTCATCTTTTCCTCGCAGGCCGCGTCGCCGCACCACATGGTCTTGATGAAGCCGCCCTTCTCCTCCTGGAGCTTTTTGGCCTCCTCCAGCGAGTGCGCCTCAAAGATATGGCTGTCCAGATTGGCCTTGGCTTTGTCGAACAGGCCCTGCTGCACGGTGTCCAGCAGCGCGGGGATGCGCCCGGCAAGTTCCGTGAGTTTGACTTCCACCTTCTCGCCGTTGTCGCGGCGGACGGCCATGCACACGCCGTTTTCGATATCCCGGGGCCCGATCTCCACGCGCAGAGGCACGCCCTTCATCTCCCACTGGGCGCATTTCCAGCCCATGGAATTGTCGGAATCGTCCATTTTCGCCCGGATGCCGGCGGCCTTGAGGGCATTCAGCAGCTCCGCCGCCTTTTCCACCACGCCCTCCTTGTGCTGGGCGACGGGGACCACGATAACCTGGATGGGCGCGATGTTGGGGGGCAGCACCAGGCCGGAATTGTCGCCGTGGGTCATAATGATGCCGCCGATGACGCGGGTGGACATGCCCCAGCTGGTCTGGTGGGGGTAGCACAGCTTGTTTTCCTTATCGGTGAAGGTGATGTTGAAGGCTCTGGTAAAGCCGTCGCCGAAATAGTGGCTGGTGCCGGACTGCAGGGCCTTGTGGTCGTGCATCATGCACTCGATGGTGTAGGTGTTCACGGCCCCGGCGAATTTTTCCTTCTCGGTCTTGTTGCCGCGGATGACGGGCATGGCCAGCATCTTTTCGCAGCACTCGGCATAGACCTCCAGCATCCGCAGGGTCTCTTTGCGGGCCTCCTCCTCGGTGGCGTGGATGGTATGGCCTTCCTGCCACAGGAATTCCCGGCCGCGCAGGAAGGGCCGGGTGGTCTTTTCCCAGCGGAGCACGGAACACCACTGGTTATAAAGGCACGGCAGATCGCGCCAGGAATGGACGATATGGCTCCAGTGGTCGCAGAACAGCGTCTCGCTGGTGGGGCGCACGCAAAGGCGCTCCGGGAGGGTCTCGCTGCCGCCCATGGTGACCCAAGCGCATTCGGGGGCGAAGCCCTCCACATGATCCTTTTCCTTTTGCAGCAGGCTCTCCGGGATCAGCAGCGGCATGGACACGTTTTCGTGCCCCAGCTCCTTAAAGCGTCCGTCCAGATAGTTCTGGATGTTCTCCCAGATGGCGTATCCGTAGGGGCGCAGGATGAACAATCCCTTCACGCCGGAATAATCCACCAGCTCGGCCTTGATGCACACGTCGGTGAACCACTGGGCAAAGTCCACCTCCATGTCGGTGATCTGCTCGACCTTTTTGTCTTTTGCCATTTTTTATACTCCTTTCGCCAGGGGCCTTCCCCCGCCGTTGATAATTTAATTATTGTAGCGGGCCGGGGGTGCCTTGTCAAGATACCGCCTCTTTATTTCCGCATAGCCGCCGCGGACGGCCCCGGTCCTCCCCCCTCTTGAAAGACGCATAAAAGTATTGTATGATGGTCACAATTGAACGAAAGGAGAAACCGCCATGAAATGTCCCTACTGTGGGAGCGAGAATATCGCGCAGGGTATCGCCTGGGGCAAGAGCGCGGAAGCGGGAAACGTAGGGCTGAAGTACGAGACCCGCGCAGGTTTTTTGGGCGGACTGATCGGCGTGGCGCAGGCGTATTCCGACCTCTGTCTGGACTGCGGCGCCATCGTGAAAACCTACGTCAAGGAAGACACGGACAAAAACTGGAGCAGGCGCCCCGGCTCGCTGGGCGGCAAGTAATCCACGGGCGCGGATTCGTCCCGGATTATAAAGGAGCCTCCTTCCGCCGGGCGGTTCCCCGCAAAAAAACAGCATCTTGACCATCGGCGGTTTTTGTCATATAATCTACTCTACGTTATGTATACCTTGAAGCGAGGTGACGTTTATCAACAAGCAACGGTTTTTGACGGAGCTGTCAAAATTTCTGACTTTTCTTTCGGACGACGAGCGCCAGCAGGTGCTGATGAAGTTCGGCGAGATCTTCGATGCCGCCCCCAATCAGGACGAGCTGCTCGGCGCGCTGGTATCCCCGCTGAAGGTCACCGTGGAGCTTTCCCGGGCCTACAGCAGAGGCGGTCTCCAGCAGGCGCTGGATCGCTCCGTGGAGCTGTCCGGCGTGGATCTGTCCGCCGCTCCGCCCCCGCCGTCCCCCGCCGCTGAGAGCGTCGGAGCGGATATTTACGCCGCCATCGGCAGCGCCGTGGAGGAGGCCTTTGAATCCGCCGCCGAGCCTGCCGCCGAACCCGCCGCGCCCGCTCCCGCGGAATCTGTCCCCGTGGAACCCGCCGAGCCCGTTCCCGCGGAGCCTATCCCCGCGGAGCCTGTCCCCGCCGAACCGGTCGCGCCTTCTCCCGCGGAATCCGTCCCCGTGGAACCCGCCGCGCCTGTTCCCGCGGAATCCGTCCCCGTTGAAACTGCCGCGCCCGTTCCCGCGGAGCCCGCCGTCCCGGAATTTGAGGACACCGAGCCCGAGGAATTCTTCGACGAGGCCGCGGACGAGGCCGTCCCGCAGGGCGAATACCGGGCGAAACCCGCGGCGCTGATGTTTTTCATCCTGCTGTTTGTCCCGCTGGGCCTTGTGGGCATCGCGGTGCTGCTGTGCGTGGGCGCGGCGCTGATCGCCGTGGCCGCAGCGGCCATCGGCTCCGGCGTATTTGCCGTCTCTCTGGCCTTTTCCGGCATGGCCGTCTTCGCCGACATCATCATGACCATCGGCGTGGCGCTGGTATGCCTTGCCGCGGGCGTGCTGTTCCTGTGGCTGGCCCTGTGGTTTTTGATTCGGAGCGTGGGCGGCCTGGTGCGGGGCATCCTGCATCTGGGCAAAAAGTGGTGCTATAAGGAGGTGTCCGCGGGATGAAGACCATCTGGAGAGTCGTCGGGCTCATCGCGCTGGGCGCGCTGACCCTGGGCGCCGTATGCATCGTCGTGGGCCTCATCACCGGCGGCAGCATCGACCGCATCATCGACGCGCTGTTTGCCAACTACGACGTGGACTATTACCTGAAGATCTGCCAGCAATTTGTCGGCACACTGTTCTAGCCAAAAGCAGGCGGCGGGATGTTTTCCCGCCGCCTTTTCCCCGCCGCTACGCCGGGCGCTGCCATTTGAATACCAGCACCCCGGCGATCATCAGCGCCAGCCCGATGTACTTCGGCGCGTCAAAGGCGGTCTTTTCGCTGCCCATCAGCCCCAGCGCGTCGATCACCGCCGCCACCAGCAGCTGGGCAATGAGAATCACGGACACCGCCGTGGCCGGGCCCAGCGCCTTGATGCCCAGCATCACCGCCACGGTGATCACGATGCCCAGCACCCCGCCGAACCAGTACAGCTTGTTCACGCCGCTCAGCGCGGCAAAGCTGCCCTGCCGGGAAAGGGGCAGCGCGGCCAGCGACAGGGCGAAGGCCGTCCCCTGAACCAGCGCGTTGGCCTCCAGCGTGCCGATGCCCTGGCCTAGCCGGGTGTTCATCACCCCCTGTACGCTCATGGCCGCCCCGGCCAGTATACTGAATAGTACGCCCAGCATGGTTCTCCCTCCCCCTGTCCGCGCCCGGTCTGCATCGTCCCCTCCTACGCCCGGCGGGGCAAAAAATTGCGATTTTTTCTCTCCGGCTCTTGCGTCCGGCCGCCGGATATGATAGGATGGCTTCATCCGTGAGTGAAGCACATTCGCCCGCGTATTGCGGACTTCTCCCGAATGGAGGCACAAGAATGGCCGTTTCCAAGAACAAATATTATCTTGTCAGCGCCGAAGCGCTGCCCGAGGTCTTTGTCAAGGTCACCCGGGCCAAGGAGCTGCTTGAGACCGGCGCGGCCCGCACGGTAGCCGAGGCGGTGGAGCGGGTGGACCTCAGCCGCAGCGCGTTTTACAAATACAAGGACGCCATCCGTCCCTTCAGGGACATGAAGCGGGACGCCATCGTCACTTTCTCCGCCATTCTCTACGACAAGCCCGGCGTATTGGCCTCTCTGCTGAGTATTTTTACCGAGTCGGGCGCGAATATACTCACTATCAACCAGTCCATCCCCACCGACGGGGCCGCGCTGGTGACCATCTCCATCACCACGGAGAACATGGCGGTGGGCACGGAGGAAGTACTCAATCTGCTCCAGTCGGCCCCGGGCGTCATCACCGTGGAAGTTCTGGCCGGCTGAACCGGCGATAGCGATAAGATCAATAGAATCAAAAGACCGTTCGGAAAAAATCCGAACGGTCTTTTTAAGGCTGTCAAAAACTACTAACCATGAGCTTGTTTTGGGCGATGCGGGGGGCAGGCAAAGCCCCGCCTCAATTTGGATAAATAGCCGCCAAACCCTTGCTGTGCAAGGGTTTGGGGAGCGGAGCGACGTTTTTTGCGAAGATACGGTTTCGCGAAAAATTCGGCGTTATGTCAGCAGATCGTACAGCAGCTTGGCAAACATCAGGCCCAGCACCACGAAGATCATGCCCCGGATTTTCCCGCTGCCGCCCCGGATGGCGTAGCGCGCGCCCAGCAGGTTGCCCGCCGCGCCAAAGACCGCCGCGGGCAGCACCAGCGCCAGCATCACCTTCCCGCCCAGCAGCCACACCACGGACGAGGCCACGTTGGAGGCCAGATTGCCGATCTTGGCGCAGCCGGTGGAGGTCAGCAGGTCGAAGCCCAGCACGGCGGTGAAAGCCATCATCATGAAGGTGCCCGTGCCCGGCCCGACGAGTCCGTCGTAGATCCCGATCGCCAGCCCGATGGCCGCGCTCAAAGCCACCTGCGCCCCCGGTGTGCGCGCCTTGGCCGGGCGGGCGGCCGCCTGCCCGAAGTCCTTTTTCACCGCCAGAAAGACCGCCGTCAGCGGCAGGGCGCACAGCAGCACGGTTTTGAGGGCGGTCTCATTCAGCCCCAGCGCCGCCTTGGTCCCCAGAAAGGAGCCCAGCAGCGCCCCCGCCGCCGCGAGCAGGGCCGGTTTCAGCTTGACGCAGCCGCTTTTGAGATAGCGGCCCGCGGCGAAGGAGGTGCCGATGCAGGCCACCACCTTATTGGTGCCGGCGGCGACGTGGGCCGGCAGGCCGATGAGCAGATAGGCGGGCAGCGAGATCAGCCCGCCGCCCCCGGCCACGGAATCCACAAAGCCCGCCAGAAACACCAGCGGGCACAAAATAAGGCACATTTTCAAAAGCTCGGGCATTTTTTCCGCTCCCGTCCGCAAAAAGCGCCGGAGGAAGGCATCCTCCGGCACATTTTAACTTCGTCAGTTGTTTTTTTTGCGCAGCTCAGCCAGTTTTTTATCCAGCTTTTCCATCCGTCTCTGGGTCTTGAGCGCCTCTTTCTTGGCCTCCAGCTCCTGCTTGATGGCGGCGTGCTCCTGACTGATGCTCTTGTAAGCCTCGATACGGGCCTCCTTGGCGGCCTGTTTGGCCTCCCTGCGGGCCGTCCGGGCGCTGAGCTTTTCGCTCTCCGTGGCGCCCGTGGCCCGGGCGCGCTTCTCCTCGAGATCCGCCAGAATCTGCTTGTGCTGGGCGTTATGCTCGATCAGCTGGGCCTCGTGGCGCTCCCGCAGCTGCTTCCAGCGGCGGTACAGCGGGGCGAAGTCCCTGGACATAAAGTACTCGTCCCCCTCCTTCTCGATGAAGCCCATGGACTGCAGCGCGATCCACAGATTTTTGGCGCCCCTGAAAGAATGCTCCTCCTCGTAGATATTCTTTTCCACCAGCAGGCGGCGCAGCTCCTTGATGTTCAGCGGCTGGCCCTCGTCCATATCCAGATAGGTGGACATGATGCCCGCGCGGGTGAGCACCTCGGCCCGGTGGGCGGGCGAGGAGGCGTAGTGGCCGGAACGGATCTCGTCCGCCAGCGCCTCAAGATTTTTTCTTGTAGGCTTGCTCTCGGGCAAAAGCTCCTCCACCGATCTCGGCTGAGCGTCGGAATTGTTCCCGGCGTTTCTATTCATAAACATGGCCGCGCCTCCCAATAAATCCAACAGTCTTGGCTGTTAATCCCAATAGAGTATAATTTCTGACCCGACAAATTGCAAGTGGGTGACAGAAAAACAACGGTTCCGATGCTTCCATATTTTTTACCATTTTTAATATAGCATAAGTCCTCCGTATGTACTATAATCAAATCGGGTGATTTGTACGAAAAACACGACACTGTGCTATATCGAGCGGGACGGCAGCTATCTCCTGCTGCACCGCGTCAAGAAGGAAAACGACCTCAACCACGACAAATGGATCGGGCTGGGCGGCAAATTCGAGGAGGGCGAAAGCCCGGAGGAGTGCATGCTGCGGGAGGTAAAGGAGGAATCCGGCCTCACGCTGATCCGCTGGTGCTATCGCGGGGTGGTGACCTTTGTTTCCGACGAGTGGGAGGGCGAGCTGATGCACCTTTTCACGGCGGACGGCTTTGAGGGCACGCTCTCCGACTGCGACGAGGGCGTGCTGGAATGGGTGCCCAAAGCCGAGCTGGGCAGGCTGAACCTGTGGGAGGGGGACCTCATTTTCCACCGCCTCCTGGATGAAAATATCCCCTTTTTCTCCCTGAAGCTCTGTTATGAAGGGGACAGTCTGGTCCGCGCCGCGCTGAACGGCACGCGCATCCGATAATATTTCCCGCCGCCGCCGAATAGGATAAGGTAATGCAATTTTTCGGAAGGCGGCGATACTATGACCCTCTATGTTGTCAGGCCGGGCGACACGCTGTACGGCGTGGCTCGGCATTTTGGCGTAACCTCGGCGGCGCTGGCCGCCGTCAACCAGCTTGCCGACCCCGACCGCCTGCCGGTGGGGCTGGCGCTGGTCATCCCCGCCGGCGGGGCGGCCCCCACGGCGTCCATGGAGGTCAACGGCTTCGTCTATCCCGGCGTGTCCGAGGCCACGCTGACGGAAACCCTGCCCTCCCTGACCTTTCTCAGTCCCTTCTGCTATCGTGTCGGGGCGGACGGAACGCTGCTGCCCCTGGAAGATCAGTCGCTGATCACCGCGGCCTACGCCGGGGGCGCGGCCCCGCTGCTCACGGCGGCCAACATTGACGAGCGCGGCTTTTCCAGCGATATCGCCCACGCCATTCTCACCGACAGCGCGGCGCAGGACAAATTCATCGCCAACGCGCTGGCGCTGCTCCGGGCACGGAACTACTACGGTCTGGCGCTGGATTTTGAGTACATCTATCCCTTCGACCGGGGCAGCTACAACCAGTTCGCTGCCCGCCTGGCCGAGACGCTCCACGCCCGGGGCTACTATTTTATTACCGTTCTGGCCCCCAAAACGGCGGACGATCAGCCCGGGCTGCTGTACGAGGCCCACGACTACGCCGCCCACGGGCGGGTGGCGGACCGGGTAATCCTGATGACCTACGAGTGGGGCTACACCTATTCCCCGCCCCGGGCGGTGTCCCCGGTGGACCGGATGCGCGACGTGCTGGACTACGCGGTCACGGCCATCCCGCCCGGCAAGATCCTGCTGGGCTTTTCCAATTACGGCTACAGCTGGGCCCTGCCCTGGCACCAGGGGGACGCGGCCCGCGTGATCTCCAGTGCCGCCGCCGCGGATCTGGCCGCCTCGGTGTACGCCCCCATCCGCTATGACAGCGCCGCCCAGGCCCCCCACTTCACCTACGCCGACGCCGCCGGCGTCCGGCGGGAAGTCTGGTTCGAAGACCCCCGCTCCTGGCGGGCGCGGCTGGAGCTGGCGATGGGATACGGTCTGGCGGGCATCAGCATCTGGACGGTGAACCGGCTCTACCGCCCCGGTCTGGCCGTGCTGGAAAGCGTCGCTCAGGTGGAAAAAATCCTCTGACATTTTTCTTGCCGTATCGCCCTCTTTATACTAAATTTAAAGTGGAACTGCTAAGATACAATCACTTTCAACCGAGGTGATGGAAATGCGCCTGCTGCTGGCGGATGACGAAAAGGAGCTCACCGACGCCCTGTCGATGATCCTGAATTACAACAAATTCACCACGGACTGCGTCTACAACGGCCAGGACGCGCTGGATTACGCCATGTCCGGGGAATATGACGGCATCATTCTGGACGTGATGATGCCCAGGATGGACGGGGTGGAGGTTCTGCGCCGTCTCCGCCAGGCGGGGATCACCACCCCGGTGCTGATGCTCACGGCCAAGTCCCAGCTCCGGGACAAGGTGGAGGGGCTGGACGCGGGGGCGGACGATTACCTGCCCAAGCCCTTCGAGACCGAGGAGCTGCTGGCCCGCATCCGGGCCATGGCCCGCCGGGGCAGCGCGGTCTTCACGCCGGACACCCTGATCTTCGGCGACCTCAGTCTGGACCGCAAGAGCTTCGAGCTGAAGTGCGGCGGCGAGAGCGTGCGTCTGGCCAACAAGGAGTTCCAGATGATGGAGCTGATGATGACCAATCCCAAGGTGGTCATCTCCACCGAGCGGTTCATGGACCGGGTCTGGGGCTTTGATTCCGACAGCGAGATGAACGTGGTCTGGGCCTATGTGTCCTATCTGCGCAAAAAGCTCCAGACCCTCGGCTCCCGGGTGGAACTCACCGCGCTGCGCGGCCGGGGCTATATGCTGGAGGATAGCGGCGCATGATCCGGGAGCTGCGAAAAAAATTCATACTGGTGATGATGCTGTCCCTGTTCATCGTCATGGGCATTCTGGTGGCGGGCATCAACATCGTCTACGCCCGCAACAACCGCAGCCTGACGGATTCCACCATAGAATTCCTCTATGCCAATTCCGGGACCTTTCCGGACAGCGCCTCCCCCTCCGGCGGCGCCAGTCCGGCCAGCGGCACGGACATGGCCCCGCCGGAGGATGCCGCCTCCCGCGCGAAAAAGGAGAACGGCTTCGGCGGCCATATCACCGCGGACACAAAATTCGAGACCAGCTTTTTTATGGTCACGGTCGACGCCGACGGCAAGATCACCAAGGTCAACCACGGCGCGGTGGCCTCCGTCTCGGAGGATGAAATTTCCCAGTACGCCCAGACCATCCTTTCCTCGGGCGACACCCGGGGCAGGGTGGATTACTTCCGTTACGCCCTCTACACCCCGGCGGACGGCAGCCGGGTCATCGTGGCGGTGAACTGCTATCAGCAGATGCGCCAGGAGAGCACGCTGCTGCTGGTGTCCAGCGGCGCGGGGCTTCTGTGCATGGCGGCGGTGTATGTGCTGGTACTGCTCATGTCCAGGCGGGTTACCAGGCCCGTGGAGGAGAGCGTTGAAAAGCAGCGCCAGTTCATCACGGACGCGGGGCACGAGCTGAAAACGCCCATCACCATCATTTCGGCCAACGCCGAGGTGCTGCAGATGCAGACCGGGGAAAATCAATGGGTGGACAGCATCAAAAACCAGACCCGGCGGCTGAACCATCTGGTAAAGAACCTGCTGGAGCTTTCCAAGCTGGACGAATCCGCCCCCGCGGAGCTGTTCACCGAGGTCGATCTCAGCGCGCTGGTGGGCGAGGTGGCGGAATCCTTTGAGGTCCCGGCCCAGGCCGCCGGCAAGACCTTTTTCACGGAGATTCAGCCCGGCGTCACCCTCGCCGGCTCCCGGGAGGAGCTGTACAAGCTCACCTCCATCCTGCTGGACAACGCCCTGAAATACACCAACGACGGCGGCACCATCCGGGTGTCTCTGCAGAAGCAGCGCCGGGTGGCGCTGTCGGTTTACAACACCTGCGCGTACATGGACCCGGAAAAGACCGGCCGCCTGTTCGAGCGCTTCTACCGGGCGGATGAATCCCGCTCCCGGGAGACCGGCGGCAGCGGCATCGGCCTGTCCATCGCCCAGGCCATCGTGGAGCGCCACGGCGGCAAAATTTCCGCCTCCGCGCCGGATGGAAAATCCATCACCTTTACGGCGGTGTTTTCAGCCTCCGTCCATTGAAAAGTCATTTTTTTATGGTATAATACCATCACTTTATAAAGTACCATCACTTTATTAAGTGATGGTATTATTCTTTGATCGATACGCGAAAGGAACGCTGAAATTATGTGTGGAATCGTCGGTTTCGCAGGCAGCATCGAAGCGGCCCCGCTGCTGCTGGAGGGCCTGAAAAAGCTGGAATACCGGGGCTATGACTCCGCCGGCGTCGCCGTGGTGGACGGCGGTGCCATCGAGATGGTCAAGTCCCCCGGAAAAATAAAGAATCTCTGCCAGAAGACGCATGACGGCGCCGATCTGCACGGCTGCACCGGCATCGGCCACACCCGCTGGGCCACCCACGGCGAGCCCAACGAGGTCAACGCCCACCCCCACGTCAGCCAGCACGGCAAGGTGGCGGTGGTGCACAACGGCATCATTGAAAACTATGTGCCGCTGAAGGAATTTCTCCTCTCCAGGGGCGTGGTGTTCAAGTCCGAAACGGACACCGAGGTGGTCGTCCAGCTGCTGGAGTATTACTATCTCAAGTCCAGCAACATTCTCGACGCCGTTTTCAAGGTACTTCACCGCATCAAGGGCGCCTACGCGCTGGGCATCCTCTGCGCGGACTACCCCGACTCTTTCATCGCCGCCCGCAAGGACGCGCCGCTGCTGCTGGGCTACGGCAGGGGCTGCAACTTCATCGCCTCCGACGCCACCGCCATCATCGAGCACACCCGCGAGGTCGCCTATATGGACGACGGCGAGGTGGCCGTGCTCACCAAGGACGAGATCAAAGTCTACGACTCCTTCGGTCAGCCCGTGGAGAAGGAGCGCCACACCATCGACTGGGACATCTCCGCCGCGGAAAAGGGCGGCTACGCCCACTTCATGTTCAAGGAGATCATGGAGCAGCCGGAGGCCATCCGCAAGACCGTCTCCCCCCGCCTCCGGGGCGGCCGCATCGCGTTCGACGGGCTGAAGCTGGACGAGGCGTACATCCGGGGCATCGACAAGATCTTCATCGTGGCCTGCGGCTCCTCCTATCACGTGGGCATGGTGGGCAAATACAATCTGGAACGGCTGCTGCGCATCCCGGTGGAGCCCATGCTGGCCTCGGAATTCCGCTACAGCGACCCGCTGATCACCAAAAACACGCTGGTCCTCGTCATCAGCCAGTCCGGCGAGACGCTGGACACCATGGCCGCCCTGCGGGAGGCCAGGAGCCGGGGCGCCCACATCCTGTCCATCGTCAACGTGGTGGGCTCCTCCATCGCCCGGGAGTCGGACGACGTGATCTACACCTGGGCCGGGCCGGAAATCGCCGTGGCCACCACCAAGGCTTACTCCACCCAGCTGGTGCTGCTGGATATGCTGGGGCTCTATTTTGCCGATATTCTGGGCACCGTCACCTCCAAGGAATACGCCGCCGTCGTGGATGAGCTGCAATGGCTGCCGGAGAAAATGGAGACCGTGCTGAAAAACACGGACGGGATCAAATACCTGGCCAGCCGCTATTTCAACCACGAATCCGTGTTCTATATCGGCCGCAATCTGGACTACGCCCTGGGCCTGGAGGGCTCCCTCAAGCTCAAGGAGATCTCCTACATCCATTCGGAGGCCTACGCCTCCGGCGAGCTGAAGCACGGCACCATCTCCCTCATCGAAAAGGGTACGCTGGTGGTGGCGCTGGGCACCTACTCCCCCCTGTTCGACAAGGCCATGAGCAACGTGGTGGAGGTCAAGGCCCGGGGCGCGGACGTGGTGGCCCTGACCACCGTGAGCCACGGGGATGAAATGAAAAAGACGGTGGAGCATGTGCTCACCGTCCCCGACACCCACACCATTCTTCAGCCCTCGCTGGGCATCGTGCCGCTGCAGCTGTTCGCCTATTATGTGGCGCTGCAGCGCGGCTGCGACATCGACAAGCCCCGCAATCTGGCCAAATCCGTCACTGTGGAATAAACCTGGCGCAAACCGCCCGGAGCAAAAGCTCCGGGCGGTTTTTCTGCCTTTTATACATAGCCCAGCAGGCCGCGGACGCTGACCTCGCCGCCGGACAGGGTCTCCCGCCCGCCGCCGGCGTAGCGCACCCGAAGGCCGAAATCCTCGCCGATGCCCTCGGCAAAGGCCTCCCGCTCCTGTTCGCCCCGGCGCACGGTCACGGTGTTGCCCGGGGTCACGCAGTCCTGCCGGTAGGCGGCCAGATAGTCGGCCCTGCCGGCGGGATAGGCCTCGGCCAGCACGTCGAAGGCGGCGATCATCTCCGCGGCCAGGTCGGCCCGGCACACCGCCTCGCCCGTGTGCATCCGCACCGAGCCCGCCATCCCGGCCAGCTCCCCGGGGAAATCCCCCGCCAGCTGGTTGCAGTTCACGCCTACGCCCACGATCACATACTGCACGCTGCCGCTCTCCCCCTCCACGGAAAGCTCCGTGAGGATTCCGGCGATCTTTTTCCCGTCCAGCAGCAGATCGTTGACCCATTTGACGCCCGGCCGCACCCCGCAGGCGTTTTGGACGGCGTCGGCCATGGCCACCGCCGTGCAGCCCGTCACGGCGGAGACCTCCTCCGGACGGCAGTCCGGGCGCAGCAGCGCGGAAAGGTAGACCCCCATCCCCTCAGGCGAGGAGAAGGCCCGGCCCAGACGGCCCCGGCCCCCGGTCTGCCGGCCGGCCACCGCGATCTGCCCCTCCGGCGCGCCGGACAGGGCCAGCGCCCGCAGATAGGTGTTGGTGGAATCCACCGTGTCCAGAAAGACCACCCGGCGCATCCGCTCCTCGCCCAGCCGGGCCAGCAGCTCGCCGGCGTTCAGCTTTTCCGGCCCGCCCCGCAGCAGATAGCCCCGGTTGGTGGCGGATTCGATGTCGTAGCCGTCCTCCCGCAGGGCTTTGATGGCGGCGTTCACCGCCGCCCGGCTGACGCCCAGCCGCCCGCTGATCCTCTCGCCGGACACGGTGGCGCCCTCATTTTTCAAAATCGCAAAAACGGTATCCTTTGTCATTGTCACATCACCCGTCCTTATCTTAGCATGGCGCGCGATAATTGTAAATCTGGTTTAAGCGGCGGTTGACAATCCGCCCCCGGCGGCTTATGCTTATTGTAATCTAATTTCTTGCGGAGGTTTACAATTGTGAAAACAAGAGACCTGACCCTGATCGCCGTTTTTGCCGCCGTCATCACGGTATGCGCGTGGATCTCCATTCCCGCGGCGGTGCCCTTCACCTTACAGACTCTCGGCATTTTTCTGGCGGTGGGCCTGCTGGGCGGCAGGCGCGGCACGATTTCCGTGGGGGTGTATCTCCTGCTGGGCGCGGTGGGCGCGCCGGTTTTTTCGGGCTTTAACGGCGGGATCGGCTATCTGCTGGGCGCCACCGGCGGCTATCTGCTGGGCTTTCTGGCCATGGCGGCGGTGATGTGGGGGCTGACGGCGGCGCTGGGGGACGGGCCGCGCGCGATGGCGCTGGCCATGGGTCTGGGGCTGCTGGCCTGCTACGCGCTGGGCACCGCGTGGTTTATGGCGGTCTACACCCGCACCCGGGGCGCCGTTTCCCTGCTGAGCGTGCTTTCCAGCTGCGTTTTCCCCTTTGTCCTGCCCGATCTTTTGAAGCTGGGGCTGGCGCTGCTGCTCATCCGGCGGCTGAAAGGGCTCGTCCCCGCCGCGTGATTGAAATGGGGTGAAAACTGTGGTATGCTGTCGCGGACAGAGTTTTTTGCGAGGTGACGCCATGAGAACGCCCGAGCAGGTGGCTGAGATCGTCCGCTGCCTGGAAGAAGAATATCCCGGCGCCCAGTGCTCGCTGGATTACGGCAAGGATTACGAGCTGCTGTTTTCCGTGCGGCTGGCCGCCCAATGCACGGACGAGCGGGTAAACCAGATCACGCCCGCGCTTTTCGCGCGCTTTCCCACCCTGCACTCCTTCGCGGAAGCGGACGTGAGCGAGGTGGAGAAATACGTCCACTCCTGCGGCTTTTTCCGGGCCAAGGCCCGGGATATCGTGCTGTGCGCCCAGACGCTGGAGGCGAAGTTCGGCGGCAGAGTGCCCGGCACCATGGAGGAGCTGCTGACGCTGCCCGGCGTGGGCCGCAAGACGGCCAATCTCATTCTGGGCGATATCTATAAGGTGCCCGGGTCCACCGTGGTGGATACCCACTGCATCCGCCTGTCCAACCGGCTGGGACTGGTGGACGGCCTGAAGGAGCCGGAGAAGATCGAAATGGCGCTGCGCAGGCTGCTGCCGCCGGAAAAATCCAGCGATTTCTGCCACCGCATCGTGCTGCACGGCCGGGCGGTGTGCCGGGCCCAGGGGCCGGACTGCGGGCATTGCTGCCTGCGCCACGTCTGCCAGAGCTATTCCGGCGGCAGCGGCTGAAAACGGGCGCGCCCTTTTTGGCTGCCTTCCGCCTTATTTCGCCAGGCTCCTGTCCTTGTCGATGACGGTCTGGGTGGCCTGCTGGACGGCGGATTCAAAGCCCAGCCTTTTCAGGGTGAGCACGCCCTCGATGGTGGTGCCGCCGGGGGAACAGACCTGATTGCACAGCGCGATGGGATGTTCGCCGGTCTCCTTCACCAGCTTTGCCGCGCCCAGCACGGCGTCCGTGGCCATGGACACCGCGAAGGGCCGGGGGAAGCCCGCGCGCACGCCGGCGTCGGCCAGCGCGTCGATATACAGGTCGATGAACGCGCCCGAGGCCCCGCCGATGGCGGAGAAGGCGCTGAACATCTTTTCATCCACCCGGTAGGTGGAGCCCACCGTGCCGAAGATCTTTTCCGCGATCCGCAGCTGCTCTTCCCCGGCCGCGGCGCCGCCGCACACCGCGGTGACCGCCGAGCGCACCTTGGCCGCGATGTTGGGCATCAGCCGCACCACGGGCACGCCGGGCGCCAGACGGGCTTCGTACCACGCGCAGGGCAGCCCTGCCGCAATGGACAGCACCGTTTTTTCCGGCGTGAGCACGGGGGAGAGTTCCTCCACCACGGCGGGCATCATCTGGGGCTTTACCGCCAGCACCACCACGTCCGCCGCCTCCGCCGCGTCCGCCGCGCTCCCGCAGGGGATGAGCCCCATGCCGGCCTTCAGCTTTTCCGTCTTTTCCCGGCTGCGGTTGTAGCCGTAAATCTTGTCCCCGGCAAATTCGCCGCTGACCGCCATTCCCGCCAGAATGGCCCCGGCCATGTTGCCCAGGCCGATAAATCCATAATTCATGAGGTCGCCCTTCTTTCCGATTATTTTGGCCTATTATACATCCATCGGGGAAAAAAGAAAAGCCGGACAGTTTGATCCTGATCCGCCCCTTGTCAAGTAGACCAGAGAAATAAATAAACTAATGAATGGAGTTACCGTTGCCTTCGGGTGGCGGTAATTCCTTTTATGCAGCAAACCTTGCTTTGTATTGCTGGATACGTTTATTTTCGTGAATTGGATATTGCATAGGCTCTGGAGCATTCAATGCATCCCTGCGGACCTCTATCGGTGTCTGGTTGCCAAATCGTTCTTGCAAGCGTTCATGGTTGTAGAAATGAATGTATTTTGCAATTGCGCTGCGAAGCGAGGACTCGTTCTTGAACTTGTACAAGTAGTACATCTCGGCCTTCACAATCCCCCAGAAGCCTTCGGTCGGGCAATTATCGATGCAGTGTCCAACCCGGGACATGGATTGAGTCATTTCGTGCGCCTTCAATTTCATTTGGAAGACAGCACTGGTATATTGAAATCCTCTGTCCGAATGAAACAGTGGCTTAGCCTCCGGATTGGCTTCAATGGCTTTATCAAAAGTGCGGAACACCAACTTGTTGTCATTGCGGCGGCTCAAAGCATAGGAGACAACACTGCGATCATAAAGATCCAGAATCGCGCTGAGGTAAAGTTTATGACATACTAGCCCCTCGTACCACTTGAATTCAGTCACATCTGTCACCCACTTTTCATTCGGCCTGCTTGCGTTAAAATCACGCTTCAGCGCATTCTCTGCCGTTCTTTCAGGGGTGGATCGTTTGTACTTTCGGGGTTGCTTTCGAATAGTGGAATGAATGTGAATGACTTTCATGATCCGGTGAATTCTGTTTTTGCTGTAATGCATTCCATTGAAATGGTTAATCCACGCGGTCATCCGGCGGTATCCGAGAATGTGGTTGAAGCGTTCATCATACTCCCGAATAAGCTCCGCCAGCTGAATGTTCTCTTGCTCGGTTTTCGGTACCGAGCGATGCAGCCATTTATAATAGGCTGCTTTTGTAATGCCCAAATGGGGGCACATCCAGCGAATACTCCACCCGTTCTTCTCATGAAAATACTGAATTGCAAGATACTGTGCCCAGAAACGAGTTTTACCCAGCCTCACTTCCTTTCGAATTCCTTCACTTTTTTTAGCAGTTCTACCACCATATCTTTTTCTTCCAACTGCCGCTTCAGGCGCAGATTTTCTCTGCGCAGGCGTTCCAGCTCGCCCACTTCATCATCGCTTTTGTGGTGGCCTCTGCGGTCTTGTAGGCCACTTTCTCCATCCTCGAGATATTTTCTCGCCCAAGTGTATACCTGGCTGTAGGAAACCTCAAAAAGCGCAGCTGTACCCTTGTAATCCTTGTTATGGGCAAGGCAGTACTCCGTGATTTCTTTTCTCTCTGCCAAAGTTGTCTTTCTTCTCGCGTCTGCCATATAGACCTCCCGTTTTGGATCGTAATCCTTGAGTTCTTTATTGGCATTATAACGCTTGATCCAGTTCCTGAGCACCTCTCTGCCAGAAATGTTATATTTCGCTACGATATCATCTACACTTCCAACTCCCATTAGATATTCTTCAACGCACTGCATCTTAAATTCCTGAGAGTATCTGGAGTTGCCACCACACCTTATGAAAGCATTGATGCCATTGGTTTCATACTTGGATATCCACCTGTATATCTCATTGGGATTCATTCCGTAGACATTTCCCAACTGAGAATAGGCGACCTTTCCCGACTGGTAAGCTCCTATTATTTCTATCTTTTTCTCTGGTGTAAACCTGAGCCTTGGCATAAAAATACCCCCCTAAAGTTGATTTGGATATTTCCATGGTCAACTTTAGGGGGATCATATCAGTTTCTGCCCGGCTTTTAAAGATGTCAAAAAAGCCTTTTTGACATCTTTAAAACGCCGAATTTTTTGCGAAACCGTGTCTTCGCAAAAAACGTCGCTCCGCTCCCCAAGCCCTTGCACAGCAAGGGTTTGACAGCTATTTATCAAAATTGAGGAGGGGCTCCGCCCCCCTCACACTCCCCCCCCGTCCCCTTCCGAATGCGAACGGGTTCGCATTCGGTTAAGGAGCCGCAGCGGAATGAGCGAGACCCGGCGCGGGCGCCGGGGCGAGGGATAGGGAGCTTGCGGCGACGTCAGGCGTCGGCCGCCTGCCTTTCCTCTTCCTCTTCCTCCAGCTTGCGGTAGGCCACCTTGCCCACCAGCGTCTTGGGCAGCTCGGCGCGGAATTCGATCTCTTTGGGCATGGCGTATTTCGCAATGCGGCGGGAGCAGTATTCCAGAAGCTCGGCTCTGGTCTCCTCATTGGCGGGAACGCCCGGGCGGAGCATGACAAAGGCCTTCACCGCCTGCATCTTGTAGGGATCGGGAATGCCGATGACGCAGCTCATCAGCACCTTTTCATGGGCGTCGATGATATTCTCCAGCTGGCCGGGATAGACGTTGTAGCCGGAGGAGATGATCATGCGCTTGGCGCGGCCGCGGAAATAGATAAAGCCCTGATCGTCCATAGTGCCCAGATCGCCGGTATAGACCCAGGCGAGCCCGTCCGCATGGGTGCGGAGGGTCTGCGCGGTCTCCTCGGGGTTGTTCATGTATTCCTTCATCACCGTGGGGCCGGAGAGCAGGATCTCGCCCTCCTCCCCGTAGGGGAGCTCCACCTCCGTGCCGGGCCTGACGATCTTGATATAGGTGTCCGGGAACGGCAGGCCGATGCTGCCCTCCTTGAACATGTGGGGCGGGGTGAGGCAGCAGGCCGTGACGGTCTCGGTGGTGCCGTAACCCTCCCGCACCTGAACGACGGCTTTGTGGTCGTACAAAAACTGGTCGAACTTTTTCTTCAGCTCGATGGACAGCGAATCGCCGCCGGAGAACACGCCCTTGAGGCTGGAGAGGTCCGCCCCGTCCATGGAGGGCAGCCGCAGCAGCGCTTCGTACAGCGTGGGCACGCCGGCAATGAAGTTGCACCGGTACTTGACGATGAGTTTGGCATAGCTCTTGGCCGTGAAGCGCGGCACCAGAACGCACCGGCCGCCCTGAGACAGCATGGTGTGGATGCACACGCCCAGACCGAAGCCGTGGAACAGCGGCATGGCCGCCAGCATCTTGTCCCCGGGGCGGAACATGGGGTTGGCCGCGATGACCTGCCGGCCCAGGGCGTTGAAGTTGAGGTTGGTGAGCACGATGCCCTTGGTGGTGCCCGTGGTGCCGCCGGAATAGAGGATGACGGCGGGATCGTCCGCCTCCCGGTGCACCGCGTAGTCCAGTGAGCTGTGGCGGCCCAGGCGCATGAATTCCTTCCAGCGGATCACCGGCGCGTCCGCCGGAATCTTCTGGATCTTGCGGCCGGCGGTGAGCATATACCCGGCCTTCACCGGGGTGGAAAGCTCGTCCTTCACGCTGGCGATGATGATGTTCACGATCTTCGACCTGGCGCGGACGCTTTCAAATTTGTTGTAGAACTGGTCGAGGGTGATGGCCGCCACGCTGTCGGAAGCGTTGAGATAGAATTCGATCTCCTTTTCCGCCGACAGGGGGTGGATCATGTTGGCCACCGCGCCGATGAGGTTGACGGCATAGAACATGAAGATGGCCTGGGGGCAGTTGGGCATGGCGATGGTGACCTTGTCATCCCGCCTGACGCCGATGGTGCGCAGGGATTTGGCGCACTGACGCACCTCCTGCACCAGGCGGCGGTATGTGGTGGCCCGGCCCATGAAGTCGAAGGCGACATACTCCGGGTACTCCTCCGCAATCTTTTCCACGGCCTCGAACATGGTGCCCTGAAAATAGTCCAGATGGGCGGGCACGCCGCCCATGTAGTCCAGCCAGGGCGTTTTGACCTGCGTTCTTTCCATCAGTACTCCACCTTCTCGCGGAGCTCCGTCTCCAGCAGCTCCGGATTCTCCAGCAGCGTCCTGAGCAGGCGCACGGTCTTGGAATAATAGTACCCGTCGGCCAGACGCTCGTCGATGGTGAGGCCGATATCCACGGTGGGCCGCAGGGTGACCCGGCCGTCCTCGTCAAAATACGGGGACTTTTTGGTCTCGCCGATGGCGATGAACACGGAGTTGGTGCCCCAGTTGGTGAGATGGTGATAGCCCATCTTCAGCCCGATGGAGCCCAGATTGGTGAGAACCACGGAGGAATAGTAGGGGTCCGTGTCGATCAGCGGCTGGGGCACCCAGCCGTGAACGTCCAGAAAACGGATGCCGTCCACCAGCGTGCGGGAGACGGCGCGGGGCATGGCGTTGAGGATGTCCATATTGTCCGTGGAGCTGTCCACCCCGTCGCCCCGGCAGAAGGATACCTGCCGGCGGATTTTCTCGTGGATGGTATCCAGCGTATCGTCCGGCACGGTATGCAGAAAGGCCAGCGCCTCTTCGCCCTTGTCGGAAAACTCCTTTTTTACCACAAAGGAGGCGGAGACCTCGTTGCGCTGATAAATATTGCGGTGGGCGATGAAGCGGTTCATCTTGGGCCGCAGGGTCAGCGTCTTCATGGCGGCGGTGACGACGAGCTGGAACATATTGTACTTGTACGCGGGATCGGCCGCGTTCTTCTTCTCCAAAAAAGCGTTCATGGCGGTCATGTCGATACGCTGGGATATAAAAGCCTCGTTATCGCAGCGGTTGGGATACAGCAGCGGCACGATGTAATGCATGGAGTCCAGATCGCGCAGGAGCTTGCCGTCCTTGCGGTCGCCGATACGGCGGGCAGCTTTTTCCATAGGTTCACTCTCTTTCCTTGGTTTGGATAACAGGGATGCTATACACGATTATAGTATCCCCTTCCGCGTCAAAAGCCAATAGGCAATTCCTACAATTATTCAAAAATTTGAAATTTCTCGTCCTCAAAGAAACGCAGAAAGCCCGTGAAACCATCGGTTTCGCGGGCTGAGTCAGGGACTTTTATTCCTCGCCGGGCTGCGGCCGGGGGATCTCGAAAAAGAAATACTGGGCCTTGCCGCCCCGTTTGGCCTGATACAGGGCGTCGTCGCTCTCGCGGTAGAGATTCTCAAAGGTCTTGCCGTCCCCCGGTTCGAAAAACGTGGCGCCCAGACTGATGGACACCCGGCTGTCGCCCACGCCCGTCACGGTCATGCCGCGGATATGGCGGAAAAGTCTCTCGATGCACAGCGCCCCGGTGCCCGCATCCCGCACACCCACGGCGAAAACAGCAAATTCATCGCCGCCGAGACGGGCGATCACGTCCCCCGCGCGGAAGCTGGCGGTCAGCTGGAGCGACACGCCCCTGAGCACCTCGTCGCCGCTCATGTGGCCGTATTCATCGTTGATGCTCTTGAAGCCGTCGATGTCGATCATGCAGAACATCCCGTACTGCCGGCGGTCCAGCAGGCTTTTGACGTTCCGCTCCCCCGCGCTGCGGTTGTACAGGCCGGTGAGGCCGTCCAGCTCCGAAGCGCGGCGCATGGAGAAGGCGTATTCCACGTTGCGCAGGCGGTCGTACTGGATGACGCAGTTCACGCCGGCGCCCATCAGGGTGAACAGCACCAGGTCCAGCATATCCTGTGAGAACAGGGCGCGGGTCTTGACCTGAAAGCAGCACACCGAATAGGCCGCGGCCACCGCCGCCATATAGGTCAGGATGCGCCA
>Ga0116171_10001154_pt1 | contig 26917 bp, 13 predicted proteins | sample AD_JPNHW2_MetaG_FD_89798 | JGI IMG/M metagenome (GOLD analysis project Ga0116171, IMG submission 89798) | Active sludge microbial communities of municipal wastewater-treating anaerobic digesters from Japan - AD_JPNHW2_MetaG | ecosystem: Engineered > Bioreactor > Anaerobic > Digestate | place...
CCGGCGGGACCGGGCCTCGAGCCGCCCGACGGCCTCACGACCTGATCCCCTCCCGTCGCCGCACGGCGACCAGCCAGGCGGCGGCGGCAAGCACAACCAGTGGGCCCAGAGCACCGATCCAGTAGGGCGCCAGGCTCAGATCCAGCGCGACAAGGTGCCGGCCGGCCGGGATCCGGACGCCCACCTGGCACCCATTCGCCGGAACGAGACGTACGTCCTGGCCATCAAGGTGCCCGCGCCAGCTCCCCATCAGGTTCTGGCCAACGACCAGCAGGCCGGGGCCCGCGGCCTGCACCAGGAATCTCCGCCGATGTGGAGATCCAGGCTCCACCTGCACCTCGCCGCCGGCCAGCTCTTCGGCGCCGCCGGGCCCTTCCACGACGGCGTCCACGCCAGGACGGAAGGCGTCGGCTCCCAGCGTCAGGACGGCGGCCTGGAGGCTTGCCGCCGGGAGGACGCGTCGGGACAGGTAGGCTTCGGGCACGCGGCTGGGCGGGAAGGCCAGCACCACGCCGTCCACCGCGTCACATCGCCAGCCGGGAACCGCCTCCGGACTGACCACCATGTCCGCGCCCAGGGCGTGCGCGAGCCGGGCGGCTGCGGGCACCGGGAGGGCGATGGCCAGCCTGGCCAGGAGCTCGGCGCGCCACGGTGCGAGGCCGTCCGGACCTGGAGCAAACGGGTAGCGAAGACCCCAACGCACCCCGTAGTCGGGGTACAGCACCGAGCGGGATGCCCAGAACCGACCCAGCTCCGGCGCGCGCGGTGGGTTTGCAGGTTCTCCGCGCTTGCAGAGGGAAACCACTCTTCCCGGGGGTGGCGCCAGCCGGGCCGCAGCCGGCGGCTCGGTCCAGCGCTCGGCGTCATCCCAGGCCAGCACCGAGCTTCCGGACACGAGTCCGCCCAGGGCGGTGGTGACCGCCATGACGGCCGGAACGGGGCCGGCCACCGCCAACCCCGCCACCGGCAGGGCAAGGGCGAAGAGGTCCCGGCGCATCGCCGCCCCAAGTCGACCGGGCGGCTGCGCCTCCAGGGTCGGCGCCGAGGCCGGGTAGAGACGTCCCAGGGCTCCTCTGAGCGGTGTCTCGGGGAGCAACATCAAGGCGGCCAGCACTCCGAGCGTTGCCACCACGGCCCGGCGGAGCCCCGTCGACCAACCTCTTTCAAGACCCTCCCAGCCGGCCGAGACGAGCGGTGGCAGCGCCAGGACGAGCAGGGCCAGGATCTTGATCCCGTAGCGGACGGTGCCAGCCCCCGGCAGACCCTCCATGAACCGTGCCGCCTGCGGCACTCCGAGGACCATCGCGCCGCCGAGACCGAGCGCCGCGACGCCAAACCATGGCGCCAGCCGCCGTCGCCGCTTGAGCATCCATGGCGCCAGGAGCCAAGGTGCGCCCCCCAGGAAGATACTCGGGTAGTAGCGCTGCCACGGGAACGACGGCGCAGCCCAGAAGCCCGCTGGGCCGTCGGCCAGTGGTGGTCCCAGCAGGTTGGGGAGCGCGAGCTCGAGAAAGCGCCGTGGGGCGAGAGCGTCCGCTCCCAGCCCTCCCGGCGGCGACGTAAGATGACCGCGAGCCGTCTCGGAGAACGAGGTCAAGAGCGGCACGAGGACCGGCCCGGCCGTCGCCACGGCGGCCACTGGCAGCAGCGCCGCGATAGGCCAAACGGCGGCTGGCCAGCGGCAGAGCACGATCACCCCGGCGCTGACTCCGGCCAGGGCCACGCAAACCGGCTCGCCGCCGAGGAACGCCAGGCCAAGGAGCGCACCGCTGCCGAGGGCCTGTCCGGCGGCCGCCGAGGGGCCCCGTGGTGGTCTCACGACGACAGCGAGCGCCCAGGGGAGCCACGCCAGGCTGGCCTGGAAGTTGAGGAACGTGGTCGCCGACCAGGCGAGACCGGAGAAGCCTCCGGCCGCGGCACCGACCAGGGCCGCGCCGGCCGACGCTCCGGCCGCCCGACCGAGGGCGAAGCAGCCAACGAGGAAGAGCAGATGATGAAAGGCCAGCGACCACACCGCACGACGCTCGGGACTGCCAGCGAGGAAGAGCGCAGTTCCAGGGTAGGCGGCCATGGCGTTCGGGTTGGCCCAGAGCAACCGACCGCCGCTGCTCGCGGCGTCCCAAAGTGGCAGGTGGCCGCCGGCGACCAGGGTCTGTAACTGCTGACGCCAGGGGAGCTGGGTGGCACACACATCACGTGCCGGCAACGTCCTCCCGGTCAGGACGCCGGGAAGCCAGCAGGCGGCCCACACGGCGACGAGCCCCCACAATCCCGCCCGATCCCGCCGTGTCATGAGTCGGAGTGTACCCCACCGAGCTGCCCATCCTGGGCACCACCTCTCCCAGGAAGTGACGTTGGACGTCATAGGAGGGATCTTCTGCCGGTGATCAGAGTGGCACTCGACTTGCATCCTCCCTGGAACGAGAAGGAAGGAGACCCGTATGAGGAGACAGAAAGGCTTCACCCTGATCGAGCTTCTGATCGTGGTGGCAATCATCGGCATCATCGCGGCGATCGCCATCCCCAACCTGCTCAATGCCATCAATCGTGGCAAGCAGAAGAGAACGATGGGCGACATGCGCTCCATCGCCACTGCCGTCGAGGCGTACTCGGTGGACAACAACTTCTACCCGAAGTTGGGTCCCGGCGCGATTCGCCCCGTGCTGCTGCACTACATCGAGCCCACCTACATCAAGGTGATCCCGGCGAGTGACGGCTGGCGCATGAACTTGCACTGGATGGGCGGCACCGCTGGTGACACCTACACGATCTGGTCGGGTGCCAAGGGCCACGTTCAGACCGAGTCGACCGTGACTCTCACTACGGAACTCGGTGCACGCACCGAGTTCATGGACGACATCATCTACTCGGTGGGTGCCTTTGTGCAGTACCCCGAGGGAATGCAGGCCGGCGCCTGATCGGGCAACCCGGACCGCAGTACGAAGCCCGGCCTCTGGCCGGGCTTTTTTTTCACATGGGGTCGCCTCTCGCCACCATTGTCGGTTCCTGTCCGGGGGACTACACTCTGGGGTTGCCGGAGGCGACGTGACCACCGTCATCTACTGTAATGTCACCCCTTTTGAGACTCGTGTCGCGGTCCGCGAAGGCGGCGCGCTGGTCGAGCTGCTGGTCGAGCGCAGCCGCGAGCGCTCGGTCGTCGGCAGCCTGTTCAAGGGCCGTATCTCCCGGGTCCTCCCGGGCATGCAGGCGGCGTTCGTGGACATCGGCCTCGAGCGCGACGCCTTCCTCTACGTCGACGACGTCGCCGAGGCACTCGAGGAGGACCTCGAGCCCGACGAGCTCGCGACCAGCGTGCCAATCCAGGATCTGTTGCGGGAAGGGCAGGAGATTCTGGTCCAGATCACCAGGGAGCTAGGCTCCAGCAAGGGCCCGCGCGCGACCTCGCACATCACCATCCCCGGCCGCTACCTGGTTCTGATCCCCGGCAGCAACCACATCGGGATCTCGCGCCGCATCACCGATCCGGCCGAGCGGGAGCGGCTGCGAGCCCTGCTCGCCGACGCCCCCCACTCGGGTGGCGTTATCGTCCGGACGGCGGGTGAGGGTCGCGAGCGGGCCGACTTCCTGGCCGATCTCGCGGTGCTTGAGTCCATGTGGCGGCACATCCTCAAGCGGTCCGAGGAGGTGGGAGCGCCAAGCCTGGTCCACCGCGACCTCGACCTCGTCCTGAGAGCCGCACGCGACCTCACCGGCCCACAGTTGACCGAGTTCTGGGTCGACGACCCGGATGGCTACCAGCGGGTGGTGGAGTTTCTCGACCGCGTGCAGCCCGAGCTCACCTCGCGGGTCAAGCTGTACCGGCGGCAGGTCGACATCTTCGAGGCCTTCGGCATCGAGGCGGAGCTCCAGCAGGCGTTACAGCCCAAGGTCTGGCTGCGTTCCGGCGGCTCCATTGTCATCAACCAGACCGAGGCGCTGGTGGCGGTCGACGTCAACACCGGCCGGTACGTGGGTGGGGCCGACCTCGAGGACACGGTGTGCCTCACCAACCTGGAGGCCGCCCGCGAGGTGACCCGGCAGCTCCGTCTGCGAAATCTCGGCGGGATCATTGTCGTCGACTTCATCGACATGGAGAAGGAAGAGCACCGCGAGCAGCTGCTCGAGACCCTGCGGAACGAGCTGACTCGTGATCGCGCTCGCTCCCTCGTGGGTCCCGTCGGGCCGTTCGGCCTCGTGCAGCTCACCCGCAAGCGGACCGAGCGCTCCCTCGAGCGGGCGCTCACCAGGCCGTGCCCGACCTGCGAGGGGCTGGGGCGTATCAAGGCAGCCGAGACCGTCTGCCTGGAGCTGCGGCGGGCGCTGTTGAGCGAGGCGGCACGCAGCGAGGCGAGCGAGTTTCAGGTTCGCGCCCATCCGGAGATCGTGCGCCTGCTGACCGGGGAGCTCAAGGGCATCCTCGACGAGCTCCGGGAGCGCTTCGGTCTGAACGTGCGGGTGTTCGAGGCTCCAGGCTTCCATCCGTCCCGCTTTGAGTTCGGGCTGTAGCCACCGCCCACCCGCCCTGGCTCAAGGCTACAGGCTCAAGGCTCAAGGTCCCCCTCTCCCCAGGCCTCGAGCTTCTGTGGGTTAGCGAGTCAGCAAGACATTTGAGCAGTGAGCCTTTCTCAGCCTTCGACCTTTGACGTTCAACGGGTGGTGGGGGCGGGAAGGGGAAGCTTGGAGGCCAGGTTGTCCTGGATCCAGTGGGCGTCCAGCCACTCCGCGGGGTCGACCGACAGCCCCTGCACGAAGACCTCGAGGTGGAGGTGGTCACCCCCTGCCAGGCCCGTCGTGCCGCTGCGCCCGACCGACTGGCCCTTCTCGACCGTGTCACCGGGCTTGACGGCAACCTCTGACAGGTGACCATAGAGGGTGGCCACGCCGAATCCGTGATCGAGCAGCACGGCGTTGCCGTACAGCCCCAACCAGCCGGCGAGGATGACCCGGCCCCGGTTGGCGGCGGGCACATCAGCATGACTGGTGGAGGCGAGGTCCAGGCCCAGGTGGGTCTGGGTGTCCACGGCGCGCCCCTGGTAGCGATAGGTGCGGGTCTCGGCGAACCCGGCCTTGCGGGCGCTGTTCGGCATCTGGAGGAACGGCCCGTTCCACAAGAAGCGCTCTTCGGACTTGGTGCACGCCTCGCCGATCTGAGCGAGCACGGTGCGGCGCAGGGCGCCGTTGATGCGCAAGTACTGGTCGAGGAGCGTACCCGAAGCGTCGAGGCCGGGCGTTTGGGCGACGATCGGCGGCACAACGCGCTGGAGGAAGGCGTCATCGATCTCGATGAGGCCAGGACGCCGGACCACCGGCTTGAAGAGGTCGATGAAGGCCTGCTCGGCGCGGTTACCGGCCGCGTCCTCGGCGAAGACGCGCACATCCGCGGCCGTCGCGCCTTCCCAGGCGACGCCGTAGATCACGAACGCCTGCCCGGGGCTGCCGCCGGGAAGGGGGAACGAGCGGAACTCCCGGACGCCGGCGCGAACCCCGGAGCGCACGCCATCCGCTTCGGTCTGCACGACCACCGCTCCGACGCCGCCCTGACGAACGTAGTGCTGCTTCGACAGCACGCCGAGGCGCGGTGGATGCAGGCGCACCGGCAGGCGCGTCTCCGCGACGGCGGGAGCCGGCGAGCGCAGGAAGCCAGCGGCACGGTCGGCCACCGCCCGCACCACGACCTCGCCCTCCTGAAGCCAGGCCTGGTGCAGCTTGCCGATTTGCGCCTCCAGCACCGTCTCACCGGTGCGGGCACCGCCGAGCGGCCCGGGACGCGGGAAGCTCCGCTCAGCCAGGACCTCGACCCGTTCTCCCTGCTGCAGCTCCAGACGGACCTTGCCGAGACCCCGCCGCGGCTCGGTGAGGCGGGCCGTGACGCGGGCCGCCGGACCGACCGCAGGCCGTTCGCTCTCGATGACGAGGGTCGGCACGGGTCCCTGCCGCAGCCCGAGCCACGCGGCCACGCCGCAACCTGCCACCACCAGCAGCAGGAAGACCACCATGAGTCCCCTGCCTTGACGCGCGTTCCGAACGGCTCCAGCCACGTTCACCCCCGACCGGTCCTGCCCCCGGCGCAGGCCCGGAATCAGGGAGTCTACTCCGGCGGCGGGAGGAGCGAGGTGAGCCAGGTCGCCGCGGCCCGTGGCTCCTTCTCGGAGCAGGGCAGGCGCAGGACACCCGAGGGCGAGAGTGCGGTCCCGGGAATGGCCGACAGCACGCGCATCGCGGTCTGGTGTGAGGCGGGATGCTCGGGCGCCATCGTCAGCTCGAAGGTCATGCCCGTTCGCCGCACCCGGAGGATGCCGCCGGCTTCCGCGCGACGTCGCAGCCGCTGGTGCACGAGCAGGTTGACCATCTGCGGTGGGGGCGGCCCGAAGCGGTCGGCGAGCTCCTCGGCGAGTCGGTCCAGCTCCGCGTCCGTGCGCGCCCCGGCGACTCGCCGGTAGACCCCCAGCCGCACGCTTTCCTCGTCGATGAGCCCATCCGGCAGCCGGTAGTCCAGGCCCAGGCTCAGCTCCGTGGCACTGGGTGGGGGTGGCGGCGCCTGGCCGCGCAGCTCGGCCACCGCCTCCTCGAGCAGATGGCAGTAGGTTTCGTAGCCCACCGCCCGCAGGTGGCCGTGCTGCTCGGCCCCCAGCAGGTTGCCGGCGCCGCGGATCTCGAGGTCCCGGGCCGCGATGCGGAAGCCCGCCCCAAGGTCGGCGAACTCCGTGATCGCCGACAGCCGCTGGCGCGCCTCGGTGGACAGGGCCTGTTCCGGAGGCACGAAGAGATAGGCGAACGCCAGGCGGTCGGAGCGGCCGACCCGGCCCCGGAGCTGGTAGAGCTGGGCCAGCCCGAAGCGGTCGGCGCGGTTGACGATGAGGGTGTTGGCGTTGGGGATGTCGAGACCGTTCTCGATGATGGCGGTGGCGAGCAGGACGTCGGCGCGGCCCTCGACGAAGGCGTCCATGGCCCGTTCGAGCTCCCGTTCGTCCATCTGCCCGTGCCCGACCACGACCCGTGCCTCCGGCACCGCCTCGCGCACGAACGAGGCCATGGCGCCGATCGAGGCCACCCGGTTGTGCACGAAGAAGACCTGGCCGCCACGGCTCACCTCGGTGAGGACGGCTTCCCGCAGGACCTCCCGGCGAAACGGCAGGACGTGCGTCTGCACCGCCAGCCGGTCCCGGGGCGGGGTCTCGATGACCGACACGTCCCGCAGCCCCAGCAGGCCAAGGTTGAGGGTGCGCGGGATGGGCGTCGCCGACATCGCCAGCACGTCGAGCGAGGCCTTGAGACCCTTGAGCTTCTCCTTCTGCGCGACCCCAAACCGCTGCTCCTCGTCGACGATGAGCAAGCCGAGATCGCGGAAGCGCACGTCCTTGGCCAGCAGCCGGTGGGTGCCGATCGCCACGTCGACGGTGCCAGCGGTGATGCCCTCCACGACCTGGCGCTGCTCAGCCGCTTGCACGAACCGCGACAGCCACCGGATCTCCACCGGAAAGCCCGCGAAGCGTCTGCTGAAGGTGCGGAAGTGCTGCTCGGCCAGAATCGTCGTCGGCGCCAGCACGGCTACCTGCTTGCCGTCCAGCACGGCCTTGAACGCGGCCCGCATCGAAACCTCGGTCTTGCCATAGCCGACGTCCCCCACGAGCAGGCGGTCCATGGACCGCTCCGACTCCATGTCGTGCTTGACCTCGGCGATCGCCTGGACCTGGTCCTCGGTGGGCTCGTACTCGAACGCCGCCTCGAAGTCGCGCTGCCAGGGCGAGTCCTTGGAGAAGGCGAACCCGGTCGCGAGCTCGCGCTGGGCCTGGACCTTGAGGAGGTCCTCGGCCAGGTCCTTGAGCGCCTTCTTGACCTTGCTCTTGGTGCGCGCCCAGGACGAGCCACCCAGGCGGTCGAGCCTCGGTGGCGCCGTCTCGGCCGAGGCGTACTTCTCGAGCACGTCAGCGCGTTCCAGTGGCACCAGCAGCTTGCCGCCTCCGGCGTACTCCAGCTCCACGCATTCGTGGGTGGTGCTCTCGAAGGTGAGGGAGCGGAAGCCGATGAAGCGGCCGATGCCGTGATCGGCATGCACCACGAAGTCGCCCGGCCGCAGGTCCCGGACATCCGCGAGCACCCGCGCCAGGGTGCGGCGCTGGCGGGCCGGGGGTGGCAGGGTGGTGAGGTCGGCGCGCCCGAACACCGAGAGCCTGGCGTCGGGCCACATGAAGCCGCGCTCCAGACGGCCCTGGACGACGCCGCATGCACCCGGTCCCGGCCACCCCTGCCGGACCGGCAGCTCGGCCTCGGTCAGGAGGTGCAGCAGGCGCTGCGCCTCGCCCGGGGATGCGGCCACAAGTACCTGGTGCAGCTCGTCATAGGCGCCAGCCCGCAACTCCTCTTGAAGCGCCTGGGGGCGCGACGCCAGATTGGGGGTGGGAGCCGTTCGCACGCGAACCCAGGGGGTGCCGTCCTCGAGGGGTAGCTCGGCCACCTCGTCGGCGGCCGCCAGGGCCTCGCGGCATGGCACGAGGCCGGCCAGCCAGTCCTCCACGGGTGGCGTGTGGACGCCCTCCCGCTGCAGGGTTTCGCGAGCGTGACGAAGGGCCTGCAGGTGGCGGCCGGCCTCGGCCAGCACCGCTGCCGGTTCGCATGCCACGACCTGGGGAGCGAGCTCCCAGATCAGCCGGTGAGGCAGGACCCAGCCGAGGAACCCCTCCCAGAGGGCCGGCTCCCGGTCGTCCATTGCCGCCGCGGCGGCCGTGGCACAGCCGAACGACTCCAGGTGTGCCGCCAAGGTGAGCCGTTCGCTCTCCCCGACGGGAAACAGCCGCAGGGGCGGGATCGCGGCCACCTCGCGCGAGGCCCCGGAGCGCTGGGTCACCGGGTCGAGCTCGGCGATGCTCTCGATGACGTCGATATCGAGCACCAGCCGCAGCGCCAGCTCGGGGGTCGCGAGGTCGATGACCTGGCCCCGGAGGGCGAAGTCACCGGCCTCCTCGACGACTTCGGCGCGGCGGTAGCCGGCCGCGGCGAGCAGGCGGGCCAGGCCGTGGGGATCGAGCCGCTGTCCGACCTCGAGCCGGGGGGTCCGGGCGTGCAGGCTGTCCGGCAAGGGAAGCGGGAAGGGGAGCAGCCGTGCCGGTGCCACGAGGCAACGCACCGCGCCGCTGGCCAGGTTGGCGAGGGCCAGGCTCGCCGCCGCCGTGGCGCCGAGGGGCGGGGTGCGGCCGTGGTACGCCTCGACGGCCTCGGCCGGGAGCGCCAACGCCGGCAGCTCGGGGACCAGCAGATCAAGGCCGGCGACCAGCTCGTCGGCGTCGCGCGGTGAGGGGACCACGACGACCAGCGGGGTCTCCCGGGCCAGTGCGGCCACCGCGAGGGCGCGCGCTCCAGGGCAGACCCCGGCCAAGGCGCGACGCCCGGTGGGGGCGAGCTCGCGGCGCAGGCGGTCCAGGGCTGGGCGAAGCAGCTCGGCGCTCATGCCAACCGACGCGCAGTCTACGCCGGACGCCAGCGGCCGCGCGCCCGCAGCTCACCCACCGTCCTCACCACGGAGGCGATGGCCACGTCGATGTCCGCATCGCTGGTGGAGCGGCCCAGGGAGAAGCGTAGGGAAGCGCTCGCCAGTGGCCGGCTGCGGCCGATCGCCAACAGCACGTGGGAGGGCTCGGGCTCGGCCGACGAGCACGCCGAGCCGGAGGACACGGCGATCTCCTTCGCCCCCAGGATGAGGGCTCCTCCGTCCACCCCGGCAAACGAGAGGTTCAGGGTGTTGGGCAGCCGCTCGGCGGCATCGCCGTTCTCCAGCACGCCATCGAGCTGCTCGAGGATTCCGGCGCGCAGTCGGTCCCGCAGGGTTTTCTGCCGGCGACCCTCCTTGTCGAGGGTTTGGAGACCGAGCTCCAGCGCTCGGGCGAACCCGACGATGCCTGCCACGTTGAGGGTTCCCGAGCGCATCCCCTGCTCGTGGCCCCCGCCATCGAGCAGGGGCAGGAGGCGCAGGCGGGGCTTGCGGCGGCGTACCACGAGCGCGCCGATCCCCTTCGGGCCGTAGAGCTTGTGGGCCGAGAAGGCCAGCAGGTCGGTGCCAAGCTCCGCCACATCGACCGGGATCTTGCCTGCCGCCTGAGTGGCATCGCAGAAGAAGAGCACGCCGCGTTCCCGGCATCCCTCGGCGATGTCCGCTACCGGCTGGATCGACCCGACTTCATTGTTGGCGAGCATGATGCTGACCCCAACCGTGTCCGGTCGGAGGGCCGCCATCACCTGCGCCGGGGTGACCCTGCCGCTGGCATCGACCGGCAGCACGGTGACGTCCCAGCCCTCCCGGGCGAGGCGGGCGAACGAGTCGAGGACCGCTCGATGCTCGCTCGCGCAGGTCACGAGGTGGCGGCCCCGGTTGGCGAGGGTCCAGGCGACGCCCTTGATCGCCAGGTTGCAGGACTCGGTCGCCCCGGACGTGAAGACCAGCTCGTCCGGCTGTGCCCCGACACCTGCCGCCAGTTGCTGGCGTGCCTGATCCACCGCCCGGGCCGCCGCCCATCCGTAGGGGTGGGTGCGGGAGGCCGGGTTGCCGAACAGCTCCTTCAGGTAGGGCAGCATGGCCTCCAGGGCCCGTTCGTCGAGCGGTGTCGTGGCGTTATGGTCGAGATAGACCGGGAGCGGTCTGGTCACCATGCACTCCTATTCTGGCCGGCAGCACTCACTGTGCGACGGCATTGGCAGGGCCGCCACGGAGGGCTGCTCGGCGGGCCACGCCGGCTCGAAGTTGGAGGCGCCGCCAGTCGCATGACGATCCCACCCTCCCGGTCGCGGGAGGGTGGGGGAACCTGAACCTGACAACTGCGAGCTGTCCTGCCTATTCCTTCGTCCACGACGGGAAGCGTCCGGGCGTGTACGGCGCTCCGGCCTTCTCCATTTCGGCCTCAAGGGCCTTGAGGTCCACATCGACGAGCTGTCGAAGCTCCCTCAGGTTGAGCTCGAAGAGCTCCGACGCCACGGCCAGGCTCTGCTCCTGGGTGCCGGTGGCCGCCGAGGTGGACGCCCAGTGGGTGGAGACGACGCCTTGCACCCTGCCGACGATGGAAGGCGGAACCGGTTCGTTGCGCCCGGCGATGACGCGGTCGCCTCGCAGGACGAGGTCGAGCTGACGGAGCCTGGCTTCGACTGATCCCGCCCGGGCGATCAGCTCCGGTGCCGCGGCGGGCGTGTCACGCAGGGCGATATGGATGAGCTTGAGCCGGTTCTGCACGTCCTTGACGACCTCGGCGGCACCCATCACGGCGCGCTGGAGCCGAGCCGCCCTCTTCTGGAACGCCAGTAGCCCGGCGCGGTCGGTGGCCGGCAGGGTCGCAAGCCCGAGTGGCACGACCTCGAACCGCTGCGTTCCGGCCACCGGGGTGAGGATTCCGTCCACCCTCGTCGCCAAGCTTACCTGGTAGGTCCCGGGCATCACGAACGGTCCCTGGTCGGGGATGTCCCAGGGGTCCTTCTCGTCCTCGTCCTCCTTGGCCGGGGTGGAGGGAGCGAACCGGAGGTCCCACGCTACCCGCTGGAACCCCTTCTTGACCGGGCCTTCGAGGCGGCGCACGACGTTGCCCTCGGTATCGGTCACGGTGAGGACGACGGCCGGCTTGACCTCCCACGCCTCGGCCCGGAGCTCGTCCTTGGTCGGGTAGGGCGCGGTCTTGCCGTCCTTCTCGGCCTGCTTCTCGCGGTCGTGGCGCAGGTCCTTCCTGGTCTTGAGCTCGTCCTTGAGGTAGTAGGTGAAGACGGCGCCAAACGGCGGGTTCTCTGCGGTGTAGAAGGAGTCCCCGAGCGACGCCTTGCCGCGCCCCCCAAGCTGCTGCTTTTCGATGTAGGCGAAGGCCGTCCGGACCCCGAACAGCGCCGCCGGCTGCTCGAGGGTGGCGCGGCTCAGGCCACGCAACAGCGTGTAGTCGTCGAGCACGTAGAAGCTGCGACCGAAGCTCGCGAGGACGAGGTCGCCCTCGCGCTCCTGGATCGCCAGGTCGCGCACCGCGATGGTCGGCAGGCCGCCGGTCAGCTTCACCCACCGCGTGCCAGCGTCGAGGGTGAAGTAGACCCCGAGCTCGCCCCCTGCAAAGAGCAGGCCCGGAGCCTTGGGATCCTCGGCCAGGGCATAGATGACCTCGGTGGCCGGCAGGTCCCCGGACACCGAGGTCCAGGTCCTGCCGCGGTCGACAGACCTCAGGACGTAGGGCTTGAAATCACCCATCTTGTGGTTGTCGAACGCCGCGTAGACGGTGTCGGGGGCGTGACGGGAGGCCTCGATCCGGCTCACGTAGGTGCGCTCGGGCACGCCGGGGAAGGTCTCGACCTTGCGCCACGACTTGCCGCCGTCCTCGCTGACTTGCAGCAGGCCATCGTCGGTACCGACGTAGAGCAGTCCCTCGACCAGGGGTGACTCGGAGAGCGAGACGATGTTGCCGTAGAAGGACGTCGAGGCGTTCTTGGCGACGGCGTCGGCGGGCCACACCTTGTCCATGACTTTGAGCTGGTTGCGGTCGATCTGCCGGCTCAGGTCGCCGGAGACGGCGACCCAGTGGTTGCCGCGGTCGTCACTGCGGTAGAGCCGCTGGGAGGCGAAGAACAGCCGGGTTGGCGAGTGGGGCGAGATGATCAGGGGGGAGTCCCAGTTCCAGCGGTTGGGGGGGTCGTCCCGGCCCTCCTGGGGCTGGATGTCGATCGACTCTCCCGAGGCGCGGTCGTAGCGCACGAGGCCTCCGTGCTGCGACTCCGCGTAGACGATGTTGGGGTTGGTCGGCTCGATGCGGCTCACAAAGCCGTCGCCGCCGTTGGTGAAGAACCAGTCGGTGTTGACGATCCCCGAGGCGGAGGTGGTGCGGGATGGGCCGCCCAGGCTGTTGTTGTCCTGGGTGCCGCCGTAGATGTAGTAGAACGGCTTCGAGGTGTCCACGGCGACGCGGTAGAACTGGGTGATCGGCAGGTTCTCCTTGAAGCTCCAGGTGCTGCCGCGGTCCCAGGTCTCGTACAGCCCGCCGTCGCAGCCGACCAGCCAGTGGCTGGTGCCGGCGGGGTCGATCCACATGGCGTGGTTGTCCACGTGCTTGGTCTTCTCGCCAACCTTGGTGAAGGTCTTGCCACCGTCGGAGGAGACGTGCAGCCAGGTGTCCATGGAGTACACCCGGTCGACGTCCTTGGGGTCGGCGAAGAGCTCGTTGTAGTACTGCCCCGAAGTGCTGGCGTACTTGCAGCGGCGCTCCCACGACTCGCCGCGATTGCCGGATCGGAAGACGCCGCTCTCGTCGAGCGCGGCGTCGACGATGGCATAGAGCACGTCAGGGTTGGCCGGAGACACGGCGAGGCCGATGCGTCCCCTGTCGACCTTCGGGAGGCCGCTGTCCACCTTGCGCCAGGTCTTCCCGGCGTCCGTCGACTTGTAGATCGTCGACTCGGGGCCGCCGTTGATGAGCGTCCACACGTGCCGGCGCCGTTGGTAAGCGGAGGCGTACAGCACGTCGGGATTGCGAGGGTCGAGGTGCACCTCGCTGATGCCCGTGTTCGGGCTCACCGTGAGGATGGCGTTCCAGGTCTGGCCGCCGTCGATGGTCTTGTACAGGCCGCGGTCGCCCCCCGGCGCCCACAACGGGCCCTGGGCCGCCACGTAGACGACGTTGGAATCGCGAGGGTCGACGCGGATCATGCCGATGTGCTCGGAGCGCGCAAGTCCCATCTTCTTCCAGCTCTTGCCGCCGTCCAGGGACTTGTAGACGCCGTCTCCCCAACCCACCGAGCGCTGAGAGTTGTTCTCGCCCGACCCCACCCACACCACGTATGGGTTGTTGGGATCCAGGGTGACGCAGCCGATCGAGTACGACCCCTGGTCGTCGAAGATCGGTGTGAAGGTGGTTCCCGAGTTGACGGTTTTCCATAGTCCACCCGAGGAGACCACCACGTAGTACTCGGCCGGGTTGGACGGGTTGACCGCCAGGTCACCGATGCGGCCCGAAGAAATGGCCGGGCCCACCGAGCGGAACGAAAGCCCCGCGAACGTCTCGGCCGCAAGCAGCTCGTCCTTCTTGGGCTCCACTTTGGTCGCTGGCTTCTCCGCCCAGGCGGGCGCCGCCAGCAGGGTTGCAGCCAGGATCAGAACAGACAGATATCGCATCCTCTCCTCCTCTGCTCTTTCGTACGTGACTCACCCGCCAAGGTTGGCGTTCTCGTCCGAACAACCGAGGTCGCCTGGCGCTTCCGGCGAGCGACATGGCCTACCCCGGTCTAGGCCCCGGCGTCGGCGCCGGGTCGTCATGGAGGGGCACAAACGGCAGCAGCGCCATACCCGGTATCGACGCGACAAAGGCCAGGATGAAGTACGCCTCCCAACCCATCGACTCGACCATCCGTCCGCCAAAGCCGCCGAAGACGGTGGCGAAGAGCGACATGATCGCCGAGCCGATCGCATAGTGAGCGGCCTTGAACTCGGGTTGGCAGGTGCGCAGCAGGAAGACGAGCAAGGCGGCGCTCCCGAGCCCGGCGGCGATCTGCTCGTAGCCGTGAATGACGGCGATGGTGACGATGCCACGGGTGCCGGCCGGGTCGGGCTTGGCCCAGGCCAGCCACACGTACACCCACATGTTGACGTTCATGAGCAGGGTGATGGGCCAGATCGCCTTGCCGAGCCCCTTCGCCTTGATCCACCAGCCGCCAAGCAGGGTGCCGACGATGGTGCCGGCGGCGCCCACGAACCCGGCCAGCCAGGCGTACTGCCCCTTGGTGACCCCCAGGTCGCGCATCAGGAACGGTGTGGTCATCGAGAAGAGTATCTCGTCCCCGACGCGGTACAGGACGATGAAGATCAGCACCAGTGCTACCCGATCCTGCTGGAGGTAGGTGGCAAAGGCGCGTGCGAACCCCCGCCACACCGCGCCTGGAGTCGCCAGAGCGGGGCCCGTCCGCTCCGCCTCGAAGCGCGGCAGCCGCCAGGCATGGAACGCGGAGACCCCGAGCATCATCAGGGCTCCGGCTCCAAATGCCACCAGCCACGGCGCGTAGGGATTGCCCTTGCCGGCGCGGGCCGCGACGAATGCCGCGAGGCCGACGAGGCCGGTGCGCACGAAGATCATGGCCAGGCGATAGGCAAGGACGCGGACCCCGGCGAAAGCGGCCTGCTCGCGCTTGTCCGGGAGGCCTTCCATGTAGTAGGCGTCGATGGCGATGTCGTTGGTGGCCGCACAGAACGCCATGACCACGAAGACGAGTGCCACGGCCCCGAGCCATCGCTCCGGGTTGGCAACGCCGGGCAGCCAGATGTTGGCCAGTGCCACAAGCGCCATCAGCCCGCCCACCAGTGCCTGCATCACCACCTGCCAGCGTCGCCGCGTGCCGACGAGGTCGAGCAGCGGCGCCCACAGGAACTTGAGATTCCACGGGATGCCCAGGAAGTTGAGGTAGCCGATGGTGCGCAGCTTGGCGCCGATATCGGTGAAGTAGACCGCCGAAAGGATGCGCACGACCATGTACGGCATCCCCTCCGCGAAGTAGGTGGTGTGCACCCACCAGCGGCGGGGCGCGGGATGCGGCTCGGCCGGGCTCATCCCGGGCATGCTACACCGGGGAGCCAGCGAATCAGCGAATCAGGGCATCAGCGAGATAGCAGGTAAGCAAGTCAGCTCACCAGCTCGTCAGGAGAAGGTTGGTGGAGGGGCACGGCCTGGGCGGCCCACACGAAGGGTCCAGCGTAGAATACGGAATCCGGCGGCGGTCACCGCATTTCGCGCCACCGAGGTTGTGAGGGAGGATCGAGCCATGCGTCGGATCACGTCGTGGTGTGGACCTGTTGCTGCGTTGCTGGTTTCCATTGGGGGATCGGCCGTTGCCGGCGCCGCCGGACCTGCGCCTGCTCCCGTGCTGCCCGACCAGGCGGTCTACCAGCCGCGCTACAAGGATCCGGCCCTGCAGGAAATCGAAAAGGCGAATGAGGCTCGCGACAAGGCCGCCGCCGAGGCCACCGACAAGGTGCGCGAGGCTCAGAAGGCCAAGGAGGAGGCCGACAAGAAGGACGAGAAGGTGCTGCGCTTCGACATGTCGAAAGTCGTCAAGCCCGTCTCGATCGAGGCGTTCAAGCCAGCCTTCCACTTTCCGCCCCAGGCCCAGTTTCTCACCGGCACGTGCTGGAGCTTCTCGACGACCAGCTTCTACGAGTCGGAGGTCTACCGGCTGACTGGCCAGAAGATCAAGCTCTCGGAGATCTACACGGTGTACTGGGAGTACGTGGAGAAGATGCGCCGCTTCGTGCGCGAGCGCGGCGACTCCCTCCTGGCCGAGGGCTCGGAATCCAACGCCTTCCAGCACATCTGGCCGGTCTACGGGATCGTGCCGGCGGAGGCGTACAAGGGCGTGCTGGCGGCGGACGGCCGTCACGACCACTCGCGCCTCATCGCCCGCCTCGAGAACCTGGCTTCCTGGGTGAAGGAGCATGACGAGTGGGACGAGGACCTGGTGCTCGCCATGACCCGAGCGATTCTCGACCGCGAGCTTGGGCCTCCGCCCGCCAGCTTCACCTGGAATGGCGTCACGACCACGCCGAAGGAGTTCCTGACCAGGGTACTCAAGCTGGACATGGGCGACTACGTGGAATTGATGTCAACGCTCTCGGTGCCCTTCTACACCCGCGGCGAGTACAAGGTTCCCGACAACTGGTGGCACAGCGCGGACTATCACAACGTCCCCCTCTCCGAGTGGTATGCCGCCCTCAAGCGGGCGGTGGGCGAGGGCTACACCGTGGCCATCGGCGGCGATGTCTCGGAGCCCGGGATCAACGGGTTCGAGGATGCGGCGATCATCCCGGACTTCGACGTCCCCCAGGCGCTGATCAACCAGTCCAGCCGTGAGCTGCGGTTCGACAACCACACCAGCGAGGACGACCACGGTCTCCATCTGGTCGGCGCCGCTGCCGCCGGAGGCCACGACTGGTTCCTCATCAAGGACTCCGGGCGTTCGGCGCGCTGGGGGAAGTTCGAGGGCTACTACTTCTATCGTGACGACTTCATCAAGCTGAAGATGCTCACCTTCACGGTCCACCGGCGGGCCGTCCCGGAGCTGCTGAGTCGGTTCAAGTAGCCCGATGCGGACGTGCACTATATTGAGAGCGTGCCACCTCCAATGAAGGCTGGTCCGGGGTTTCTGGCGGTCGGCGCTGCGTTCGTGGTCATGACTGCAGGCGCGGCGGGCGCCGTATCGCCTCCGGGCGAGCCGCTTTCGCTTGGCGCCCGCTCGGTGCGGGTCTTCTCGGATGCAGATGGGCTCCCGCAGAATACCGTCCATGCCGTCACCCTCGACCAGCGCGGTTACCTCTGGGTGGGAACCCAGGACGGCGCCGCCTACTACGACGGCCGGCGATGGCAGCCGGTCGACATGCCCGACCGGACGCAGTCGAACTTCGTCCGGTGCATCCTTCCCACCTCGGACGGAAATCTCTGGTTCGGCACGCAGCAGGGGGCCCTCTACCGTCTCAAGGACGGCCAGTGGCGTTCCGAGACCCTGAGCGTCCCGGGCGGGGACCGGGTGCGGGTCAACGCGTTCCTGGCGTCGAACGGGCCCGGCGGCGAGCCGGTCGTGTGGGTGGCGACCCACTCCCAGGGCCTGGCGCGGTGGAGCTCCCAGGGGTGGACCATCTTCGACACCCGCTCCGGGCTGCCCCACAACCGGGTCTGGGGGCTGCTGGAGACCTCGGGACCGGGAGGGACCACCCTCTGGGTCGGCACCCAGGGCGGTCTCGCGTGTTTGCGGCCGGGAGCCAGCAGGTTCCTGGTCGAGCCAGGGTTTCCGGTCGAGTCGGTGAACAGCGTCTGCGAGACCAGGGATGCGAGCGGTGCCTCCACGTTGTGGGCAGGGACCTATGGCGCCGGGCTTGCCCGGCTCTCCCAGGGAGCCTGGTCCCGTCTCACGGTCAAGGATGGTCTCCCGTCCGACTTTGTCACCAGCCTCATCCCGGATCGCCTGCAAGCCGACAGCGGCGCCGTGTGGGTGGGCACTGACGGCGGTGGGGCCGCCCGGGTTCACGGAGGCGCCATCGAGGTCCTCGGTACGGTCGATGGCCTACCCTCCGACGCGGTCTACAGCCTCCTGCAGACGAGATCGGCGGAGGGTGCCCGCGCCCTCTGGGTCGGAACCCGCAACGGCGGCCTGGCGCGGGTCATGGAGGGGCAGTGGCGGAGCCTGCAGCCGATGCCCGGGAGGCTGGCGCTGCCGGTGTCCGGATTCTCCGAGACCCGCGGGCCGGGAGGGGACCGTGAGCTCTGGGTGGCCACCGATGGCGGCGGGCTGGCTCGCGCGCGGGGCGGTGAGTGGACGATTTTCGACCATCGGAGCGGCGCCCTTCCCAACGACAACGTCCTGTGCTTGCTGAGCAGCCGTGCGCCCGGTGGCGAGCGGCTGCTGTGGGCCGGGACCCGCAATGGCGGGCTGGTCCGCTTCGACGGCACGCGGTGGACCGTGTTCAACCATGCGACCGGCGCCCTCCCTAACGACCTCGTGCAGTCGTTGTTGGAAACCGTCGAGGACAACGGGCGGCCAACGCTCTGGGTAGGCACCCGAGGCGGCCTGAGCCGCTTCGCCGAAGGCCGGTGGAGCACCCTCTCGACTGCCGACGGGCTCCCCGCCGACTCGGTGCTGAGCCTGGTGGAGGACCGCTGGGTCGGCGGGCGACGGGTCCTGTGGGTGGGAACCACCAACGGGCTGGCCCGCCTCGAAGCCGGGCGCTGGCGAGTCTATGACCGCGCGGCCGGTCTCGCCAACACCACCGTCCAGAGCCTTCATCTGTCGCGCAGTGACACCGGCGAGCCGCAGCTCTGGGTGGGGACCGATGGGGGCGGGCTGCACTGTCTGACCGAAGGGCCTGGCGGGGAGCGCTGGTTTTCACTGACCGACCGGTCGACGCCTGCCCTGCCCAACAACGTGGTCTACCAGGTCGTCGAGGATGCGGCCGGGCGGCTCTATGTCCTCACCAACCGCGGTGTCGCCCGACTGACACGACCCGAGGGTGCGGATCCAGACCGACAGGAGTGGCGGATTCACACGTACACGGTCGAGGACGGGCTGCCTCTCAATCAGTGCGATCGGGGTGCGGCGCTGGTCGACAGCCGCGGTCGGGTGTGGGTCGGCACCGTGGGAGGCGCCGGCGTGCTCGACCCGGCCCTCGAGCTCCCGGATCGCGAGAGCAAGCGGCTCGTGCTCCGGGTCTTCGCCATCGACGCCAAGGGACGGCAAGAACCGGTGTCGAACGGTCAGACGCTGCCCTGGGACGTGCGGCGGTTACGATTCGAGTTCGACCTCCTGAGCTACTTCCGCGAAAGCGACACCCGTTACCGCAGCCAGCTCGTGGGCCTCGATCGGGAGCCCTCGGAGTGGACGGCCCTGCAGGTGCGCGAGCTCGGCCGTGTGCCGGCGGGGCGCTTCACCTTCCTGGTCTGGGGCCGCGACTACGCGGGCAACGAGACCGGCCCGGTCTCCGTCGCACTCACCATCCGTCCGGCCCCCTGGGTCGCGTGGTGGGCCTGGCTGATCTATCTCGGGCTGGCGGCGCTGGTCGTGCTTGGCATCCTGCATCTGCGCACCCGGGTCCTTGAGCGGCGCGAGGAGGCTCTGCGCGCCCTCATGGAGGCACGCACCCGCGAGCTGTTGCAGGCCAACGAGCTGCTCGTCGAGCTCTCGTACCTCGATCCCCTCACCGGCATCGGCAACCGCAGGCGCTTCGAGGACCGCCTTCTCACCGAGTGGAAGCGCGCCGTGCGCGCCAAGAGCGCGCTATCACTGGTGATGATCGACATCGACCACTTCAAGGCTTTCAACGATGCGTACGGCCACCAGCAGGGCGACGGTTGCCTGCGGTCGGTGGCGACGGCGCTCGTCGACGCCTTGCCGCGTGCGGGCGACTCGGTGGCACGCTACGGCGGCGAGGAGTTTGCGGTCATCCTCCCGCTCACCGACCGGCCGGGTGCCGTGAAGGTCGCCGAGTCGCTGCGCCAACGCATCGAAGGGCTCGCCGTGCCGCACAAGGCGTCGTTGGTCGCGCGCGTCGTCACGATCTCCTGCGGCGTGGCCACCTTCATCCCCGCCATCGACATCGACACGGGGGAGCTCGTCCGGTTGGCCGACGAGGCCCTCTACCGCGCCAAGCAGGGCGGTCGCAACCAGACGCGCGCCGAGCACGGCCCGCCCCGCAGCTCCTCGTCGTGGCCCGCGCTCATCCCTCCGCCGCAGGGGTGAGCGTGGCCATTGAATCGCCGGGGTCGAGGGCGGATACTGGGATTCCCCCGGGGAGGTGTTGGATGCTATCCGCGCGCAGGAATGTCCCCAGGGCCGCCCCTCTGGCGGTCGTGCTCGGCCTGGTTGCGTTCGGGGCACAAGGCAACGAGATGGCCGTGGTGCCGGCAAGCCTGTGGCGCCAGGCGGCGGCAGGCCAGGAGGTCGATTGTCTGGTGGTCATGCGCCCCGGGTCGGCACCTGAAGCCTCAGGCCAGGCGGCGGGATCGGAGACGTCCCTTCTGGCGCGCCTGGAGTCGGGAGGCGCAAGAGTGACGGGCCGCTTCGAGCATCTCCCGATCGTCCGCCTGCGTCTACCTGGTCGCCTGCTCGACGACCTGGCGAAGGATCCCCAAGTAGTGGGGGTCAGCCCGATCCGGGTCGCCCGCGCCCTGCGCAAGGAGGGCAAGGCCCTGATGAAGGTCGGGAGCGTCCAGGCCAGGGGTTTCCGCGGCGAGGGGATCGGCATCGCCGTCCTGGACACCGGCGTGGACTACGGCCACTCCGAGCTCTCGCCCGGGGGCACCGGGCCCGGCTTCAAGACCGTCAAGCTCTTCGATGCCATCGACAATGACCAGGACCCCCGCGACCGTCAGGGGCACGGCACCTCGGTGGCGGGGATCGCCGCCGGCAGCGAAGGCGGTGTGGCGCCCAGGGCAACAGTCGTGGCGGTGCGCGTCCTCGACAAGGACGGCGAGGGGAGCAGCGAGCAGATCCTGGCCGGGGTCGACGCGGTGCTGGGCAGCCTGCAGGCCGGCAACCCCTACAACATCCGCGTTCTCAACATGTCCCTGGGAGGTTACGGGGACGACTGGCCGCCTGGCAGCGGCACCTGCGATGCCATCGACCCGGCGTTCGCCGTGGCCTTTGATGCGCTCGCCCAGGCGGGGGTGCTGACGGTCGTGGCGTCTGGCAACGGGGGGTGCAGCACCGGCGTGTCGTGGCCGGCGTGCATGAGCTCGGTCCTGGCTGTCGGCGCCGTCTACGACGACGAGATCTGCATGGATCCGGTCCCGATGCCGTTCGGGTGCCAGTCGACGAGGATCAGCTTCGGCGAGAGCCAGTGCATGAAGGACGGATGCACCCAGAACACCAAGGCCGACCGCATCACCTGCTACACCGACTCCGGCTCCAAGCTGGGTGTGTGGGCCCCTTCGCACTGCGCCAAGGCGCCCAAGATGGGCGGAGGGTACGAGGACTGCTTCGGGGGGACCTCGGCCGCCGCCCCCTACGCTTCCGGAGTAGCTGCGCTGCTTGCCGAAGCCTATCCGCGGCACCTGCCGGCCGCGCTGCGGGCGGCCCTGGAGCAGACCGGCAACCCCCGTCTCGACGCCCGCAACAACCTCACCCGCAACCGCGTCGATGCGCTCGCGGCATTCGACTTCCTGGCCACGTACTGCACGCCACCGGCCACGCCATCGGGGGTGCGGGCCGATCCGTCCGGCCTCTGCGGCGACCGCACCTCCACCTATTCATGGGATGTCGTGGAGGGCGCCGACCGGTACCTCGTGCAGCGTTCCACGGCCCCTGACTTCACGGCCGCCTCCGAGGTGGCGACCACTTCGTCCTCGATCCCGCTTTCGCACGCTGCCGCGACCCCGGGGACTCTCCACCTGCGCGTGCGCGCCGAGCGGACCTGCGGCTCCCTCTCGGCCTGGTCGCCGGAGGTCAGCGTTCCGTACGACCCGGAGTGCGGGCGACAGGTTCGCCGGCGCCTGTCGCGCCAGCCGTAGGCAGGGGGCCGCTACCGGTCGGGCCGCTGCGCCGCGGCAAGGGCAGCGCGGATCCTGGGCAGGGCAACCCGGGTGGCCTCTTCGCCGGCCTCGATCAGGTGCTTGGTGCGGGAGAAGTCGTCGTAGTCGACGTCGCCTACCGCAGGCTCGATCAGGACATCGGCCTCACTCGCGTGCAGGCGGCTGATCTCGGCCGTCATGATGTCGACGGCGTGGAGAATGATGCCGATCGGCGTGCGGGGGATGTCGGTCGGCACCGCGGCCGGGATGGCGACTCCAATCACCACGTCGGCGCCGATGCGACGGGCGATCGCAGCCGGCACCGGGGCAGTCACTCCGCCGTCGACATAGGTGACGCCGTTGATCTCAACCGGTGTGAAGACCCCGGGGATCGCCGCCGAGGCGTGCACGGCGCGAGCCACCGGACCGGCCTCGAAGACCGCGGTCTGACCGGTGCGCAGCTCCACGGCCACGGCGGCGAAGGGCACCTTGAGCTGCTCGATCGATCGAGCGTGCAGATTGGAGGTCAGAAAGCGCTCGAGTCGGTCGCCCTTGACCAGACCTCCCGAGAGGAGCGAGAGGGCCCCGAAGTCGAAGAGGTCCTCCTTCTGGACCTGCAGCGCCAGCAACTCGGCATCGAGCACGCGGCCGGTGTCGGCATAGAGGGCGCCGATGAGCGCGCCCACCGAGGTTCCCACCACCAAGTTGACAGGGATCTTCTCCTGCTCGAGGACCCGCAGGACGCCGATGTGCGCGAACCCCCGGGCCCCACCCCCGCCGAGGGCGACCGCGACCCTGGGTCGGGCGGCCTCGATCGTACGGTCGGGTGGAGGAGCTGTGGCGCAGCCAACGGTCAGCACCACGAGAAGGGCGCACCCGGTCATGGCAGCACGAGAGGTTCGAGTCACGGGTCCTCCTGGTGTGGCAGGGGCGGCAAGAGGAAGCAGAGCCCCTCCGCCGCGGATTATACGGTCCCGGCGTGCTCGGAGCCCCTACTCGACCGTGTGGAGGTCCACGCCCCGGGCGCCACGGCTCCAGTCGCGGGTGACCGGCAAGACAGGTTGGCGGAGTAGACTTACCCCACCTCCCCGCCCGCCGGTGTCGAGTCGCGACCGATGAAGTGGCTCACCGGACCGGGAACGGGGGCTGGTTGGAGGCGGCATGCGCGATCTCGGCCCGGCCCTGGGAAGTGTCCAGACTCCACACGTCGGGTCGGTGGCTCAACCACCAGCGGCCGGAGGCACGGGTGCACAGGCGACACGGGCGCTCAACCCGGCCGATGAGCAGCGACTGGCTGCCTGGCGGGCCACGCTCCAACAGGTGGCGGGGATCGGTGCCGGTCGGACCTACTCTCTCAGCTCCACCCGCGTTCGGATCGGGCGAGCGACCGGAAGCGACCTGGTCATCGAGGATGGCAGCGTGTCGCGTGCCCATGCCGAGATCCGCTTCGAGGAGGGGGCGTGGCTGGTCGAGGACTTGCGTTCGGCCAACGGCGTGCAGGTGGAAGGCAACCGGGTGCAATCGGCGGCTCTCACCACGGGGTGCCACCTCACCCTGGGCAACGTGCAGCTCGTCTTCCTGCAGCCCGTCCCGGAGATTCCGGTCAGCGAACGCGTTGCCCTCCTTGGCAAGAGCGAGCTGCTGGCCAACCTCGACGCCGGTGCCAAGCAGGCGATGGCGGCAGACCTCGTGGCGCGGTATTTTCCACGCGAGACGGTCATCCTGCGGGCTGGCGCACCGCTGGACGCGATGCTGTTCGTGGTGGCAGGCCAGGTGCGGGCGGTGGATATCAACGAAGAGGGGGGCGAACGGCTGGTCGAGCGGCTGGGTGGGGGTGGGTGCTTCGGGGACCGCCTGCTGCTGGCCGGTGGGGCCTCGGGGCACACTCTCGTGGCGGACTCCGACGTCTGCCTGCTGGAGCTTCCGAAAGCCAAGCTGCAGGCGTTGCGCCGCACCCGCCCGGACGTCAACGAGACGATCGTGCTGTCCACCCGCGAGAAGTTGCGCACCGCGCAGTCGAAGGTGCCGGAGGGCGTGCAGCGGCGGGACGAGGTCGAGCATCTGGCGGTCTCCACGGCCGGCCACATCATCGGCGAGGACCTGAAGATCCAGCAGGCCAGGAAGAAGATCGAAGGGCTCGCCAAGGCGGGCAAACACGTCCTGATCATCGGCGGCCGCGGCGTCGGCAAGAAGACGTTCGCCCGCTACTACCATCACGCCGGCCCCCAGCCTCAACAGCCCTACCTGGAGATCTCCCTCGCCGATCTCGAGCCGGCGGCGATCAGTGCCACGATCTTCGGGGTCGAGGCCGATCCCGCTGCCCCCCAGACGGAGGGGCAGACCGGGGTCCTCGAGACCGTCGGCGAGGGCACCCTGGCCATCGCTCACGTCGAGCTGCTCGACATCCACCAGCAAAGCCAGCTCCTCACCTATCTCAAACGGGGCTGGTTCCACCGGCAGTACGGGCGCCAGGCGGTGCAGGCGAAGACGCGCCTGGTGCTGCTCGCCGCCGGCACCGAGGCCGAGGTGATGGGACGGCTGCTCCCGGAGCTGCGAGAGGCCCTGGGCGAGTGCAAGGTCGTGTTGCCGGCTCTCACCGCTCGGCTCAAGGACATCCCCCTGCTCGCCGCCCACTTCCTGCAGATCTTCGCGAGACAGGGGGGCCGCAAGGCGTTGTCGCTGTCGCGCGAGGCCACCGACCGTCTGGTCTCGTACGCCTGGCCGGGCAACGTCCTGGAGCTCGAGAACGTGATGCAGCGGGCGGCCATCGTCGCCAGCGACAACACCATCATCGCCGCGGATCTGATCTTCGTGGCGCCACCCGAGAAGGAAATCCACAAGCTCAACCTGCTGCACCATGACAAGGTCCGCGAGCTCCTCCGCAAGCCGATGCTGTTCAGGGCCCTTACCTGGGTGACCATGAGCTTCGTGGTGCTGGTGGCGGTCCTCACACTCTACGGAGCGACCCGCCCGACCGGACATGCCCTCGCGACGGCGACCACCAACCCCGGGATGCTCGTAACCTGGCTGTTGTGGTTCCCGTTGCTGCCCATCGCCACGGTGCTGCTGGGACGCGTTTGGTGCGGCATCTGCCCGATTGCCGGTTTCGGAAATCTGGCGGCGAAAGTCAAGCGATACAACCTCGAGGTGCCGAAGCTCTTCAAGAAGCTCGGTTTCTGGGGGTTGGTCGCGGCCTACCTGGCGGTCGACTCGATCGAGAGCCTGCTCGAGATCGACGCTTCGCCCCTCGCCACCGCGATCTTCCTGCTGACCATCGTCTACCTTGCCATCGCCTTCACGGTGCTCTTCGAGCGCCAGGCGTTCTGCCGTCACCTCTGTCCGCTGGCGCCCTGGCTGGCGGCCTACTCGACCATGGCGCCGATCGAGATCCGGGGTAACAAGAAGGTCTGCCAGACGCAGTGCGGCGAGCACACCTGTTACAAGGGCACCGACCATGTGAGCGGTTGCCCGATGTTCCTGTATCCGGCCTCGATGAGCACGAATGCCGAATGCCTGCTGTGCACCAAGTGCGTCCAGGCATGTGAGCACCGCGGGGTGCAGCTCAATGTCAGGCCGCCACTCCAGGAGCTCTGGCTGAACTCACAGCCGTTCTTCGCGCTGTCGCTGTTCAGCGTGATGCTGGTCGGGATCATGGGCTACCACCAGTTCGAGGGGCTGGCGTGGTGGGCGGCGCGCCAGGACCAGTTCGTGGCCTCCCCGGTGCTTCGCCACCTTCTCATGTTCTTCGGCTTTCCACTCGTGGCCGTGGTGGCCTTCGGCGTCTCATCCACTCTGTCGGCGGGAGCTTCTCAGGAGCGGGTGCGCGACAACACCGCCCGCTACGGCATCGCCTTCGTACCACTGGCGTTCGCAGGGCATTTCGCGGCTGTCCTCGACGAGTTCCTTCGGGAAGGTCTCTACGCCCTGCTGGGGTACATCGTCATCCTCTGGGAGGCAGTTTTCAAGGGGATCCCGATGGCAGGTCGGGAGGGGGTCATCGCACCCTTCGTCAACCCGGCCGTCATTGGCTTCCTGAAGTTCATGGTCGTGTCGGGAGGAGCCGCCGGCTCGCTCGTCGCCCTGGTCATGATCGCCCGCCGGGGCGGTCAGAAGAACGTGTTTCCCCGCGTTCTGCCTCACCTTCTGGTGCTGGGCCTGTTCGCTGTGCTGTACGTCGTGTTCTTCCTGGGTTCGCAAGCCTAGGGGAGACTCGCGCAGCCGTTGCCACGGGCGTCGGTCTTCGCCAGCCGATGGCAGGATTTCGTACCCACCATGGTGCTCCTCGTCCCGTCGGCCCACCGGTTGGTCCCGGCCGTGAACCCTCTGGGCAACTTGCTGCGTATGAGCGAGTGCGGGCCGGATGCAACTAACCCGCAGCCGGGTCAAACCGGCATGGTGCAATCCGGGAACCGCTCCATCCTTCCTCCGGTCACCGTCGCCCCGGTCAGGCGACGGTGACCATCATTTGGTATAACCTCTTCGCCGTCGCAGCGTAAGAGCTGCCAAGCGCCGACAGAAGCATGAGGGTGAGATGCTCGGCCGATGGCGGGCGGCGGCGCAAGGGTGGAAGGAGACGAGGATGGACGAACAGTCTGGAATGCAGGCGCCCATTGTCGAGCCGGCAACGCCCCGCGGCGGGCTCGCCAAGCTCATCGGCATGTTCTTCGAGCCTTCGGCGGTGCTCAAGGAGCTGGTTATCAAGCCGTCCTGGGTGTGGCCGGTGGTCGTGCTGATGGTGGTCTCGCTCGCGGCGCAGCTCGTCATTGCTCCGCGCATCGACATGGCCGGGACGATCCGCGAGCGCATGGAGCGATCAGGCCGCCAGATCAGTGAGCAGCAGCTCGAGCAGGCCGTGTCCATGGCCGAGAAGTTCACCCGGATTTCGAAGTATGCCTCGCCGTTCTTCGTTCCGGTCATGATGCTCATGCTCGCCG
>Ga0116171_10001155_pt1 | contig 26878 bp, 21 predicted proteins | sample AD_JPNHW2_MetaG_FD_89798 | JGI IMG/M metagenome (GOLD analysis project Ga0116171, IMG submission 89798) | Active sludge microbial communities of municipal wastewater-treating anaerobic digesters from Japan - AD_JPNHW2_MetaG | ecosystem: Engineered > Bioreactor > Anaerobic > Digestate | place...
CGGCTGGGTCGCCTTCGAAGAAGAGGATTTCGCCATCTTCGTAGACCTTGAGGGCACAGGTGGAAACGAGTTCGGTCAGGCCTTCAGGGGGGAAGGAATTGAAAAGCGCCAACCCAAGGAGTTGTTCCGGCTTGGCCTGGGTGATTCTCATCGTAGCGCACCCCTCCCACACGCGGTGGACACGCGGAGGCAAACCGGGAAAAATTGACTACCAGCGGGCATGATGGTCTTCCGCCCACCCAATCACGTCGTTCACCGCAATCCGCTCGCCGTTATCCGCGAGGAGCGTGCCTGAAAAACGACCAAGCATTTGGTGTACCTCCGAGCGGATGATTAGCGCGTCGCTCTTGGCGATACGCTCGAAAAAGGGCGTGAAGGTCAAAGCCACGCTGTCATCCAGTTCAGTTTTGATTTGCCACGGCGCCATGAAATTGGTGGTATCGTAAATGAAGCGGACATCCTGGCTAATCTTATGCAGGCGGCCAGCCAGGCAAAAACCATTTTCGTTCATACCGGTGCCGTCCGTCCAGCCCGCCCCCAGGTTGAGCCCCAGAGTACGACCATCTGGTAGCCGGGTGGAAAAACTGGACCAATTCCAAAAAGATTTATAGGGCCAGATGCCCCGTCCAAAATCGAGGCAGGCAAAGGATTGGTCGGGAGAGAAACGAATTTTTCTTTCCCCCCAACGAATAACGCCGCTGGCTGGCAGGGTGTTGTGCTTGGAGGTGAACTGGAAGTTTTTATCCGACCAGGGAATGACGACACTCAGGCTTTCATGGCCGGCCGGTTGTTGGAAAGTCAGGCTGGCTTCAAGCGGGTGATTGCCAAATTCGGCAAGGGTGAGCCGCATGGAAATATTGCCGCTTTTACATTGGATGGACAAAGAGGCTTTTTCATCGCGGTAAGAGGCATCATCGTACACTTCATCCCCCAGCACGCAACCACGGCCCAAGGGGGTCATCCAGTTCTTTTCGACCATTTCCAGCGTGTCGAAATTGATGTAGTACACGAAGGGGAGGCCGAGGTAATCGACATTGGAGAGCGTGACGGAAAAAAGTTCGTGCGGGCTGGTGACACACCAGTAATTCCAGCGTTTTTTGCGCAGCGGATGGCCTTTGAGGGCGCAATGATGCAACGGGTGGCGTGACCAACCGACGGCCTCGCGGTTCAGGTTTCCGGCAGAATCACAGAGAGAGACAGGGCTGAAAATCTCACGTTCAGCATAGGCTTCGGCCACATTCACCTCCAACGGACAGTTTGACCTGATTATAGCGGTAAATTAGGCGAGCGGGCGGTTTTAACCCTTGAACTTTTTGGCATTCGTGTCTAAAATTTTACCAACTGGTCAGACCTCTTACCAACTCACCCAAGGAGGGATGATGGAAGCCCGAAGCACGTTCTCAAGGCCGGCGGAATTCACAGAACAACGCCTACTCAACGCGATTTTGGATGGCACTTTTCCCATCCACAGCGCGCTGCCCCCTGAGCGCGAGCTGGCGCTGAGCCTGGGCGTGACCCGCCCCACCCTAAGGGAAGCCCTGCAACGCCTCGCCCGGGAAGGCTGGCTGCGGATACACCAGGGCAAGCCCACGTTGGTGCGCGACTACCTGCGCGAGGGCAATCTACTCATCCTGAACACCCTGGCCCGGCAACCCCAAACCCTCACGCCTGATTTCGTCAGCAAGCTGTTGGAGGCGCGCGTATCGCTCGCGCCGGCCTACACCCGGTTGGCGGTGCAAAACGCCCCTAAGGAACTGGCAGTTTATCTGTCGCGGTTGGTCACACTACCAGACAAGCCGGAGGATTTTGCCCAGGCGGACCAACAACTCCACCATGAACTGACAATCCTTTCAGGCAACCCCGTTTTCACGCTTTTCCTCAACAGTTTCGTGGAGCTTTCATTGACAGCCGGTGTTTTGTACTTCGCATCCAAGCCGGCGCGGGATTATTCACGCGAGTTTTATCAAAAGCTGGCTGAGGCCACACTCAGGGAAGACGCGCGTGGCGCTGAAACACTGACCCGGGAAGTGATGCAGACCAGCCTGGCCTTCTGGCAGGCACAAGCACCAAAACAAGAGGAGTAAAACTATGCAAGCAACCACCAAGCGACAACAAACCTGGGACCTACTCAAACAGAAATGGGACATCATCGTCATTGGAGGGGGCGTGACCGGCGCGGGTGTTTTCCGCCGGTCAGTCTCGGCAGGTTTTAGGACGCTTTTGGTGGAACAAGCTGATTTTTCCAGCGGGACTTCTTCCAAGTCTTCCAAGCTGGTCCACGGGGGCTTTAGGTACCTGCGCAACAAGCAATATACGGTGACACGGGAATCGGTGAAGCAGCGTGAGCACCTGCTGAGGGAGTCCCCCAATCTGGTGACGCCGCTGGCGTTCATGATGCCCTACTCAGCAAAAAAAAGACAACGCGGGATGCTCTCCTTTGGCGTCACGCTGTATGACCTGATGGCCCCAAAATGGAAGCACCGCCACCTGAGCGCGGACAAGGCGCGAGCAGCCATCCCGGAACTTTCAGCCCCTTGGCTGGAAGGCGCGTACCTGTACTATGACGCCCGCTTGGACGACTGCCGGCTGGTGCTGCGTCTCATCCAGGAGGGGCAGGCAGAAGGCGGCGTAGCGCTAAACTACGCCCGGGTGGAAAGCCTGCTGAAGGGGCAGGATGGCAAGGTGCGGGGCGTAGCCGTCAGCGATTGTTCCACGCAGAACCTTGGCAGCCTGGAGATACAGGCCAGGGTGGTGGTGAACGCCACCGGACCCTGGACGGACGTCTTGAGAGCGCAGGTGAACGCGCCAGCCCGCATCCGGCCATTGCGGGGCTCCCATCTCATCTTTTCACGCGACGCGTTGCCCATCCCATATGCAGTGACCTTGTTCCACCCGGTGGACGGGCGGGCGATGTTCGCGATACCGTGGGAGGGCACTACCATCATTGGCACAACCGACCTGGACCACCCCTATCCACTCAACCAGGAGCCGTTTTGCACGGCGGAGGAAAAAGAGTACATCCTGACGGCGGCGCAAGCGCTCTTCCCAAAGCAAAACCTGGACGGAGGAAAGGTCATCTCGTCCTTTGCCGGCCTGCGGCCGATTGTACGCGGGGACGCGAGCAATCCATCGGGGGAATCGCGCGCGCACGTTGTGATGCAGGAGCAGGGACTTGTGACCATCACGGGCGGGAAGCTGACCATCTTCGAGCTGATGGCCGAGGACACGCTGAAAGCCGCGCTGCCAATGCTGGGCCAGAAGGCCAGGCCGCGCAAACCCTTTTTTGAGAAACCCGGACCTATGGAAGCGGTCAATGGGCTGCAACGGGCTGATTTGGCGTACCTTAGCGGTCGGTATGGGAAAGCCGCGGGAGAGGTGGTCCGGGGGGCCTCCGAGGAGGAGCTGCAACGGGTGGAGAACCTACCCGCCATTTGGGCGGAAATACGCTATAACGCACGCGCCGGCATGGTGGAACACCTGGATGACCTGCTGCTGCGGCGTACACGGCTGGGCATGTTACTACCCCTCGGAGCCCAGGACATGCTCCCGCGCGTGAAAGCGCTTTGCCAGGCGGAACTCGGCTGGGATGACGCGCATTGCGAAATGGAAACCGCGCGCTACGCCCGGATTTATGACGAAGCTTACAGTCCCTCACCCAAGGGCGCTTAAAAAAGGAAGGAGAAATATGCCCAAGAAAGAAACCATCCAACCCGCCTGGTACGAGGACGTCACCCCGGAGGGGTCGTATCGCGCGCTTTTCAAGTGGGGCGACCCGGCGGGTATCAAGCACCCAAACAGCGGACTGGTGAAACTGCTGGTGGACCAGCTTGGACTGGCACCGGAGGAGTTGACACAGCCCGGGCATTTTTGCCTTGACGAGGTGGCTGAAAGCGCACCTAACCAGCTGGAGCCGGCGGACATGGCCCTACTTGAACAAACCTGCGGACGCGAGAATATCGCCACGGACACTTACACGCGCGTGGCGCGCTCGTATGGGCACGGCATGATTGACGCCATCCGGTTGCGCAAGAAAATCGTGGAGAACCTGCCGGACGTGGTGGTGGCGCCGAGGACGGAGGCGGAAATTGAAGTCATCGTACGGTATGCCAACGAGCACAGGCTGCCCATCTACGTGTATGGAGGGGGGTCCTCGGTCACACGCGGGATGGAAGCCACCCGAGGAGGGATCACGCTTGACCTTTCCAGGCATATGAACCGGCTGGTGGAACTGAACGAAATTAACCATACCGTCACGGTGGAGGCCGGGATGAGCGGGCCGCAACTGGAGGACCTGTTGCAGCACGCGGTAGAAAAACTGGGAGCAAAAAGGCCTTACACCTGTGGGCATTTCCCACAATCCTTCGAGTACTCCAGCGTGGGGGGGTGGATTGTCACACGCGGCGCGGGGCAGAATTCGACGTATTACGGAAAAATCGAGGACATGGTGCTCTCGCAGCGTTACATTACGCCCCGGGGGATATTCCAAACCTGCCCACAACCGCGCGCAGCCACCGGACCGGATTTCGACCAGGTGATGATGGGCGGGGAGGGTTCATTTGGCATTTTGACCCAGGCAACCCTGCGCATCTGCCACTGGCAACCGGAAAACCGGGTGCGGTTTAGCTACATGTTCAAGAGCTGGGAGGACGCGCAGGCGGCCAGCCGGGAGGTGATGCAGGGCGAATTTGGCTTCCCATCGGTCTTCAGAATATCCGACCCCGAAGAGACCGATGTGATGATGAAGCTTTATCACATCGAGGACACCCTGGCGGACACGCTGCTGAAAGCCATGGGCTTCCAGCCAATGCAAAAATGCCTGATGTTGGGATTTACCGATGGGGAAAGGCAATTCTGTCGTAACCTGGACCGAAAAATGCGGCGTATATTCCGCCGTTATGGGGCCTTTGAGCTTTCGTTCGCGGGCGTCACTAAAACGTGGGAAAAGGACCGATTTCGCGACCCCTACATGCGTGAGGACCTGCAGGACTATGGTGTTCTGATTGACACGCTCGAATGTGGGGTCACGTGGTCGCAGATGCCGACGGTGCACGCCCAGGCGCGGGCTTTCGTGAAGAGCCGGCCGGGGACGGTGTGCATGACGCACATCTCGCATTGTTACCCACAGGGTGCCAACCTGTATTTCATCTTCATCGCGCGGATGGAGACGCTGAGGGAGTACCTCGATTTGCAGTACGGCATCCTGGAAACAATTACCAAGGCAGGGGCTTCCATCAGCCACCACCACGGGGTGGGGAAGCAGACAGCACCCTGGCTGGAAGAGCAAATTGGCAAGGAGCAGATGGACGTCATCCGGCTGCTGAAGGGTCATTTTGACCCGAATAACATCATGAATCCAGGCGGCACCCTGGGGCTGGACATGAGCCCAGCGCAGGCAGAGCGCCGCTGGAGCAAGGACCTGGAGGATTAACATGGCTGGTGAACAACTTTTATCCATCGACGTCGGCACACAATCCACACGCGCACTCATCTTTGACCCGCAGGGCAACCTATTGGCCAAAGCGCAGGTGCAACACCCCGAGTACCAATCCCCCCAGCCAGGCTGGACAGAGATGGAAGCGCCCGTGTTTTGGGGCGCGCTTTGCCAGGCCTGCCAGGAACTGTGGACCAAACCCGGCGTAGACAAATCCGCCATTAAAGGCGTGACCATCACAACGCAACGCGCCAACCTGGTAAACCTGGACAAGGTCGGCAAACCGTTGCGGCCGGTCATCAACTGGTCGGACCAGCGACGCACACCCGGGCTCAAGCCGGTGGGCGGCATGTGGGGCGCGCTGTTCAAGATTGCGGGCATGACGGAGACCGTGGGGTACCTGCAGTCGGAAGCGGAGGCCAACTGGATTAAGACCTACCAACGCGAGATTTGGGACAAGACGGATAAATTCTTGCTGCTTTCGGGGTACCTGACCTACCTGCTGACCGGGGAGATGGTCGATTCGGTCGGGGCGCAGGTGGCCTACATGCCATTTGACTATAAGAAGCAGACATGGGCGTCAAAGGGGGATTGGAAATGGCAGGCCATCCCTGTGACGCCGTCGATGCTGACACGGCTGGTGCCACCCGCGGGTAAAATGGGCGAAATCACGGCCCAGGCAGCCGCGGAAACAGGCATCCCCGAGGGGTTGCCAGTTATCGCCGCAGGGGCGGACAAAGCCTGTGAGGTACTTGGCTCAGGGACGCTGGCACCCAACATTTGCTGTTTATCCTACGGCACCGCTGCCACCATCAACACCACCCACGAAAAGTATATTGAGGTGGTGCCGCTTATCCCGCCCTACCCTTCCGCGGTCCCGGGGGCCTATTCGCTTGAAATCCAGCTGTATCGCGGGTACTGGATGGTCTCGTGGTTCAAACGCGAATTTGGACATAACGAGCAACGGTTGGCCACAGAGAGAGGCGTGGCGACAGAGACGCTGTTTGATGACCTGGTCAACTCCGTTCCACCCGGCTCACTGGGATTGACGCTGCAGCCTTATTGGGGCCCCGGGCTGAAGAACCCCGGGCCGGAAGCCAAAGGCGCCGTGATTGGCTTTGGCGCGGCGCATACCCGCGCGCACTTCTACCGGGCCATCCTGGAAGGCCTGGCCTACGCACTGAGGGAAGGCGCCGAACAGACCACGAAGCGCAGCAAGGTGCCGATCACCGAGGTGCGGGTAGCCGGTGGAGGTTCACAGAGCCGGGCGGCGATGCAGCTGACCGCGGACATCTTCGGGCTGCCGACCAGCCGGCCTCATGTGTATGAGGCCAGCGGGCTGGGGGCAGCGATGGACCTGGCAGTGGGGCTGGGGTTACATTCTAACTTCCCAACGGCGGTGAAAGAAATGACGCGCCTGCTGGATACCTTTGAGCCCAAGGCGGAGAACCACAAGATTTACGAGGAGCTGTATCAGCGGGTGTACCTGAAGATGTACAGCCGGCTGGGCCCACTCTACCGGGAAATCAGGGATATCACGGGTTACCCATCCAACGACTAAGCTAATAATCATTGAAAGCCACAACCACCCGCGACGCGGGTGGTTTATTTTTGGTTGGAAGAGGGGAACGCGCGAGTGGACTACAGGATGCCAAAATCAAGGCCGGGCAGGTATAACGTGGAGCCGCCCCGCACCACGACCACCTGTGCGGCGAGGGCGTTGCCGGCCTGCAGGCATTGGCTGAGGTTTTCGCCCCGGGCGAGCGCGGCCAGGAATCCAGCATTGAAGGCATCACCCGCACCGGTGGTATCAACGGATTTGACAGGCAGGGCTGGCGCGTGGAGGATAGATGGAGCGGATTGGCTTTCACTGGAGGCCGACGACCAGCCAGGGCGTGTGAGCGCGGAGGCGCCCTGAGAGCCTTGCTTGATGACCGCGCAGGGGGCAAGCTCCGTCAGCCGGTGGAGCTGTGCCTCCACGCTGCCTGGGCCAACCAGGGCTTCGGCTTCGCTGCGGTTTGGCAAAAGAATATCCGTCAGGCCAAGCATGACAGCACGGAGGGATGGGTCGATGTGGTTGATCATGGGTGAGGGGTCCAGGGCCATCTGGCCGCCGGACTGCTTGAAAAGCGTGGCAGCGCGCAGGATGGAGGCGGCCTGTTCCTGCCGTAAAAGGGAATAGCCGGAGAGCAGGAGTAACCGGGCGCGGCGCAACTCGGATTCCAGCGCCGGGGTCAGGCCAAAGGGGTCGGCACCGCAGCCTCGAAAGGAGAACATGGTGCGCTCGGAGCTGGCTTCGATGAAGGTGATGGTGTAGCCCGTCTGCTGGCCGAATTGCATGGTTTCGAGGTTTAGGCTGGTGGATTGAAGGGCTTTAAGCACCTTGCGGCCAAGTGAATCGGTCCCCACCCTGGTGGCGAAGGCGGTTGGGACCCCCAGATGCGAGAGACCCAGGGCCGCATTGGCGGCCGACCCGCCCAGGGTGGCACGGGCGGAAAGAATGGCGGCATCCTGCCCGGAAATTGGGAAAGTGGCGATGTCGTACTGGTAATCCACCATCACGTCGCCCATGACGACGATTGCAATGGGTGCTTCAATTTCAGGTGTCATCATTGCTCCAGCCATTTGATTCACGTATTGGTCACATTATATCGGATGGCGCGGGAGTGGTGGGCCTGTATTATTGATTGTTAAGCTACGCGCAAGGCTCGGGTGCTGGGAGAGTATCAAGTGCTTTGAACCTAAATGGTAAAGAGAGAGGCTTTGGCACTGTTGGCCCGGTAAACAAAGCGTTGGAAACCCAGCAGCCTGGCTCCACTCCATAGGAAAAGCACCCGCGGAACGGGTGCTGGGTTGAATGGAGAGGGTTGAGAAAGGGAAGAACGTTAGTCCTCTTCCTTGGAGCGGATGAGGATGATGGATTTGCCGGTGGGTTTTTTCAGGTCAAAGAAAGGTTTCTTGGCGCGCACCAACTGAGCGAGCTGCTTGGAACCGTAGGTGCGGGGGTCAAAGCCGGGGTCAATCCGGCGGAGGGCAGTACCCACCTCGGAAAGGCTGACCCAGCCCTCATCATCAGTGCCCACCATCTCGATTGCCTGCTCAATATTATCAATCAAGTCCACCTCGCTGGGGGTAAGCTTGACCTGTTCCTGCTGCTTGGCGGCGACCTTCTTTTTCTGTTTTTCACGTTCTTCCAGGTTTTCGGTGTAGATGAAAACATCGCAGGCGGAGACGAAAGCGCGCGGGGTGAGTTTTCGGCCGATGCCAACCACCTGCTTGCCGCTTTCGCGGATGCGGGTGGCCAGGCGGGTGTAGTCGCTATCGCTGGAGACCAGGCAGAAGGCGTCCACCTGTTCCTTGTGGAGGATGTCCATCGCGTCGATAATCATCGCGGAATCGGTGGCGTTTTTGCCAATGGTGTAGCGGAATTGCTGCATGGGCTGGAAGGCGTACGAGTTGAGCGTATCTTTCCAGGATTTCATATTGGAGGTGGTCCAGTCCCCGTAAATGCGCCGGATGGTGCCATTGCCAAAGCGGCCGGCCTCCACCACGATTTGCTCAATCAGGCTGGATTGAGCATTATCGCCATCAATCAGGATGGCGATACGTTTTTCTTTATTGCCATTTGTAATTGCTTCATTAGTCATACCCAAATTATACCCTTAACCCCCCAATAAAATTTTGGCCAAAATTTATTCCTCGTCGGAGGGGAAAACGCTCAGGCCGTGCTTCTCGTAGTAGTGCTGATGGTATTCCTCGGCGGGGAAAAAAGTGCAGGCGGGGATGACGCGGGTGACGATGGGCCGGTCGTAAAGGCCGGAAATATCCAGGAAGGCGATGACCTCTTCGGCGATGTCGCGCTCATCGTCGGATTCGTAGAAAATCATCGAGCGGTATTGCGATGCGTAGTCGAGGCCAGGGTAGGCGGCGTCAGTGGGATCATGAAATTGGAAGAAGGCTTCCAGCAATTGCTTGAGGGAAACGACCGCGTCGTCGTAGGTTACTTCCACGGTTTCCACGTGGCCTGTAATTTCCTTGCAGACATCCTGATAGGTGGGGTTTTCCATGTTTCCGCCGCAATAACCGACCTGGGTGCTGATAACACCCGGAATTGCCTGGAAACGCGCTTCTATACCCCAAAAACAACCACCTGCTAATAAGACCTTTTTATGCATGACACCTTTTCCTGATTTTGTTATCGTTGCAAATGCCTTGGTTGGAGCAGTTGCAACAAAAACAATATATCACGGCTGCGCGGGCAGGAAAACAGCAATCCTTACACAAGTTGGGTGTGTTAACAAAGTTGGTGGATAGGAAGGGGTGGTAAGTGGGAAGGATGAGTGAACTGAAAATGAGCCGCTGGCATTCTGGGCAGGCACCATCCAAGCAGAAGGCTGGAAATTTCGACCCAGACAACACTTCGAGGGATATTCTGCAGACGGGCAATCAGGTGCGGTTTTGTAATGTTAAGAGGTGGAACGCACTTTCTAGCTCAGAGAATCTACAATCGGAGACCTGCGGTCAAGTTTCTCGCGCGGCCTGTAGACCGGTAAGAGCGAGATAGAACCACTTCCACTACAAGTAATCGGTCCCAGGCTTTGCCTGATATCTTTGTCCGTCCTTCAAGAAGGTGGCGGAGAGAATTTGGTTTGGGAGCAAGGGGAGGGTGGCAATGATGTGAAAGATGACGATACGGGATGCTGATGGCAGGGGGTCGGAGAGCGGCCCATATTTCGCGGGTAAATGGAAAATGGGCCCGGAAGGATTCGAACCTTCAACCAAGCGGTTATGAGCCGCCTGCTCCGCCATTGAGCTACGGGCCCGTTAAGGGCATTAATCTTACCACAGCCACCCTAAGTTTCCTTCGGGTGGCTGCTTTTTTTACCTACTTTTGCATCTTTGCCCAGGTATCAACCAACGAAATGGTGCGGTTGAAAACCAGGCTGCCAGGGACGCTGTCCTTGTTATCCGGCGTGAAGTAACCGTTGCGGACGAACTGGAAGCTCTGCCCAGAGAGCGCGGTGGCCAGGTCCGGTTCAAGGAAGGCCTTCACCACCTGTAATGATTCCTTGTTGACATGGTCGAGGAAAGATTCTCCCTCGGGCAAATCCTCGGGCTGCTTATCCTCGAAGAGCTGGTCGTAGAGACGCACTTCAGCCGCGATGGCATGCGGTGCCGAGACCCAATGGATGGTGCCCTTTACCTTGCGTCCATCAGGGGACATTCCACCCCGGGTTTCGGGATCGTAGACGCAATGGACAAGCGTGACGTTGCCTTCCGCGTCTTTTTCAACGCTGGTGGCGGTGATGTAGTAGGCGTTCATCAGGCGCACTTCCTGCCCGGGAGCGAGGCGGAAGTACTTGGGGATGGGCTGCTCCATGAAGTCGTCCTGCTCGATGAAAAGTTCGCGGCTGAACGGCACCTGGCGCGAGGTCTGGCATTCGGGGTCCTGCGGGAAATCTGAAATCTCGAAGGTTTCGACCTGGCCCTGTGGGTAATTATCCAGGACGACCTTGAGTGGCTTGAGCACGGCCATGCGGCGTTTGGCCACCTGGTTGAGTTCATCGCGGACAATGTGCTCCAGCAGCTCCACGTCGGCGAAACTGTCATTTTTAGCCACGCCGACCACATCGATGAATTTACGCACCGCGCTGGCGGGAAATCCGCGCCGGCGCATGGCGGAGAGTGTGGGCATGCGCGGATCGGTCCAGCCATCCACGTAGCCTTCCTCCACCAGGCGGCGCAACTTGCGTTTGCTCATGACCGTGTGGGTCAGGTTGAGGCGAGCGAATTCAATCTGCTGCGGATGGAAAATGCCGAGCTGGTCCAGGAACCAGTCGTACAGGGGGCGATGGTTTTCGTATTCCAACGAACACATGGAATGGGTGATGCCCTCGATGGAGTCGGACTGGCCATGCGCAAAGTCGTACATGGGGTAGATGCACCATTTGTCACCGGTACGGTGGTGTGTGGCATGCAGGATGCGGTACATTACGGGGTCGCGCATGTTCAAATTGGGCGAGGCCATGTCTATCTTGGCGCGCAGGGTCTTGCTGCCATCCGGGAATTCCCCGGCTCGCATGCGGGTGAACAAATCAAGATTTTCTTCGATGGAACGCTCGCGCCAGGGGCTGTTTTTGCCTGGTTCAGTCAACGTGCCACGATACTCGCGCATCTCTTCCGGGGAGAGCTCGTCCACATAGGCCTTCCCCTGCTTAATCAGGGTGAGCGCCATTTCGTAGAGCGGCTCAAAATAGTCAGAGGCGTAATATTCGCGGTCGCCCCAGTCGAAACCCAGCCAGTGGATATCCTCCTTGATGGCGTCCACGTATTCGGTATCTTCCTTGACCGGGTTGGTATCGTCGTAGCGCAGGTTGGTGAAGCCGCCATACTCTTCGGCGATGCCAAAATCAATGCACAATGCCTTGGCGTGGCCAATGTGAAGATAGCCGTTTGGTTCGGGTGGAAAACGGGTGTGCACCCGGCCACCAAAACGGCCGGTACGATTATGTTCATCAATAATCAGCTTGATGAAATTGGTTTTGGTGGGTGTTTCTTCGCTCATTTTACCTGCTCCTCACTCGTGAAATGAAAATTATACCATTCTGGCTTGCGCGCCTCGCGCACTTTCCTTCGTTGAACAACAAAAAAGCCCTGCATGCCAATGCATACAGGGCTGTAATGGATGGAGAACACCTATCCCTGCATGCAGGCCTCAGCCAGCTGTTGAGCCATCTGTTGAACAGATTGGATATCGGTTTCCTTGGCGGAACCATTGAATTCGACGGAGCCCACCGGCTGCCAATTGAGGCGTTCGACGAAGCCATCGAAGACAGCCTTGGCACCACCTGACCAGGCCCAACTGCCCATGTAGGCCGCGAGCTTGTTTTTGACGCCTTTGATTTCCGCTATGCTGAGCGCGTGTACCATGGCCGGGAACATGGCCCGCTCGTAGGTTGGGCAGGCGACAAGCAGGCCGCGTTTGGTCCAAAGCGAGGGCAGGATGTAGCTGGGGTCTTCGACTGAGACATTGAAGACTTCCAGCGGGACGCCAGCCGCGTGGATGGACTGCAGCGCGTAATTCATGGCCCGTTCCGTGTTGCGATACATGGTGCCGTAGAGCACAGTGACACCGGGTTCCGCCGGCTCGGTGGCGTATTTGGCCCACTGTTGGTAGAGCTTGATAATCCGGTCAGGGTCCTTGCGCCAGACCAGGCCGTGGGAAGGCGCGACGATCGCGATAGGATGCGCGCTGACCTTGTCGATGGCCTGAAGCACATTTTTGCTATAAGCGGCGACGATATTGGTGTAATAGCGCAGGGCATCCTGTTCCGCGCCCAACAAATCTCGATGTTCGTCGTCGAAAATCGCGCCATCGAGCGCGCCATAGGCCCCAAACGCATCACAGGAGAAGAGAATCTGGTCTTCCTCAACGTAGGTCATCATCGTTTCAGGCCAATGCACCAGGGGGGTGAACAGGAAGCGCAGCGTGTGCCTGCCCAGGCTAAGAGTCTGGTCGTGCTTGACGACCTCCACGTTTTCGGTCACGTCATAGAAATCCTTCATCATGGCAATGGCTTTGGCCATCCCTAAGAACTTGGCTTTGGGGGCCAGCTCGCGCAGCCGGGTAAGCGCCCCGGAGTGGTCGGGTTCCATGTGGTTAATGATGACGTAATCCAACTCAGAAAGGTCAACCAGGGCGGAAACCTGGCGGATGAAATCATCGGTGAAGGCTTCCTTGGAAAGGTCAATTAGCGCGGATTTCTCATCGCGGATGAGGTAGCCATTATAGGAAATGCCGCAGTTATCAATCGGCCACAGGCCTTCAAAGAGACCCGTGGACCGGTCGTTCACACCGACCCAGAAAATATCCGGACGAATTTCAATCGGTAGCATGTCTGATTAGGCTTCCAGGAACTTGCGAACGTCGGGCAACTGGCCAATGCTGCCGAGATAATCATTCTTGGCGGCGATGAACTTGGCATATTCGGACATGTAAATCTTGCCTGGGTCGCGCAGGTCGAACTTCTCGGGGTGCTCAAGGAAGAACTCGCGGTGTACACGGGTCCAGACGAGGCGACCGTCGGTATCGATGTTAATCTTGGTTACGCCCAGCTGGGCAGCCTGGCGGAACTGGCTGGCATCCACGCCCTTGGCACCGCCGAGCTTGCCGCCGGCCGCGTTGATGCGGGCGACTTCTTCCTGGGGAACCGAGCTGGAGCCATGCATCACCAACGGGAAGCCAGGCAGCTTCTGCTGTATCTGTGAAAGGACGTCGAAGTGCAGGCTCTGAGTGCCGCTGAACTTGAAGGCGCCATGGCTGGTGCCTATGGCCACGGCCAACGAATCACAACCGCTGCGTTCGACGAAATCGCGCGCCTGGGCGGGGTCGGTCAGCTTGGCGTTGGCTTCGTCCACCTTGACGTGCTCCTCAACACCACCGAGCATGCCGAGTTCGGCTTCGACCACGATGCCCTTGGCATGCGCGGCTTCAACCACGCGGCGGGTGATGGCAATGTTTTCTTCGTAGGGCTGGCTGCTAGCGTCAATCATGACCGAGCTGTAGAAATTGGAGTCGATGCAGTCGTAACAGGTGGCTTCGTCGCCATGGTCCAGATGCACCGCGAAAATCGCTTCGGGATAGACCTGGTCAGCCGCGCGGATGAGACCCTCGAGGAAGGCTTTGTTCGTGTAAGAGCGCGCCCCTTTGCTCAGTTGGATAATAAAGGGGGCCTGGGAATCGATGTTACCCCGGAACAAACCGACAATCTGCTCCAGGTTGTTAACGTTGTATGCGCCAATGGCGTACTTGCCGTATGCGTGCTCAAATAATTTCTTGGTTGTGACTATCATGGCAGCTCCTTGGAATTCGATAGGTTAATCTACGGAATATTATACTCGCCCTCAGCAATGATTTCCCGATGGGGGTGTGCAGGTTTTGGACAGCCAGACGGCATCGCTCACGCAGGAAAAGAGGGCGTGGCAGCCCGGGTTAACGCGCGCTGAGGGCCTTTTGGTAGATTTGGCGCAAGGCTTCAGCGTAATTTTCAGGGGAATGTTCCAGCTTTATCTTTTCGGCCGCAGCCTCGCCTTTGATGGCGATGACGGCAGGGTTGGCAACAATCTCGCGAATGGTCTGTTCAAGCCCGCCAAGGATGGCTGCGTGGAGGTTTTCGCGCTCTTCCGGCGTGGTGTAGAGCGCTTCGCCCAGGGCATTTTTGGGCACATTTATCATCCAACCGACCCTGGGGTTGTTCATTTCTGGAAAAGCACGGATATCCGTGGTGATGACGGGGCAAGCGCCAGCCTGCATTTCAATGACTGACAGGCCATAGGTATCGGCCCAGGTGGGCAAGAGGCCCACGTCAGCGCTATCTGCCAGCGCCAAAACCTGCGCGTTGGGAAGATCCTCATAGTATTCAAGCCAGGCGGGCTGGGAAGCAATGATGCCTTTTGCCCAGGCCACATCGGCCTCGGTCTCCTGGGCCGCGTAAGGTTCCAACCGCAAGGAGGAAACCAGGATGAGATGGATTGGCAAACCTTCGGCTGCCAGCTTCTCGAACACCTCAAAGGTCTCGCGCCCGCCTTTACGGAAGAATGCCGCGCCAACCATCAGGAAACGAATCGGATTAGCGGTTGAATATTGCCGCTCCTGGGGTAAGGCACGAATTACCTCCTGGGGCGGAGCCAGGACCACCATTTTTTCCAGGATGGGCTGGGTATAGATGGGAGGGAGAGTGTTTAGTAGGTTTTTTTGGATGTTGGCGGCGCACCTGGACCAGGCAATAATTTGCTTGCAGGCACTGCCACACAAGGCTTCCAGGCCTCGTTTGGAGAGATTGTCCAAAACCAGCGGCTGGGCCTGGCTCCCCTGGTGGCGTGTGACGAGGTTTTCGAAACGGGGAAGGATGGTTTCAAAGGAAGAGATCCAGGGGATCTTGCCATAGCTTATCCCATTGGAGAAATGGAGCAGGTCCACCTTGTTCAGGTCAAAATCCTCAAACTGGTTATTCAAATTGAAGGTTGGGATGAGGGGCTTGCCAACAACCCGATTGACTCGCAACGCGGCGCCCCGCAAAAAGCCGTATAAATCCCTGACCGGGACGTACGCCACATCAGGGAGCTTATTCACAATGGTTCTCAGGTTGGTATAGTAGTCAAAGCGATAGGCGGGAACGCCAATTCTCATGTCTGAGCCCTCCCAAAGGTCTGTTTTGGCGATTATAACCCCATCAAGGGACTCGTGTCTCCAAATGAACACGTAAGGGAGAAGTTCTGGATTGACCGCGACCCCAGGCGTGCCTATAATTCTCACCCATGACACAAACAAACAAACTTAGCGAAAAAACCATCCTCATCACTGGGGCAAGCGATGGCATTGGCAGGGAAACAGCCCGCATCCTGGCTGCAAAGGGCGCGAGGTTAATTTTGCACGGCCGGAACCCGGAAAAACTGGGCCAGGTCATCGCGCAAATCCGGGAGGAAAGCGGAAACGACAAGCTGGTGCCAGTGCTGGCGGATTTCTCCTCCCTGGAAGAGGTGCGCAGGATGGGAGTCACCCTTCTGCAAAGCGAAAAACGGCTGGACGTGCTGATTAACAACGCGGGATTGATGACCAGCCGGCACCAGCAGAGCGTGGATGGATATGAGTTGACGTTCGCGGTGAATTACCTGGCGCCTTTTCTGCTGACGAACCTGCTGAGACCCCTGCTCACCGGAAGCGCGCCGGCCAGGGTGGTGAACCTGAGCTCCATTGGTCACTACCTGGTCAGCCCGCAACTGAAGGGCCTGCCCAACCCAAAGCTGTATTGGGGCTGGGTGGCCTATTGCCGGTCAAAGGGGTATCTCATCCTATTTACGCGCGCGCTGGCCGAACGCACGCACAAGGATGGCGTGACTGTGAATTGCGTGCACCCAGGCGTTATCACCAGCACCAAGCTCATCGGGTGGAGCTGGCTGAAGGCCGTTGATTTGCATGAAGGCGCTGAAGCCGTGGTCAACCTGGCCATCAACCCTCAGGTGGAGCAGGTGACCGGCCAATACTTTAGCCGTAAACGCCTGGCCAAACCCCGGGCTGAATACAGAGATCCCAGGCGGCAAGCGGCGTTGTGGGACCTCAGCCTGGGTTGGTGCCAACTCAAGCCGGAATAAGCCCAAAATTCGTGGGGAAAAGCGGATCAGGGTGAGAAATTAGCTGGCCCATATTGCTGGAAAGGCACACTCCAGGGCTGGCATGTTAGAATCGATTTTGATGAAGCAACAAGCTTTTCGCCTTTTCAGGCTGGTTATATTCGCGACCCTGGCAGGGGTGGGGCTGGGCCTCGTTGGGGGATGCCGGGGCACGCAGACGCCCCCGCAACTGACGCCGGCAGCATCCACCGGCACAGCCACCCCCACGTTAAACGCTCAGCAACTACAAACGCAAATCGCGTATGGCAATACGCCCACCCCACAGCCCAGTGCCACACCCTGGCCGATTGAAGCACCAACCGAGGCCAACCTGCTGGCACTGAACGCGGCAGAGGTCCTGAACCCCCTCACGGGCGAACCGCCCAGCGACGAAGCGCTGCTGCAGCAGCGCCCCATCCTGGTGAAAATTGCCAATTGGCCCCAATTGCTGAGGCCAGAGGTGGGGCTGACCGAAGCGGACATTGTGTTTGAGTATTACCTTGGTTTCCAGATGAACCACCTGGCCGCGCTCTATTACGGTGGAAACGCTCCCACGGTTGGGCCACTGGCGCCTGGGCGGCTTATTGACGCGCGGCTGGCTGAGCACTACCAGGCCAATCTTGCGTATGCCAGCGCGGAAAACATGATTGAGGGTGTGTTTAATTCCGTGTTGCCCGGGAGGAAGTTCTCCCGCGGATTCACCCGCTGCCCGGCCATCTGCACGGAAACAGACGCGCTGGGCGGGAACACCATGGTGGATACGAGCGCTCTTAGGGAGCACATAGCCGGCCTGGGGACGGAGGAATTTGTGCCGGCGCTGGAGGGAATGCAATTTGACGCGAAGGCCAGCGCGTGGGATGAGAACGCAGAGCGGCTCTCATACATGTATGCGGATTTTTCCGTGATGGATTGGCGCTATGACGAAGCGGAGGGCAGGTATATGCTCTGGCAGGATTACCAGGACCCCACCGGCATCATCACGCTGGCACAAACGCGGGATCGGGATACGCAGGAAGCCGTCGGGTTTGATAACGTCATCATCCTGTTTTCCCATTACATCACCTATGGTCCCGAGCTATTTGACATCGACATGCGCGAAGGGGACCCAGAACAACGCGCGCTGCTACTGCGCGACGGAAGGATGTACTTTGGCACGTGGCAATCTTCGGGACCAGACCAGCCGTTCACCTTCTTCGGCATGGATGGCAGCCCGCTGAAGCTGAAGCCGGGCAGCACCTGGATGACCTTTGCCAGCGTGACAACCCGTACCAAGCAGGTCTCACCCGGGAACTGGGACCTTACCTTCGTGCTTAACTAAGCTGGGGCTTGGGGCCTGTTCAAAACGACCGGCGCGCAGGCCATTCAACGTGACGCCTAGCGAAATGCCGATATCCCCCAGCACTGCCACCCAGAGCGGCGTCAGACCCAAGAGGGCCAGCACGCCCACCAGGAACTTCACACCAAGGCTGATTTGAATATTTTGTTGGACCAGGTGGTTGGTGAACCTGGAGAGCCTGACGGCAAAGGGCAGGCGACTGAGGTCGTCCTTCATCAGGACCACATCGGCGGTCTCGAGCACCTGGGCATTGCCGGCGCCCCCCATGGCGATGCCCAAATCCGCGCTGACCAGGGCTGGGCTATCGTTGATGCCATCCCCCAGCATGGCCACCTGGCCATATTTGGATCGTAACTGACCCAAAAGGGCCATTTTTTCTTCCGGCAAGAGCGACGCGTGCACTTCTTCCAGTCCAATCCGCCCGGCAACGCGGGTGGCGACGCCAGTATTATCACCGGTCAGCATCACGGAGTGGATGCCCATTCCGCGCAGGTCGGCAAGCACCGCGGCTGACTCAGGCCGGACTTCATCTTCCACCGCCAGGAAGCCGCGAACACGCTCCCCATCACAGACCAGCATGGTGGTTTGCCCCTGGTTTTCGGCAGCGCGGGTTTGGGCAGCCAGGGCGGCAGGGGTTTCGTGTTCGGCCAGGAAGAGGGGCAGGCTGCCGATGGTGGCCAGTTTGCCATTGATGTAGCCCTGTTGGCCCCTGCCGGCCAGGTTAACCAGGCCTTCCGCGGGCGAATACCTGCCGAGCAGGCCTTTCTCTTCGGCCTGTTCAACCACAGCCAGGCCGAGCGGGTGGCTGCTGTGCTGTTCAAGCGAGCCGGCTAGGGCGAGTAAATCATCACAGCGCTCACAGTCTTCAGTTCCCTGACAATCCACCGCTTTGACCTGGCAAACCATGGGGCGGCCGAGGGTGAGCGTGCCGGTTTTATCAAAGGCCATGGCCCTCACCTGGCCAAGCTGTTCCAGGAAAACGCCGCCTTTGAATACAACACCTTCACGCGCCGCGCGGGTGAGCCCGCTAATCAGGGTGATAGGCGTGCTAATCACCAGCGCGCATGGGCAGCCAATCATCAGCAGGGAGAGGGCGCGATGGAGCCAGCCGTAGCCGGCGGGGGTATTTAAAAGTGGCTGGCGGAAGAAAAGGGTCGGAACCACGGCCACAAGGAGGGCGACACCAAGAATGATAGGGGTATATACGGCGGCAAAACGGTCGATTTTCTTTTGGCGGGGGGAGCGGCTGGACTGGGCTTCGGTGACAAGGTGGATGATACGCTGGATGGTGGCATCCTGTGCCAGGCGGGTGATCCTGACCCTGAGCAAACCCTGGCCATTGATGGAACCGGAAAGGACGCCATCACCTGGGGTTACGGGGATAAGCCGGCTCTCGCCCGTGAGGGCGGACTGGTCGACATCGCTTTGACCTTCGAGTACAAGGCCATCCATGGGGAAACGCTCGCCTGCTTTCACGATTATCTCATCACCCAGCTGGAGTTGCTCCACGGGGATGGTGGTTTCCAACGTACCGGAAACCAGCAGCGCGGTTTTGGGCGCGAGGTCGGCAAACTCCGCGAGGACCAGCCTGGCGTGGGCGTTGGTGTAGGTTTCCAATCCCTCGGAGAGGTTGAACAAAACCAGGAGCACGAGGGCTTCGGGGGCCTCCCCAATCCAAATGGCACCGATGGCAGCGGCGCTCATCAGCACGTTCATCGAGAGGCTGCGCTCGCGGAAAATGTTAAAGAAGGCGCCCCGAAACACTGGCCAACCCACCAGGGGCAGGAGAGCCAGCTGAACCCACTTGAGGGTCTCAGCAGAAAGACCCAGGCGGGGCAGGAAAAAGGAAAGTACCATCAGGAGGACGCCGGGAACAACGACTTTTAGGTCTTCGCCCTGGCGATAGGACTGCCAGAAGCCGGACAAGGTCATTTTTCCAGCACGGTCTGAAAGGCCAGGATTAATGATTTCTTCTGAATCAATTTGGGTGAAGGGCACGCAAGTCGCGCAAGCCCGCTCGTTGGATTGGTTTTCCATTAGTTTTGTCCCTTTTCCGGGTTGAGATGCCGGCCGTGTTCCAGTGCCCTGGTAAACAGGTCCTGGATGTGGTCGTCATCAATTCGGTAGTAGATTTGCTTCCCCACCCTGCGCGTGGAAACGAAATTCATTTCCCGCAGCGATTTGAGTTGGTGCGAAACTGCGCTTTGGCTGTTTGAAGTAGCCTCCGCTAAATCGGACACGCAGGCCTCCCCTTGCAACAGGATTGACAGCAAGCGTAGCCGGCTGACGTCGGCGAGGGCTTTAAAAGTCTGCGCCATTCTATCCGCATCCTGGAATTCGAGCACCTTGGGAGTATTGTCAGTTGTCATCAATTCCAACTTTTTTTATATGAATATTTGCTCATGTGTTCATATTATAACTAGAGAATTGTTCTTGTCAAGGGAAACAGGAGAACAGGATAGAATAATCTGCTATCGGATAGATGGAACCATGCGCCTAGCAATCGTTCAAAACCTTCCCACCTCCTGCCATCGTGTGGTCGTCCTTGGCTGCGCGGGCAGTGGCAAATCCACATTAACCCGCCGATTGGGAGTATTACTTCAACTTCCCGTGGTCCATTTGGACCGTCTTTTTTGGTTACCTGGCTGGAAAGAGATGGAAAAGGCAGCCTTTGACGCATTGGTTCAAACTGAAGCAAGCCGCGAGGATTGGATTATCGATGGGAATTACAACCGTACGCTACCATTCAGGTTGGAAAAGGCTGACATGGTCATCTATCTCGACTTGCCAAGGGGTTCCTGTCTCTGGAATGTGCTTTGGCGTGCCATAAGCCACCGCGGTCAAAATCGGCCTGATATGGCTCCTGGTTGCACCGAAAAAGTTGATTGGGAATTCTTGACATGGATTTGGAATTTCAACCGTACACACCGGGAAAAGATCCTGGAACTGCTGCGAACGAGTGGAAAACCATACATCGTACTGAGATCACGCAAAGAAACTGCGCGATTTTTGGATAAGGTGGCAGTCAATCACTCAGGTAAGCACCATGATTAAACGCTGGCCAAGTAACAGAGCAATGCCGCGGTGAGCCGCGCGTCGTCAACCGCGTGATGGTTGTTGGGCAGGTCAATCTGGCAGAGTCGCCCGGCAAATTCCAGTTTCTGCGAGCGGAAGCCGTTGCCGCGCGAATTCCATTCGCCGTAGTAGGCTGCAAACAGCTTCATCATGCAAAAGACCTGGGCGTCCTCGAGGCGGCAGGGAAGGCGATGCGCCTGGCAGGACTGACGAAGCATGCGCATGTCGAACTCGGCATTGTAAATCCCAATCGCGCGGTTACGCAGCACCGGTTCCACCTGGCTCCAGACAGCCGGCCAGCGAGGGGAGTTAGCCACCATCGCGTCCGTAATCTCATTTACAGCGCTGGATTCAGCTGGAATGGGCATACCCGGGTTAACCAGGCCATCAAATAGCGTGTTCCCCGCCAAATCGACAATACCCACTTCGATAACCAGGTCGCCCGGACCCGTGCCGGTGGTTTCGGTATCCAGAAATATCGGGTTGAGCGCTACAAGCTGGCGGGCGCGTTCAAGCACTTTGGGGTGGGCGACGGGGTATGGCATGGATTCTCCTGGGTCACATTATATCAGCGACGAGCGCGCGGGCTTGTTGCCAGATGCTGTCGAACATGGCGGCGGTCAGGCGGCCGGTTTGGGTGTTCTGCCGGCTGGGATGATAGGAGCAGAGTATCCACGGCAAGTCGGCATCCAACCGGGTGAGCACTCCATGCCCAAACGCGACCTGGGATTTGGGGACATGGGCAAAGCGCTGCGTGGCGAGCAGACCGTCCAGGGCAATGCGACCCAGAACCACAATGCCCCGCAAATTGACCAGTGCTTCCATTTCCTGTTCCAGCCACGGGCGGCAGGCGTGTAATTCTGCCGGGGTTGGCTTGTTGGCCGGCGGTGCACAGCGGCACACCGCGGTGATGTACAGGTCCTTTAGGCAGAGGTCGTCGAAACGGTTGAGTGCCATGGGCTGGCTGGCAAAACCCGCACGATAGAGGGCCGGATAGAGAAAATCCCCTGAAGCGTCGCCGGTGAACATGCGGCCGGTGCGGTTGGAACCGTGCGCGCCAGGTGCGAGGCCGACCACCAGCACCCTGGCGGCGGGGTCCCCAAAGCCTGGAACAGGTTTGCCCCAATACGCCTCGTTCCGAAAGGCACGACGCTTGGTTTGGGCGGTTTCCTCCCGCCAGGCGACCAGGCGCGGGCAACGGCGACAATTGACCAGTTCAGCCTGGATGGTTTGCAGGCAAGGCGTTTCAACGTTGTTTCGCATGGGCGAGATTATAGCAGGCAAGCGGTAGGATTAAGCAAGCAAGGCGGTCAGATGACCGCCTTGCCGGGAAAACTGGTAAAAGTTTATCGCTTGAAGGAGAAGGCTGACCATCCCGCGTATTGGCCGGTCTCTTCCAATTCGTACTCGATGCGGAGGAGCTGGTTGTACTTGGCAACCCGATCGGAACGGGCGGGAGCGCCGGTTTTAATCTGGCCCATGTTCATGGCCACGACCAGGTCGGCGATGGTGGCATCCTCAGTTTCGCCGGAGCGGTGCGAGCAGACCGCGCGCCAGCCATTGGTTTGAACCATGGTGACAGCCTGCATGGTCTCGGTGAGGGAACCAATCTGGTTCAGTTTGACCAGCAGCGCGTTACAAGATTTCTCTTCAATCGCGCGGGCGATGCGGGCGGGATTGGTGACAAGCAGGTCATCGCCAACCACCTGGAGGCGGTGCCCCACCTGGGCGGTGAAGTGCTTCCAACCCTCCCAGTCGTCCTGGGCGAAACCATCTTCGAGGGAGACAATCGGGTATTGATTGACCCAGTTGGTCCAGAAATCCACCATTTGGTCGCTGGTCAGCTGTTTGCCTTCCTTGCGCAGGTTATAGAGGTGGGTTTCGTCATCGTAGAGCTCGGAGGCGGCGGGGTCCAGGGCAATGCAGACCTGTTCGCCAGCTTTGTAGCCGGCTTTTTCGATGGCTTCAAGGATGAGTTCCACGGCTTCATTGTTGGCCTTGAGCGCCGGCGCGAAACCGCCCTCATCACCAACCAGGGTAGCGTACCCGTGGGCTTTCAAAACGCCCTTGAGGGTGTGATAGATTTCGGCTCCCCAGCGGAGGCCTTCGGCAAAGGATTCGGCGCCGAGCGGCATAATCATGAATTCCTGGGCGTCGGTGGACTGCCAGTTGGTGTGCGCGCCACCATTGAGGATGTTCATCATCGGGACGGGGAGTACGTGGGCATAAACACCGCCGAGATAGCGGTAGAGGGGCAGCCCAATGGAAGCGGCGGCCGCTTTAGCCACAGCCAGGCTGGTGCCCAGGATGGCATTGGCGCCATAATTGGATTTATTGGGGGTGCCGTCCATCTCCAACAGGACCATGTCGATGGCCTTCTGGTCGGTTGCATCCCAGCCAAGCAATTCTTCGGCGATATCCTCGTTCACATGCTCGACGGCCTGCAATACGCCTTTGCCCATGTAGCGGCCTTTATCGCCATCACGCAATTCCAGGGCTTCGTGAATGCCGGTTGAGGCCCCGGAGGGGACCGCGGCCCGGCCAAAACTGCCATCACCGAGGACAACCTCAACCTCAACGGTTGGGTTGCCGCGGGAGTCCAAAATTTCCATCGCGTTGATATATTGAATCGTGGTATCCATATTTCCTTCCTTTATCTGTTAGTCGGGTTTTCCGTCAGGTTGTTTATAAAGACCGTCAGGTGGAATTATATCATTGCCCAGGCCCTTCGCCTCGCAAATCGCGTGAATGAGGCCCAGGAACAAGGGATGGGGCCGGTTTGGCCGGGAGAGAAACTCCGGGTGGAATTGGCTGGCGAGCATATAGGGATGATCCTGGATTTCCGCCATTTCCACGAGCACCCCATCGGGGGACTGGCCTGAAATTACCAGGCCGTTTTGTTCACAAAGGTCGCGATACTGGTTGTTGAATTCATAACGGTGGCGGTGCCGCTCATCCACACTGTCCCGCTGGTAATACTGATAGGCCTTGGTCCCCGGACGAATGACGCAGGGATAGAGGCCGAGCCGCATGGTGCCGCCCATTTTTTCTAGGTAGCGCTGGTCAGCCATCAGGTCGATGACCGGATGGGGCGTAAGCTGGTCGATTTCGGAGGAGTTCGCGTCTTTGAGACCCAGCACGTTGCGAGCAAACTCGATGGTCATCACCTGCAGACCAAGGCAGAGGCCAAGGTAGGGAACCTTATTTTCACGCGCGTACTTGGCAGCCAGGATTTTGCCTTCCACCCCACGGCTGCCGAAGCCACCCGGGACGACAATCCCATCCACCTGGCCAAGGCGTTCCAACCCAATGCCTTTTTCCAAGTCCGTGGCAGAAATCCAATCCAGTTCCACCGACACGCCACAGAAGAGCGCCGCGTGGGTGAGCGCCTCGCGCACGCTGAGATAGGCATCGTGCAGCTCCACGTACTTGCCCACCAGCCCAATCCGCACTTTATCCTTTTCGCGGCTGAGCTCATCCACAATCCAGCGCCACCCATCGAGGTCTGGTGGCTGGTTGGGTTCCAGGGCGAGGCGCTTGAGCAGGTAATCGGCCACGCCCATCGACTCGAGAATCAGCGGGATGCGATAAAGCATGTCCGCGGTGACGAGGGGCACGACGCCTTCCACGGGCACATCGCAGAACTGGGCAATCTTGTCACACAGGTCGCGTCCCACCGGGTAATCACTGCGGGCAATAATCATATCCGGCAGGATGCCGATGGAGCGCAGTTCGCGCACCGAGTGTTGGGTGGGCTTGGTCTTGGTTTCGTTGGTGGCTTTGAGATAAGGCAGCCAGGTGAGATGGACAAAGGCGGAATTGTTGCGACCGAGGTCATTGCGCATCTCGCGGATGGCTTCCAGGAAGGGTTGGCTTTCAATGTCGCCCACGGTGCCGCCAACTTCGATAAGGGCGATGTCCGCGCCACTGGTGCGACCAACAAGGTCAATGCGCCGCTTGATTTCGTTGGTGATGTGGGGGATAACCTGGATGGTGCCGCCGAGATAATCGCCACGACGTTCGCGGTTGATGACCTCCTCGTACACCTGGCCGGTGGTGACGGTGCTCGTGCGCTTGAGACGCAGGTCACAGAAGCGCTCGTAATGGCCCAGGTCCAGGTCGGTTTCCGCGCCGTCGTCCAGGACGAACACTTCGCCGTGCTGGTAGGGGCTGAGAGTGCCAGGGTCCACGTTCAGGTAGGGGTCTAGCTTTTGGATGGTTACAGAGATACCGCGCGCCTTGAGCAAGCGGCCGATGGCGGAGGCGGTGACGCCCTTACCGACAGAGGATAACACCCCCCCAGTAAAGAAGATGTACTTCGTTGCCATGTTCCTCCCAATACTTTACAGTTTATCCATTTAAAAGAAACAGGGAGGGCTGATTACTCAGCGCCTCCCCTGAATTCGCTTCAAACAACAGGCAATGGCTGTCTTTTACGCACACCTAATCCTTGTCGTTAATCTTGTTCTTCATCGTGCGTTCGTATAATTCATCCGCGTCGCTGGCGAAGTTCTTGGCCTTTCGCACACGGTTTTTAATCTCGGGCAGGCGCATTTCGGCTTTGTCCATGGCCTGGCGCAGCGCGATTTCCATGAAGGTGGGATCGGGGATGACTTCTTCAACCACTTCCACTTCCACTTCCTTCTTGGCCTTACCCTTGCGGGCAGGCTTCTTGGACTCTACGGGCGCTTCCTCAGGGGGTTCCTGCAAGGCCTTCATGCTAAGCTTGATTTGACGTTTGCGCTTGTCAACTTCCAGGACCTTGACATCCACTTCGTCCCCAATTTTGACGACTTCGGAAGGAACGCGGACGTAGTTGTGCGAAAGTTCGCTTACATGCACAAGGCCGGGGCGTTCTGCGCCGAGCTCAACAAAGGCGCCGAAGTTTTCCAGGCGGACAACTTTGCCATGCAGGACCATGTCTGGGACGATATCCCGCCATTCAAGGCCAAGTGGCTCTTTCATGGTCAGTTCGATGTGGTCCTTGAGCACACGCTTCACCCAAACGGTGACAGGATCGCCAGCCTTGAGGACCTCGTCAATGGTCTTGACCTGGGCATCAGGATCGGCCGGGTTCACAACCTGGGAGATGTGCAAGAAAGCGGGCAAAGGGGAACTAATATCAATCAGGGCACCCTGAATGGAGGTTTTCAGCACCTTTCCATCAATTTTTTGCTTCGGTTTGAACGCGGGTGTATTCGTAGTTTGCTCGACAGGGCTTTCCATAACAATTCTCCCAAAAGGTAATTTTCACGACATTTCAGTATAACCGAGCAAAGCCATGATGTCAATCAATGACCCTGCTCAGCCCAAACAGATAATATAACATTAAATCAGTGATTTTTGATAGATTGTGTAACGAAAAAGCCAATTTTGAGGAGCTAATTACTCGCGACGGCCATCACGATAAGGAATTGGGCAAGGTGATAGGTGAAAATTATCCAAAACCGCACGGCCGGGATGCGATTACCGAGGCGGTCCAGGCCTATCAATGTATCCGAGACAAGGAATAATACGCCCCCCAGTGCGACCATCCAACGGGTGATGCCATACCAACCCGGCCTGAAAAGGCAGAAGACCGCCGAGGTGGCCATCAGGATGACTGCCACCGCGTAAGTTTTAAAAAGGTTGCGTCCTTTTTGAAACTCCGGCTTTTCACTGACCTTTTTATCGATGTAGGAGAAATACCGGAGCGCAACCGCGAACGCAATGGCCACACCGGCCACAAGCGGGGTGGGCGTAAGCGGATTTTGGTTGAAGCCTACGATGTAACAAAGCTGTGTGATGAAAAAAGCGCCCAGGCCGGCCATGAACCAACGCTTCTCCCTAAACACCAGGAAGAAATCCCCCACCGCCGAAAAGGCCAG
>Ga0116171_10001161_pt1 | contig 26805 bp, 16 predicted proteins | sample AD_JPNHW2_MetaG_FD_89798 | JGI IMG/M metagenome (GOLD analysis project Ga0116171, IMG submission 89798) | Active sludge microbial communities of municipal wastewater-treating anaerobic digesters from Japan - AD_JPNHW2_MetaG | ecosystem: Engineered > Bioreactor > Anaerobic > Digestate | place...
ATGACTGATGTAAGAGCAATAACAGGGGAACGGTCCAGCATTGCTCCCCCAACACCTGTCAGCAGATTTGTTGCACCGGGGCCAAATGTCCCGTGACAGACTCCAGTCACACCTGTAAGACGGGCAGTGACATCAGCCATTACTGCTGCAGCTGATTCGTGCGAGGTGAGGACAAACCTTATCCCTTCCTCCCTCATCTTTTCAATATATGGTATTGAAGCTCCGCCAGGAATGCCAAAGACATTTTTTACCCCATGCTCTTTAAGCCTTCTTGCAAGAATCGATGCAACAGTGTTACTCATCTTTTGTCTCTCTTTGTTTACAAATTTAATAAACCTCTGATATGTTAATTAGTTATAAAACATCTAAAAGTGTAATATAAACACTTCAGGATTTAATATTTTTGAATAAACATAGACCTGAAAAAATGAAAAAGAGCCTTGTAATAGCAACAATCTTGTTTCTTGCAGCATTGATTTCAAATTCGAAGCTAAATGCGCAGGGAACGGCAGCCGATTATGAAAGAGCGTTAAGTCTCGAAAAGAAGTTTTCCGGCAAGGTGTTATATGGAAATGTGTTGCCCTCATGGATTGGTAAGACAGACATGTTTTTTTATGAAAATCTTACACCGGAAGGTAAAAAGTACGTTTTAATTGATGCTGCCGTCAAAAGCCGAAGAGATGCCTTTGATACTGGCAGAATGGCCGCGGCACTTAACAAAGCCACTGGCGATACAATTAATTCCCGCGATCTTCCAATCAGGAATCTGGTTTTTACTGAAGACGTAAAGAAACTGACATTTGAATATAAAGGGTGGTACTATACCTGTGATCTGAAGAGTTATAAAGTCTCGAAAGGAGAAGAAGTAAATAATCCGGATTATGATCCAAATGCATGGGATTGGGGATTCCGCGATGAGCTGGATAATAAGCCTGTACCATCACCTGATAAAAAATGGACTGCATTTATCCGCAGTTTTAATGTTTGGGTCAGAAACGAGGAAGAGAAGAAGGAATACCAGCTGAGCATTGACGGATGCAATGGCAAATATTATTCAGCCTTCATTTATTGGGCTCCCGGATCAGACAAGCTTATGGCTTATAAGGTTAAGCCGGCTGTCAAGCATATGATCAATTATATAGAATCAGCGCCGTCCGACCAGTTGCAGCCTAAATATTATTCTTATGAATATCCCAAGCCGGGTGATGACGTGCCTCAGTTTTACCCGCAGGTATTCAATGTCAAGGAGAAAAAGCATATTATTGTTGATGAAGAATTTCTGCCAAATCAGTATGATGTATGGAATTATCAATGGGATACGGTCGGCAATTCTGTCACATTTGAATATAATAAAAGAGGTCATCAGGCTTACAGGGTCATGAAAATTGATGCTCAGACGGGCAGAATGGATATAATTATTGATGAGCAGTCAAAAACCTTTATCGACTACAGCAGTAAAAGATTTCGCTATGATCTTCCTGAGACCGGTGAGATTATCTGGGCATCGGAACGTGATGGATGGAACCATCTGTATCTCTATGATTCAAACAATGGAAAGGTAAAAAACCAGATCACCTCAGGCAATTGGGTTGTAAGAAATGTTGTCTGGGTTGACAGGGTTAAAAGAGAGCTTGTCTTCGAAGCTTCAGGAAGAGAAGAAGGAGATCCTTACCTAATCCATTATTACAGAATCAACTTCGACGGGACAGGACTCACTCACCTTACTCCAGGGGATGGGAACCATGTGGCGACATTTTCAAAGAACAGGAAATATTTTGTTGATGTCTGTTCAAAGGTAGATATGGCTCCTGTTGCCATTCTCAGAGACGGCAAAGATGGCAGAGAGATAATGTCTCTTGAGAAAGCCGATATAAGTACTCTTAAGGCTCAAGGGTGGCAGGCTCCGGAGGTCTTTACTGCCAAAGGCCGTGATGGTGTTACCGATATCTGGGGAATAATTATCAGACCCACCAATTTTGATCCATCGAGGAGTTATCCGGTCATTGAATATATATATGCCGGCCCTCACAGCAGTTTCGTGCCAAAAACGTTCCAGCCTTTCTACAGAACCATGAATCCTCTCTGTGAGCTCGGTTTTATTATAGTACAGATAGATGGAATGGGTACCTCCAACAGATCAAAAGCATTTCATGATGTATGTTATAAAAACCTTAAGGATGCCGGTTTCCCTGACAGGATATTATGGATGAAGGCAGCGGCGGCAAAGTATCCCTATATGGATATCACCAGGGTAGGTATTTACGGTGGCTCTGCCGGCGGACAGGAGTCGACTGCTGCCCTCCTTTTTCACCCTGAATTCTACAAGGTTGCCGTCTCATCGTGTGGCTGTCACGACAACCGGATGGATAAGATGTGGTGGAATGAGCAATTCATGGGGTGGCCTGTTGACCAGAGTTACATCGACTGCTCAAACACTGAAAATGCATGGAGGCTGCAGGGGAAGCTGATGCTTATCAATGGCGAGATGGATAACAATGTTGATCCGCAGACCACAGTACAGCTTGTCAATGCCCTGATAAAAGCAGGTAAAGATTTTGACTACCTGCTCATTCCCGGCATGAAACATAGCAGTGGTGGTGTCTATGGAGAAAGAAGAAGAATGGACTTCTTTGTAAGAAACCTTATGGGAGTAACACCTCCTGACAGAAATATGGCAGAAGAAGAAAAAAAATAATGATATTTATGGCCTTAATAAAAGCCATGTCGAAAAAAGCAAACACGATAATATGGGCTATAATTTCCTGCCTCCTGTGGTCTACTGCTTACCCGCTTATTAAGATAGGGCTGCAGTATTCCACACCGCTTCATTTTGCAGGGAGCAGGTTTATTCTGTCGGGTCTGATGCTTCTGCCATTTAGTGCTCATCCACGTGTCTACATAAAGATGATACGTGAGAATTACAAACTGGCAATATGGGTGACAATACTTCAGACACTGATAAACTATATTCTCTTTTATATCGGTCTCGAGTATGTTCCCGGCGCACTGGGTGCTGTAATTGTTGGTTCTCAGCCATTTGTGACGGCTATTGTCTCAAGGATAATGATAAAGGAAGAGCGTTTCACCAGGGCTAAAGTTCTTACCATAATAACCGGTATTGCCGGTATTGTTCTGGTGAGTGCCGGTCGTCAGAGTTTTCATTTCAGCGGACCCATGGAGTTATTTGGTATAGCACTCATCTTCATTGCAAACATTGCAACCGCAACGAGCAATGTACTGGTATCCTTGAAAATAGGAAAGATGAACCCGGTAGTACTCAGCTCATTTTCTCTTTTTTCGGGCGGGGTAATAATATATATTCTCTCCATGTTTTTTGAAACCAGGCCATCAGGCATCAGCTACCCGCAGGAATACTGGCTTGTCCTGGGATGGCTCTCTTTTATGTCAGCATTCACCTTCTCGATGTGGTATCATCTGCTTAAGAGGCCTGCAGTGAGAGTCTCGGAATTAAACCTGTGGAAATTCATTATCCCCGTCTTCGGTGCTATTCTTTCGTGGTTACTGGTGCCAGGGGAAAAAGCTGATTGGGTAACTGTTGCAGGAATGATCATCATTGCAATGGCCCTCATCTATTTCTTTGGGATAACAGGCAGAAGGGAACGTAAAATTGAAGAGGTGCCGGCAGGACCTATTGCTAAATAACACTAAATGCAGATCACAGGCACATCTCATTTGCCTGTTTATCGATAGTTCAGAAGATTTTAGATGTACATTTCCCGCATTTAATGGCTGTCTTGTTACTTTTTTTTATAAATTCGTCTAGAATATTTCAAAACCCTTATTAAAAAAACTATTATGAGAAAGAACTTACTGTTAACTATTGCTGCCATTTTAATGGCAACATTACCCGCTTTCAGCCAGTTTACATTCACAGCTGCTCCTGGTTTAAACCTGAACTCAGCTTCATTTGGATATAAAATGGGCAAAGCTGTTCCTTACATCGGAATCCAGTACTGCGGTATTATGGGTTCATACAAACAGGATGTAAACTTCACCGGTGGAACAGGAACAGATTTTTCTGACGATGCAAAACTCACCGGAAGAGTTATAATGCCTTCTATTGGTTTAAAGTATTTTGCAATTGAAAAAAACAAAGTAAAAGGTTATTTCAATGTTACTCTGGCAAAACCATTCCTGTCTGCCAAACTTACTATTGATGGCAATGAGATTGAGGAAGTAGCTGACCAGGTAAAGAACGTTTCCCTCTGGGGTGGTTCACTGGGTGTTGGTGCAGAATATTTCTTCGACGACAATTTCAGCGTTGGCGGTGAATTTGGTCTGCATACAGTTTTTGGCAAATATTCTGATTCATATGACGAATCAAATTATCAGGGTGACGGACCTGCAACTATAACAAATACTGTTAAAGCAATGGTTATGCCAACTTATTCAAAGATTTCACTGAACTTCTATTTTTAATAAATGGTTCTTAAAAAAAGCCGCTCCTGAGGAGCGGCTTTTTTTTTCTGACGCATTTAAGCCTGGAAACATTTTATCAAAAAAACACTCAAATGGAATTCATATCATCAACTTCTGCAAATTGTCGTAAACAAAAAGCCGGGTGGATGGTTAATTTTGAATATGAGTTAATAGCTATATAATATTATGAAAACCATTAACGATTTTTTTATTCTCTCCAATGGCGTAAAAATTCCTGTCATTGGTTTTGGCACCTGGCAGATACCTGATGGGAAGGTTGCATATGATTCCGTTTTGTTTGCATTGAAAGCCGGTTACAGGCATATAGACACAGCTCTTGCCTACGGCAATGAAAAGAGTGTGGGCCGGGCAGTAAGAGACAGCGGGATAGACCGAAGCGAGATATTCATCACCTCAAAACTGCCTGCAGAAATAAAGAGCTATGACAAAGCCCTGAGAAAATATGACGAGACAATCAGCAATCTTGATCTGGGCTATATAGACCTCTACCTTATCCATGCTCCCTGGCCATGGAATGAAAAAGGAGCTGATTATACCAAAGAAAACAAAGAGGTATGGAGAGCAATGGAGGAGATATACAACGGCAAAAACTGCCGGGCTGTAGGAGTGTCCAATTTCAATGTTAAAGACATGACAGCCATACTTGACACATGCACGGTTAAACCGATGGTGAACCAGATAAAATACTACATAGGCTATACTGAAGATGATATTACCTGGTTCTGCAGGAGTAATAATATCCTGGTAGAGGGTTATTCACCTCTTGCAACAGGAAGAATACTGGCTAACAAGGAGATTGATCTGTTGGCGAAAAAATATAACAGGACATTGCCACAGATATGTATCCGTTATCTCATTCAGCACGGGGTGCTTCCTCTTCCAAAATCAGTGACAGCTGAACGTATCAGTGAAAACTTTGCGGTGGACTTTGAAATAACAAAGGAAGACATGAAATACCTCGACAACCTGAAAGAGACAGTATAGTAGCAACAGTTGCATTCGACATAGAGGCATAATGAAGCGAGAAATGTGCGTAAAAAGATAAAAATCTCAAATCAACATCGTACATTAGTATTTCATTATAAAAGCTACTGCTGCTCTATTGTCAAATAAAAATCTGTACTACTGTATGAAAAAAATTTTGTTTTGTGCTGTGCTCCTCGTTTTATCAGTCACAGCATGTAAAAAAGACCCGTCACAGCTTTCATTCTCGCTTGAAAACCTGACAAAACTTGTCAACCGTTCTCCGGATTATATTAAGCATGCAAGCCCAGGCGATATAAAGTCGGTCGAAGATGACTATCTGGTATTTAACCTTTTCAATGAGATTGACGGGATGAATATTGCATACCTTTTTTATGGTTTTGAAGATAACAAAGCAACTGAAATTGACATAATCCCAAACCAGGTGGATAATCTTGACTATGCTAAACTGTTTATGACATTAGCCGAGAATGAATTGGGTTCCTATTCGATGTATCATCTTGAATACCTTAATGACAATTCGGAATCTCAAACTAAGGAATTCACATCCTTTCAGGGGTTATGGGATTTTGTTTCAAGCGAGTCACTCTCAGCATCTGAAATAGAAGAAATTATCGGATATTACGTAATAGATAAGTATGTTATCCTTGCAGGCGGGTTTTATTATATCGGATCATCCTCTTCATATTTTCAACCATTGCTTGAAGTCGTTGAGGCTACAACAGTGACCGGAAGCAAAAATTCAGATGAGTTATTAAAGAATACATTTGATAAGGGATTGTATTTAAGAGCTGTAAAATAGAAATTAAGGTAAATTATAATAAAAGGAGTATTGTATCGGACAGTACTCCTATTTTTTATTATAGCTGAGTTACTCAGAAAGGGAGTAAAACGGAATTTCTGGAAATAGTAAAATTTACAATGGCGTAATTATCAGCTTCTTTTTGTTAAAATCAGCCGCCGCGTTTACAACAGACCTGAACTGGTTAAAACTGTTTACCGGGTATTCTATTTCAGGATAAGCCTCACGTGAGTAGATATACAATGTGTTACCTGCCTGCTCATACCATGAAGTAAAAAAAGCACTTACTTTCCCGTTTTCAACCATTTCAACATTCATAATCAAATCTGTTGGATTACTCACCTTATAGCCTTTTGGGATACTGAATTCAATTCTGCGGTAGAAATGGTGTGCAAACTGGATATCAATAGGTTGCTTTCTCTCTTTTGTCTGGTACATCTCCGACTGGGTACCAATGGTTTTGCCAATATTAATTATGAAATCATTCCCTGCCGATTCAATGAGTGAATTGGCGGTAAGGTTAACATCAAAAATCAATGGTCTTACTCCAATGTCAGGCCTTGAACCATTAAGAACTTTAAAAGAGAGGATATTGGTATTTTTATCGCCCATATCAAAAAGTTCACTTATCAGATCCTTGTGTCTTTCTTCAACAATGCTTTCCCAGAAGGATTGTATACTGTATCCCAGGGCACCGGTCATCTCCCTGTGAATAATCACATCAGAGCTGAGCTTATTAAAATCGCAAACAACTTTTATCAAAAGGGAATCAGCATTTTTTGAGACAGGTGTGACCGGCAGCCGTTTTATCCTGTATGCAAGTGACGCAAGCTTATCATTATACCTTACCGGATGCATAAAGAGTCCATAACCTCCCTGGTAGTTTATCGCATTAATACCCAACCGTATTGTCGGGTCATCAGGAACGATATACTGATCAAGATCAGGGAAATAAATGAGGTAATCGTCCAGGAAGTTAAAACCGTTAAAATCAGGATCGAATTCTCTTTTGGTCCTGTCGGTGGTCATAACCAATTCGTAGGGTATACCAAGTTTTGTCAGGAGATTTGCCATCAACCGGGTTGCACCATATTTAGAAGATTGCTTGCTTTTTATTATCTCATCCAGCGGAGGAGTTTCAGTAATTGACTCTGAGATTGAAATCTCGGATTTAATCCAGTTTTCAACGTTCCGGATCTTTTGTTCATCACCTGCTTTCTTCAGTTCAATTTTTTTTGCAAGTTCAGCGATTGACTTTTCTTCGTCTGATGATAGCTGGTAGATGTTGTTATAAATATTATTGCACACCTTGCTCCATGAGTATGACCTCAATACTGAATTAAAAGAGTTATAGGACATGGTATACTCATATCTCATGAGGTTGGCCCTGTAATTTGCAAATGTCTCCTCTTTAAGAGCTGGTATATAATCGGCCTTTGCTCTCATAACCGTGATATTTGTTTTATCGTCGGTTTGAGTGGTAAAATCCGGGAACCCGTTGTAACTTTTAATATAATATTCAAGTTTTGAAGGAAAGGTAAAGATCACTTCAACATCCTCACTGGGCTCAGTACTCTGTATTGTTGTTGACTGATAAGGATCAAACTTCTTGCGTAATGTATAGAAATATTCTATCTCACCTCCAATCTCGGCTCCCTCTATTGCAAAGATCTTATAGTCACCGCTATTTTCCAGGTTTTTAACTTCTTTAATGCTCTCCTGTGTCAGCTCCGTAATTTTACCTGCAGGAGAGATAAACCTGGCTTTTATGGCCATTATTTCTATCACATCGGTGAGTGGTACATATATCTTGTTATTATTATCTATGGCATTGTGCGTTTCAATCTTTATCCTCCTGTGGAAAACATTTATCTCTTCAAACCTGTCTTCCTTGCTGATATAGACTTCCTTTATTCTTCTTTCAAAAGTACACTTGGCTCCGTTAACAGCTTTAACAGTATCGTTCTGAATTGCTTCAGGTGTTTCGGACCAGTTATATTTATCATATGTAATTGATTGTCCGTACAGAATACCTGAACCAAGAAAAAATGCGACTAACAAAAATTGTTTCATTTTGTAACGGTTTTATAGATTGGTATCGTTTTATTATAATAGCTGTTTAGCTGGCTTAACATTTCGCGGAATTGAGAGACCTCATTATTTTCAATTACCTGGAAATTCAATGTAACTATTGTTTTCACCTTAATCTCCCGGCCGGTTACCGTATAAGACTGTTTATAACTGAACAGGCTGTTCTCATATGAAGAATCTTTTGGTATATCGCGGGCCTCATACCCGTCAGGAATTATAAATGTGCATACAAAGACATGTTGGGTTGTATAGTTCAGCTCCATGGGAGTCCATCGGTCTTCCTTTATGTTTACGTTATTAGGAAAACGATCGAGGTTCAGATTAAGATATGAAACGTTATTGTATTCAGAGAGGTAATCAGGCAGATAAAATTTGTAGTTGTATTTAAAGATCTGTCCTCCCGACTCTGTTTCAACAGGGTCAACAGACTCAATAATGAATTTATTACTTGCTTTAGGCATTTGTTTATTTATTGTTGCAGGCAAGTCGGCGGGTTCTTTTCCGTCAAAGGACTCAATCATGTAAGGGCGTTTTTCTCCTGTAATATAAGCTGATCCAATGCCGGTCAGGGTATCTCCTTTCAGTTCAACTGTAAGGGAGTCATAAACAGTGTTCCTTTCAGGTGAGGCTACTGGTATTGTAAATACCCTGTAATCTGCGAGGCCTCTTTCTATAAGACACTCCTTCCCCTGAATGAAGGACGGAACATCCTCCAGCCTGTTATGAAGAGTGGTGCCGTCAAGGACTACCGGGTTATCATTATCATCCCACCATATAGCTATCATGTGATTTGAATCAAATTCGGTAGGGAATTCCGTGAATCTATAAGGTATCTCACGAGATCCGACCCACGCAAAACTTGCATTTAACCCCTGTGATCTCATCATAGCCACCAGCAGACTTGTTTTATCCTTGCAATCGCCATATTTTCGCTGCAACACAAGGGTTGCTTCGCGTGGAATATACCCGTTTGCGCCATCCTCAAAGGCAACATACTTGATATTCTTCTGAACCCAGCTAAAGATTTTCCTTACTCTATCTATGTTTGACTCTGCTCCTGCTGTAAGAGAATCCGTCAAAACCTTTATCTCTTTAGATTCTGAAAGATTGATACTGCTTATTCTTTTGTAAACAATTTTATACAAATCGTCAAGAGAGCTAATTACAGCAGTACTGTTTCCTTTATAACTATACCCGGCGATCTGAACTACAATATGAGGCATATAATAAGCTCCATCAGGAGCTTGATCATCATTTATATAAGACTTCGGATTAGAGGCACACCATGTATATATCTTTTTCCCTCCTTTAACCAGCGTGGAAAAGTTTATGATTGAAGTATCCCTGCCGTAGACCTTATATTTTATTTCGACATTCTCAGGGCATGTCAGTGTAAATCTATACTCATCGCATGGGAAGTAATCACCGAAAAAAAATCTGTACGCAAACACCGGATCATCTGACGTTCTTCTTATTCGTGTGATCATCTTTGAGCCCTTAATAACCGAAGGGAAAGTAAAATTATAAGAGATGACATCATCATAGAATAATCCATCAGATGTCTCTGTTGTTTTATTAAAATTCTTTACCGGGATCTTCTTATATGTTCCATTATCTGGAACAAGGCTATAGGCTTCAATATCTTTAAACTTATATACCGAACCGAATCTTGCACCTGATTCGGCAAAAAAGGCTGCATTATCATTAAGTGCAAGAAGCTCTTTATACTCACTGATATCCAATTCGGGTTTGCCATCAATCATCCTTATGACCAGATCTTCCTTATATGAAGTAAGTATTACTGAGTTATTGGGGTACTTGTCTGAAAAATGTTTCAACCCGCCTGTATCCTGACCATCTGTCATGCCAGGTATCATAACGATACACAGCATAAAAAGAAAAGGCAAATGACAGTTGTTTTTCTTATTTGTCATAAATAACCCCATTACTGTAATTATATATCTCTTTTATTGTTCCGTCCGTATTGTAAACAGACCATTTGCCATCTTTGTTATCCATAAAGTACTTCCCCTCCTCTTGTTTTTTACCGTTACCAGAATACTTTTCGTAAACTCCGTTCATACATCCATAAGAATAGGTTATCAATTCTCTTAGTTTATTATCCGGGTAATAGTTTTTTTCAACACCATCACTCTGGTCCAGTTTAAAGGAAGCTTCCCTTAACTTAGTGCCGTTGGAGTAGTAGGTAGTGAACTTGCCATTATAAAGCCCCCGATAAATTGAAAAAGCTGCAGCCACATGACCATTTGGGTAGTATGTTGTTATTTTAGATGTTGTATCTCTAATTGGTATCTCCGGAACCAGGTTTCCATCTTTACCCAGGTAGGAATACGCCTTTCTTGTGTTATCCACGTAGCGGATACAGTATATCAGCAATCCCTCAGGTGAATAATAATTGGCATATCCGTTTCTTTTGCCATCTTCATAGTTGAACTCACGCTCTTTCTGACCGTTATAAAAATAACCAACAGATATACCCTGCAGTTTATCCTGTTCATAATGTGCCACATAATCAAGATTATTGTTGTCATACCATTTGCCTTCACCCTCTGCCATGCCCAAAATATATGGCATATCATAAGTAAGGTTACCTTCAGTATTCCATCTCTTAATATTGCCTGTTAACAGGCCATGTGAATATTCGGCTTTAAAGGCAGTTTTACCATCAGGGTAAAACTCTTCATTCACGCCATCAAATACATTATCTTTTATATTCCTTTTTTCTTTCAGTTTCCCATCAGGGTAGTTAATGGTGAAAGCATGAGAGCCATATTCGTACCTGAGGTCTGAGAGAAGAGTGCCATCAGACAAATATTCTGTCCGTCCGATATAATCTCCGTCGTTATTACAATAATCCACTGACTTCAGCTTCCCATCGGGATAGAATGTCAATGGCTGGCCTATGGTTTTTCCATCTTTATAAAAAGTAATATTGCTAATGGTATCGTTTTCATAATAATAAAGCCATTTCCCGGCAATACCCGTACTGTCATAATTACCATGTTGCTTAATCTGTCCGGTTATGTAAAACTCCTTGTATTCTCCAAGAGTGTAATCTCCACTGCATGAATACTGATTCTCCACCTGTCCGTTAGCGTAGAATGAACGCTGAATACCTTCCTGCAAACCGTGCGAATAATTCAACTCATCAGTCATTATCCCCAGCGGGTTATAGAACTTCCATTTACCATGACGGTCATCATTGACCAGTAATCCTTCCGAGCTTAGTATTCCATCCTTATAAAAGGACTTGATATAAATAGAGCTGTCTCTGTATTCGTCCCTGTACAACTGGTTGCCATTGCCATCATAACAGGTTACTGTCTTCAGGGCCCCATTCTGATAAGTCAGTATTCTTTGCATTTTGCCATCAGGATAATAATCTGTTCTTGTTCCTGTCACCTCTCCATTTTTGTATTCGCCCACCTCGGCTGAAACAAATCCCTGTCTGTCATAATAAACTACCTTGCCGGTGAGTAAACCATTCGCATCATATTCATATTCTGCACTTTTTTCCCCATTTGGGTAATAATTAATATACTTACCTGTCAGAGTGTCGTTTCTATAGCTACGTTCAGATTCTTTATTTGAGTTTGAGTACCACGAGGTGAAAGATCCATTTGCCATATCATTATGATAGCTACATATAATTTTGGGATTATTGTTCAGCCATGTTTCTGTCGTAACACCCTCTATTGAATCTTTCTTATATGTATAAGTTCGTTTAAATCGTTTATCATAATTGTAATAAACGCCAGGCCCATCAGCCACATCATCAGAATAAGTGTCTTTAAAACTAACATAGCCTGAATGTGTAAAGCTCTCATACGTTCCGTTCTTCTTTCCCAATTTGCAATTATATGTGCTTTGCAAAGCTCCGTTTGGAAAGAATGTCTCAACTTTGCCTTCAAGCTGGTCGTGAAGGAAGGGCAATCGGTTTTTTATTGTTCCGTCAGGATAATAGACCAGCCACTCCCCTTCTGCCTTGCTATCCGTATAGTTCCCCTTCTCTTTTATATAACCGTCATCGCTGATAAATAACCACGTGCCATTTTTAACCTCTCCATCCTTCCCGGATGATTCTCCTATTGAAACCAGGTTACCATCATCATTATAATGATAAGTCTGTTTTGCAGCCTGTTCATCCATGTATGAAAAACCATACATTCTGCCATTATTTAAAAAGTCTTTTGCCCAGCTTATGAATGACTTTAACTTATCGGGATATTTATTTGACCATTTAGCCACATCTTCATTTTTTGTGTTCTGAAGTATATAATTAAGATAGGTTTCAAAACCTGTCTTTTGGTATATACTAACAAACATTCTTGCATACAAGCGGTTATATAATGACGTGTCGGCAGTTTCATAAGTCAGATTCTTAAATAACATGAAAGACTGACGTGCTACCAGATAGTTATAGTCATAATTATAATCAAAGTCTTTATTGAATGCCAGTTCTGACTGAAGCAGATCTTTAAGTCTTTCCCACTTCTCAGGGTTAACACTTTTAGGATATGGATAGTTATATTCCTGCGACTTCAGCCCGGATTTCTGAGATATCATCTCTTCAAATGATGAGATGCTGTTTATAGATGGGTTAAGCAGCAGAACCATGCTTGATGCAAGATATGCCTGTGCAGTACGACCCATCATGTAGTTTGCTTTAGCAAGCGCTGAATGAGATCTTGTATGATATGGATTAATCCTGATACTTTTTAAAAGTACCTCTTCGGCCTTAAGGGGTTTATCTGAATTTATGTAACAAACTGCGAGGTTATATAACAGGCTTTGATTATATGGCCACTTTTTTAAAGCATCAGAGAGCACCTTAATGGCCTCTTCCTGCCTCTCCTGGTCGTCAAGAAGGCTACCCATCAGATTGTATACATATGCCTGATCATAGTCAAGCATAATAGCTTCCTTACATTTTGCTTCTGCTTCAGGATATTTATCGAGATAATAATAGGACAATGCCATTTCATAACATGTCTTAGCATAATTTGGATCACACTTGCTTACTTTCCGGTAACTGACAATGGCTTTTTCATATTCTCCCTTATCATGCAATTCAGTACCTTCATCAATAAATTTATCTGAAGATAAATAAATGTCTTCCTGCCCTTTAAGCTGTAATGTATTCAGGCTAATGCTTATAAGGAACAGTGAAATAATTGGTCTCTTCATTATATTAGATTATCATTTTTAAACAGACTTTTAAAAGTACCCATTGGAAGTAAAAATTCAAATATATTCAGGGTTTTTATTACACTGAATAATTCCAATGCGTCCATGATGATTTATCTGGCAGTAAATAGAGCGGGCTCCTGGAGTAACGGTTTTTTGGTTATCTGACTATTTTATATATTTTTGCACACTAATTTTTAAGTTGAGAATTTCAGGGTATCCTGTTTGAATAAATTTAACCGAATAGAGCGTTTATGAAAAAAAATTTACTGATCATTGCGATATTTTTATCGTTTTCAAGTCTGACCTTTGCAGGTGGGATTGTCACCAACACCAATCAAACCGCACATTTTCTTCGCAACCCATCCCGGGGTGCATCAATGGAGATTGATGCCGCCTATGAAAACCCGGCAGGCCTTGTGTTCCTCACCGACGGACTGCATCTGTCAATTTCAAATCAGAGTGCCTTTCAGACACGTACAATCACCTCCACCTTTGCTCCTTTTGCAATGAATGGAGGCAGTACTACAAAAGAATATAAGGGAGTAACAAACTCTCCCATTATTCCAAGCATCCAGATTGCATACAAAAAAGACAGATTTGTTCTTTCAGGTCACTTTTCAGTCGTTGGTGGTGGCGGTAAGGTAACATTTGACGATGGTTTGCCATCGTTCGAGTCTATGGTTGCAGTGTTGCCCCTGGCGCTGACACATAATGGTCTTACCACAACAGCATACGACATGAATTGCAGCATGGAAGGCAATTCTTATATCTTTGGTTTTCAGCTTAATGGATCATACAAAATCACCGATGCTCTTTCAGCCGGAGTAGGCATTAGAGTCAATATGGCCAATAATGGATATAAAGGCAGTCTGACAGATATCCGCATCAATCCGTTGCATCCTGTCTTAAATCCAACCGCTGCCATGATGTCAGCACCTACCTTTTTTACAAATGCAGGAATGACAACATATGCAGCTGCAACAGCCGATAAGCAGATAGATTGCAAACAAACAGGATGGGGCATCGCTCCTATCATCAGCGTTGATTATCATTTAAACAAGCTGAATCTTGCTGCCAAATATGAATTCAGAACTTCCATAGATGTAGAAAATGATACTAAAGTGGATGGTACCGGTATGTTCCCTGATGGAGCAAAAACAGCCAACGATATCCCTGCATTCCTTACTGTAGCTGCTGCATATGAGCTTAGCGACAAGTGGAACATATCAGGTGGTTATCACCATTTCTTTGATTCAGATGCCAGAATGGCAAATGACAAACAGGAAAATATCAATGGCGGGATTGACGAAGCACTTTTCGGCACCGAATATCAGATCAACGACCGATTCCTTGTAAGCGCCGGTATGCAGTATACAAACACCAATGTAACAGACGCTTACCAGAGCGATCTGAGCTACAGCCTTGACTCTTACTCAGTAGGCATGGGCGCTGCAATTAACCTTTCCCCAAAAGTAAGGCTGAACCTTGCATACTTCTTTACCAAATACAATAAATGGACGAAAGAGTCTGCTTCGTATAATGGCACAGGTTTAACCGGCAAAGATATTTACGATCGCACTAACAATGACGTTGGCGTAGGATTAGACTTTATCTTCTAACCAGACACTGACAATAAAGATTAAAGATGATAAAACCTGCACTTTTTCAGTGCAGGTTTTTTTTATCACACACGCATCTGCCAATATTGCAGTCATAAAACTCAGGTCAGTAAAAGGCATCAAATTTGTAACTGCAATAGATGTATAAACAATACATTTGAAGCGTAAATTTGAAGTGTTTTTAAATATTTGAAATGAATAATCCGGTACAGGTAAAATGCCTTAACAATGGCATTACAAAGTTGGTTGAAAAGGGTACGTCTCTTTTTCAGATTATTGAAGATTTTAATGTTTCACTGAAGAGCCCTATCCTGGGGGCACTTGTAAACAATACATTCAAAGATCTCTCCTTTGAGATTTTTCATCCCAAATCAATTCTTTTCATTGACATCACCCATCCTGAGGGAATGAGAATATATATCAGGAGCCTCTCTTTTGTCATGTACAAGGCCGTGGATGATATATTTCCGGAGTCAAAGCTTCGGATATGCCATTCCATTTCAAAGGGCATCTATTGCGAAATACTAAATATGGATCATCCATTGTCTGAGAATGATATAGATTCAGTTAAGCAGCGGATGGGAAAAATAATAAATGATGATCTGCCTTTCATACATAAAGAAGGATTAGCCGAAGAAGTAATCAAGGATTTTGAGGAGCATGGGCTGATTGATAAAATCCACCTTTTAAAATCGTGGGGAAGGAATTACATCTCCTATTATCAGTTAAATGATCATTACAACACCTTTTATGGATGTCTGGTACCCTCAACCGGTTACCTTAAAGTATTTGATCTTGTCAAATACTTTGACGGCATGTTGCTAAGGGTTCCCAAAAAGTCAGATCCCAGGGTTGTTGAGGATATCATCGTTCAAAACAATCTGTTTGAGATTTTCAATGAGAATACGCAATGGAGCCAGATACTTGAAGTTCCGGGAGTAAGTGATTTGAATTCTGCCTGCAGCAATGGCAAGTCAGAGAGACTGATAAAGATTGCCGAGGCACTGCATGAGAAGAAAATTGCTCAGATTGCTGATAATATCACCTCACGTATGGAGCATCCCGTTAAAGTTGTGCTGATAAGCGGTCCATCGTCGAGCGGGAAAACCACCTTCGCGAAAAGGCTTGCCGTACAGCTGATGGTGAATGGCAAAAAGCCTGTTAACATATCAATAGACAACTATTTTGTAAACAGAGATAAGACACCTCTGGATGAAAATGGCGATTATGATTTTGAGTCAATTGACGCACTGGATCTGGAACTGTTCAATAACAACCTGCTTGATCTTCTGAACTTCCGTAAAGTTGAACTGCCAAAGTTTTCATTTGAAAAAGGCGAGCGTTATTATGATGGCGAGTTCATTGAGTGTACCCCTGATAACCTTATAATCATTGAAGGCATACATGCATTGAACCCTAAGCTGACAACCCTTATCCCGGATGATTTGAAATACAAGATATATGTTTCAGCGCTGACATCCCTGAATCTTGACAATCAGAACCGGATAAGCACCACCGACAACAGGTTAATAAGAAGAATTGTACGAGATTATCAGTACAGGCATTATTCGGCAAAAGAGACCATCTCAAGGTGGCCCAGCGTTGGCAAGGGAGAAGAGCTGCATATATTCCCCTTCCAGGAGAAGGCCGATATAATGTTTAACTCCGCACTTATATACGAGCTGGCCATGCTAAAGTGTTATGTTGAGCCGATACTCCAGGAGATAAATCCTAATGAACCGGAGTATGCCGAAGCATCAAGGCTTTTACAGTTTCTCAGTTATATTAAGCCATTAAGGTCTACTGAAATACCGCCTACTTCAATTTTAAGGGAGTTCCTTGGCGGAAGCAGCTTCAGTTATTGATTGAACCGGCACTTACTCAGAGAGCCTCAGACGGCTCCGCTCATTATTGACATTGTCAATGATCTGGCATCAAACAAAACAAACCTTTAAGCGTTACTGTAACTAACAAAGGTGTTTAACCAAACCAGATTTATATGAAAAGCCGTTTGTTAATAACAGTAATATTATTCCTTATCATGAACAGTTTGTATGCGGAAAGCCGTGATGCAAAGGCACCAAAAGGAAAAGTAGATAAAGAGCTGAGATATAATAGTGCAATTTTAGGTTACGATGTTCATTACTCAATATATCTGCCTCCTGACTATGCCAGCTCTGGAAAACACTACCCGGTGATATACCTGTTGCATGGTTACACAGGTGATCATACCTCATGGATAAGACAGGGAGAAATAAACAAAATAATGGACTCAGGAATAGCCAGCGGCGAAATAGAGCCTATGATATTAATAATTCCTGACGGCAAGTACTACTGGTATATAAATGATTATCAGAATAAATACCGTTATGAGGACTTTATGTTCGAGGAGTTTTTGCCTTTTATAGATAAAACCTATAGGACCATTCCGGATAAGGAACACAGGGCCGTAGCAGGTTTATCAATGGGTGGCTATGGCTCATTGGTGTGGGCAATGCACCATCCTGATAAATTCTCTTACTGTGTGGCATTAAGTGCCTCAATGTTTGACGAGGATGGCATGGCAAAAATGCCGGACCAGCTATATAAGTACATGTCGTTGCTTTATGGTGCTCCTGAAGCAAAAGGCAAGGAGAGAGTGACCGAGCCATTTAAAAGGAACAGCCCCATAGATATGGCACAGACAAATTCATCAGAATCATTGAAGTCAGTGAAATGGTTTATCGATTGCGGTAATCAGGATCAGCTCAGTGTGGTAAACAGGGAGCTGCATGATATCTTCACAAAAAGGGACATCGATAATATCTATCATGCCCGTAATGGCAGACATGACTGGTTGTTCTGGCGTGAAGGCATTTACCAGGGACTCAGGTTTATCAGTCAGGGATCCGGTAAAACTAAAACATGAATTGTGCTTGCAGTTTTAATGCATAAACCATATAAAAAAACACCTGTAAAATTGATTTACAGGTGTTTTTTATAAGGTTCAGTATCATTATTTTTTCCAGACCCGTACAGGGTAATCAGGCCGTTTTACAGGCTGGGGAGGATTTGCATTCAACTCCTGCAATACAAGGTCTATAGCTTTTTCCAGCTGTGGGTCTTTTCCTTTATTTATCTCAGATGGCAACTGTTCTACCTCAATATCGGGAGAGATCCCTTCATTTTCAATGCGCCAGCCATCTTCGTTCCAGAAGGCCGAATTGGGAGCAGTAACCATTCCGCCGTCCATCAGTACCGGGAAGCCCAGAATACCTACCAGTCCGCCCCATGTTCTCTTGCCCACAATCTTGCCAAGGCCCTCCTTCCGGAACATCCATGGCAGATAATCGCCTCCTGAACCAGCGTTCTCATTTACTATCATCACCTTTGGTCCCTGGATGGAAGCTCCGGGTGACTTTGTGTCAGTACCATATCTTGTAGCCCAGTGATTCATGTAAGGGCGTCTGAGGATATCAGTATAGTAATCAGCCAGCAATCCGCCTCCGTTGAAACGTTCATCGATAATCATCCCCTGCTTGTCAGCCTGAGGGAAGAAGTATCTTTTAAAGTACTGATGTCCTTCGTTACTTGTATTGGGAACATATACATATCCAATCTTCCCATTGGTAGCCTCTTCCACCCTCTTGATATTCTGTTCCACCCAGTATCTGAAGCGCAAACCTCTTTCATCCTGTACAGGCACCACTTTCTCAGTATGAGATAGTGTTCCATCTGGATTTGGTCCAACAGTAAGAGTAGTTATTTTCCCGGCAGTATTCTCAAAATAGCTGTATATATTAGCCGGATAAACAACCTCATTACCGTTCACAGCAAGCAGATACTCACCTTCTTTTATTTTTATTCCAGGTTCAGTCAGTGGGGAGCGCAGTTCGGGGGTCCAGTTAAGGCCACCATATATCTTTTTGAACCTGTAACGTCCGTTTTCAACAGTATAATCAGCCCCGAGCATCCCTATCGACACATGCCTGGCTTCGCGGTATTGTTCGCCACCAAATGTGTATGAGTGTCCCACACAAATTTCACTCAGCATCCAGTTAAAGAGCCTGTTCAGGTCATCACGACATGAGAGATAAGGCAAAAACTGAGAGTATTTCTGTTTCATGGCCGGCCAGTCAGCTCCCTGCATGCCGGGATCATAAAAAAAGTCGCGGTTAATCCTCCAGGCTTCATTGAACATCTGCTGCCACTCAGCAACAGGGTCAATCTTCACTTCAATGGCATCCATGTTCAGCCGGCCCTTGTCAGCAGCAATATTATCTCCTGCGTCAGTAACAAACCAGGCATCATTTGCAGTATATATAATCTTCTTCCTGTCAAAAGAGATCCTGTAATCATTCAGGTTAGGAAGAGCAACATTGTCTTTCCTGGCTTTAAGGGAATATTTATGTAGTTTAAAAGGAGGAGCAAAACCACCCGGAGCAGGTGCCCCTTCCATATAGTATATTTCTCCTTCATTTCCGGCCTGGAGATTGAAATACTGCCCGGCAGGGACAGGAATAGCAAGGGTACGATTCTGAAGACCTTCAACATCTATTACCATACCCGGCTTTTCAGTTTTGATCTCCTTTGTTTTTTCATCAGCCTTCATCTTCCCTTTTACTTCCGGTTTCTGCTGATCGCCCTTAACCATAGTCTTTTCTTCGTCGCTCTCTTTTGCCAGGGGACTTATGGAGTCTTTGCTTAAAACAGTAATATACAATGAATTGCTCATGCGCATATCCATCGACGACAAATCAAACCAGTTGCGTACAGGACCTGCATCGGTGGAGCCAAAAAAGTAAATATACCTGCCGCTTTTATCAAAAACAGGTTCGGTACAATCGCTCAGCCCATCGGTGACTGTGTAATTCTGGTTCTTTTCAAGGGAATAAAGATAAACCTGTTCGAAGTTTGTTTTAGTCACCATTGAATATGTAATCCATTTCGAATCGGGAGACCAGTTACCTGTCATCAGATCAAAAATATCGTGAATGGGTTCTGAATTAACCCTGGTGATATTGCCTGTAGCAACATCAATGATGTACATCGTAAATGAATTATCCACAAAACAGATCTTTTTACTGTCGGGTGACCATACAGGTCTTTTATAAAAGCCTGAACCGCCAAGTGAGTACTCCTTCACTTTGTTATCCTGCCCCTGTATCTCCAGTTTATATTCACCGGTTTTATCAGAGAACCATGCAATCTTATCTCCTTCAGGGGACCAGACCGGAGAGCGTTCATTAACTCCCACTGACTCAGTAAGGTTTCTTGGATCGCCTTTTTCTGCCGGCACAGTGATTATCTCACCACGATATTCAAATACCGATCTTGCTCCTGTTGGAGAGATATCATAGCTCCTGACATAATGGTTGCCCTTCACATATCGTGGCCGAAGGTTTGAAAGGTCAGCCGGGACGGTTATGCTTAGTCGTTTTTCCTTACCCTGTCCGATATCATAAATATGGAGATATCCTGCCTGTTCGAAGATAATTTTACCATCTCCCTGGTTTGCCTTCACAACCGGGAAATCTGAGAAAGAGGTAAGCTGCTTTATTCCCTTGTCGCCGTAGTTGTAGGAAAAAAGGTTGAACTCTCCATTACGGTCCGAAAGAAAATAAATATTATCTCCATACCACAAAGGCATATAATCGTTACACCAGCCTTGTGGCTGCGGGATTTTCTCTGTAGAGAGATCAGACAGTTTGCATATCCATATTGTAGAGACCCTGCCGCCTCGGTAGTTTTTCCACTGCTGCCATGCAGGATATAGAGGATTATATGCAACCATACCCTCATCAGGAGAGAGTGAAGCATTTGTGGCAGACTGCAACGGCATCTTCTCCGGGAATCCTCCTGTTACAGGTACCTTAAACAGTTGAGGGAGAGCGCCGGTAAAAGAGCTCATGTCAGATGTAAACAGTATTGACTTCCCATCGGAGGTAAATTCAATCACATCATCATATGATGGGTGCCACGTAATTCTTGTGGGAGTGCCACCTTCAACAGGTATTGTATAGACGTCTGCATTGCCGTCATATTCGCCATTGAAGGCTATAGTCTTACCATCGGGCGAGAAGCAGGGTGAGGACTCTCTTCCTTCATTTGAAGTCAGACGCGTCACATTTTTGCCATCCAGATCAGCAACCCACAGATCATTTGCATAAACAAATACAATATGATCTTTTGAAATCGCAGGGTCAGTCATCATCCGTGACTCACCTGTAGTGCTCTGTGCTGTTGCTTGTAGGTTAAACAACAGAATCAGGAAAACCGATAACAGATAATTGGATCTCATAAGTTATAGAATTTTATTACAACCTAACAGACGAAGTAATTTTGAATTTGTTGCAAAGAATCATTAAATGTAAAGTTATTCGGGGGCAAAGTCAAGAGACCATCGTAGATGGTAAGATTATTGTAGCAAAATGTCATAACAATACAACAAGATCATCGTAGATGATCAAATTATATTAATCTGATAAGAAATGACTTGATGGTCTGCTACCATCCCGGTTATTTTGTTATTGTCATTTCTACAATATTTTGATGCTCTCCGAGCATCAAAAACCACATCACTTGATTTTCTCTTTGAAGTAAGAAAAGCCTGGAAGCCCAGTGGCATTGCATGGTTTTATTGTTATAGCGAGACCGGGAATTACTCCGGCTGCGCCGTCGTGATTCTTCGCAAGGGGGGGCTTCTCAACGAAAAGCCCGGCATCGCTCCGCGCTGCCACGGGCTTTTTGCTTTCTCATCCCTCCCGGGAGCAAGCTCCCATGTATAAAAGCGAGAGCGAGAATTACTCCGGCTGCGCCATCGTGATTCTTCGCATGGGGGGCTTCTCAACGAAAAGCCCGGCATCGCTCCGCGCTGCCACGGGCTTTTTGCTTTTTATCCCTCCCGGGAGCAAGCTCCCTTCGGGCTGAAAAAGCAAAAAGCCCTGGTGCTTCGCACCCGGGCTTTTCGTTGTAGCGAGACCGAGAATTGAACTCGGGACCTTATGATTATGAATCATACGCTCTAACCAACTGAGCTATCTCGCCAAACGCGGGTGCAAATATAAAAATATTTTCATTTCATCTCTACTATTCTTTTTATCAATTTTTTATTATATTGCGTAATAACCTAAAAAACAGTGGGATTAAAATCAAAATACGAGCTGGAATACAGCTTCAATACCCCCGTAAGAGTCCTTTACGAGAGGTTAAGCACTCCTGAAGGCCTCTCTGAATGGTTTGCCGACGAAGTAATTGCAACAAACGACATCTTCGTTTTTAAATGGCACGGCGTAGAAGCCCGCGCCAGAAAAACCGTTGCCAAAGAGAATAAACTTGTAAGATTTGAATGGATCGACTTTGATGGCAGCGAGGAAAACAGCTTTAGCTTTGAGATAACAACACATGAACTCACCGGCGACACCGCGCTGATAATTACCGACTATGCCGAGATTGACGAAAAAGACGATGCCATTTATCTGTGGGATACACAAATTGCGCGGTTAAAAACTATATTAGGTCTTTCACTCTGAGTTTTCCATTGCATCTTTTGATAAAAAGATGTAGGTTTGCCACACAATTAATGGAATGAAAAAGGTCGACCGTTTTATATTCAAATCCTTCCTCGGCCCCCTGGCCATGACTTTTTTTATCGTTCTCGTCATTTTTATCCTCCAGTTCCTGTGGATGTACGTAGATGACCTGGCCGGTAAAGGCCTTCCTATAAAAGTACTTGCCGAACTGCTGCTTCAGTTTTCACTCACCTTTGTGCCTGTCTCCCTCCCTCTTGCCATCCTTCTGGCCTCACTGATGACCTTTGGCAACATGGGAGAATATATGGAACTCACCGCCCTGAAAGCTTCAGGAATACCATTGAGAAGACTTATGATGCCAATGCTGGTCTTCGTAACACTGCTCAGCATAGGCTCTTTCATGTTTGCTGATTATATTCTGCCTATATCCAACAGGAAAGCAAGGACACTCCTTTATGACATAAAAAGAAAACGGCCTGAAGTGAGTATCCAGGCTGGAACCTTTTGCGACGACATTGACGGCTTTAGCATCAAAATCACTCATAAAGACCCCGTTACCAGCAGGCTGGACAAACTGTTCATCTACGACCATAGAAAAGCCAAGGCGAATACTTCGGTCATAACAGCCGACTCCGGTTATATGCGTATCTCCCCTGATGAGACAGCAATGATTCTGACACTCTATAACGGGTATGCATATACCGAGATGGCAGATAAAGGCGCTACTGAACAAGAAAAGAAATATCCGTTCCGTCGCGACAAATTCGGCAAACAGACCCTGGTTGTGGCATTACAGGGCTTTGATCTGAAAAGATCTGACATGGATCTCTTCAGATCTAACTATTCCATGCTTAACTCGCATCAGCTGAGCCATTTCATTGATTCAACATCAACGGTGAACAATGGAAGAGCCAATAACTATTTCAATGACTTCAACAAGACAAAAGTATATTCAAACATATCTAACCTCTCAAAACGTATAGTTGTCCCAAACGAAAAAGTTAAAGAGGTGCCATCTTTTGTCCCGCGTGCCATTTTCGACACTCTATCGAAACAGGAAAAGATTTCGGCTTTGAATAAAGCCCTTTCAGATGCAAGAGACGGATCATCTTTTTTCAGTGAAAAGCAGAAAGGACTGATAGCCGAGAAAAAGGGGCTGAGAAGATATGAAACTGAGTTTTACAAGAAATACTCTCTTGCCATTGCCTGCATAGTATTCTTCTTCATAGGAGCTCCGCTGGGAGCGATCATAAGAAAAGGAGGGCTTGGCACGCCGGCGGTGATCTCCGTACTTTTCTTTGTGGTATATTATATTATATCCATATCGTGCGAGAAGTTTGCCCGCGAGCTTTACATCTCACCCTTCCTCGGTATGTTTGCATCAACGTTTATACTGCTCCCTATTGGCGCCTTCCTTACGTATAAAGCCACTACCGATTCTTCAATAATGAGTGCAGAAACCTATATTAATTTCATCAAGAAATTAGGATCACGTTTTTCAGGCGGCATTAATGAAAAACAAGATGAGGGTACTGTTACTGACAACTAAACCACCATGGCCTGAACACGACGGAGGTGCTGTTGCCTCCTCACGTATTATTGCCGGGCTGACTTTTAACGGTGCCGAGGTACATCTCTTATCCATTACCACCCCAAAACATTCGGGAGACGATAATCTCAGAACTATCAAAGAGAAACAGCTTGCAACCTGGTCTGAGGTTCATGTTGATACCACTATCCGGAAGACCCGGCTTATAGAAAACCTCCTCTTCTCAAAAACACCCTATGACCTGCAGAGGTTTTATTCTGATGAAGTGATGTGCAGGATCAGGGAGCTTTGTAAAAAAGAGTCATTCGATATAATCCAGTGTGAAGGGCTTGTTTTTTCTCTTTACGCCGATGGAATAAGAGAGGCAACAAATGCCAGAGTAATACTCAGGGCTCATAACCTTGAACATCAGATAAAAAACATGATGGCACACCGGGAGAAAAATATCTTCAGGAAATGGTATCTCAATAATCTCTCATCAAGAATAAAAAGGATCGAATCGCGTTCCAGAATAAAGTTTGATGCTGTGGTAACAATCTCTGATCCTGATGCCGAATGGTTTAACAAGCTCGAGGGTAATGCACCGGTATTTACTTCGCCAACGGGAATAGAGACAACCCGGTTACGTGATGAAGCGTCAGCCCTGAAAAACAGGGTTGGCTTTATCGGCTCACTTGACTGGGTGCCTAATATCGACGGACTCGTCTGGTTCGTAAAAGAGGTGTGGCCTGATGTTATCAATGAGATGCCGGATGCATGGCTCCATATTGCCGGGAGGAATGCTGACAGGAAGACACTGAAGAAACTCTCCGGCAGAAACATTGAATTCCATGGTGAAGTAGACAATGCCATGACTTTCACGCGTTCAATGACCGTGATGATTGCCCCTTTGTTCAGCGGCAGCGGGATGAGAATAAAAATAATAGAGTCGATGGAAGCAGGAATACCGGTTGTTGCCTCCCCAACAGCCGTAAAGGGGCTGCCAATGGAAGACCGGAAAGAGATAATGATTGCATCAGACAGAAATGCGTTCAGCAAAGCGATAACAGAGCTGCTTAAAAATGACATTCTTGCAAACAAAATAGCATCAAATGCAGTTAACAGATTAAAAGCCGACTTTGACAATAACAAAATCACCTCAGGTCTTATTGAGTTTTACAAAACGATGGTATAATGGCAATTGCTGAAATAATTCTCATAGCTGCCGCATTTTTGCTTCTCTATTCCTATGTCTTCTATCCTTTGCTGACAATTATGCTGGCATCGCGGGAGAAAAGAATGAGCTTTGTGCCAGAGTCATATCCATATGTCAGCATACTGATGCCGGTATATAACGAAGAAAAAGTTATCAGGGCAAAAATTGATAGTCTTATCGCTTCTGACTACCCGGCCGATAAGACAGAGATACTTATAGGCTCTGATGCATCAGATGATAATACAGATACAATAGTCTGTGAATACGCCTCGACTCACGAAAACATAAAGCTCATCAGAGCAGAGGAAAGAGCCGGCAAAGCATCAATGCTTAATACGCTTGCTTCAGCAGCTAAAGGTGAGTTGCTTGTGGTGACTGATGCCAACGTAATACCCGCAAAAAATAGCCTCATAAAAATTGTCCGTCACTTTAACAATGACAAAATTGCCTTATGCGACGCCACCCCTGTAACAAAGGATACTGTCTCAGATGGTATTGCCACACAGGAAAAACTTTACAGTTCATTTGAGATGAGGCTTAAAAACTCTGAAGCAAAAGCGTGGGGAACATCCATAAATCCTTATGGCGGTTTTTATGTAATCAGAAAGGCTCTGCTACCGGTTATTCCGGCAAATATGCTTGCTGATGATCTTTTTGTGGGGCTGCATCTTGTGTCAGAAGGTTATAAGACGATGAACGAAGAGGATGCCTTAGTCTGTGAAGACATACCGGATGGGCTGAAAGAACAGTATAAAAGAAGGGTAAGGATAGCAACCGGATCTTTTCAGAATTTGTTTCATTATGGACTTTTCCCGAGGGGATTTTTCTCTGCAGTCTCATTTTGTTTTTTTTCACATAAAGTGTTAAGATGGTTTACGCCTCTTTTTTTATTAACCATCTTTATGACATCAATCATTCTTTCAGGCCATTCTATTTTATATTTTGCACTCGCATTGATACAGGTTATTTTTATACTTTTACCCGTGCTGGATTATATGCTATATAAGAGGGCTATAACTATTTTGCCACTCAGGAGTGTGACCCAGTTTGCAATGATGAATATTGCACTTACAGCGGGCTTTTTCAGGTGTTTAAGAGGAGTAAAGGAAGGTACCTGGGAGCCCACAAAAAGAGTTTAAGACAATGGTAAATATCAAGCTAAATACAATTAACGAGGCTATTGAAGACATCCGTCAGGGCAAGGTTGTCATTGTTGTTGATGATGAGGACAGGGAGAATGAAGGCGACTTCATCTGTGCTGCCGAGTTAATCACCCCCGAGATAGTGAACTTTATGGCCACACATGGCAGGGGGCTTATATGTGTGCCGCTTCCAGAAGAGAGATGTGATGAGCTTGAGCTCAATATGATGGTTGGGCACAA
>Ga0116171_10001162_pt1 | contig 26767 bp, 18 predicted proteins | sample AD_JPNHW2_MetaG_FD_89798 | JGI IMG/M metagenome (GOLD analysis project Ga0116171, IMG submission 89798) | Active sludge microbial communities of municipal wastewater-treating anaerobic digesters from Japan - AD_JPNHW2_MetaG | ecosystem: Engineered > Bioreactor > Anaerobic > Digestate | place...
TCTTATTCTTACAGAAAAAGGGAATCAAATATTTTCAAAAAGAATCATCGCTGTTACTTTTCAATTATCTTGCAGACAAATTACCTTATTTCATCAATTCGCCTATAATGGTATCAACCGAAATACCTTCGGCTTCGGCTTTGTAATTTTTTACTAAGCGGTGGCGGAGTACCAACGGAGCCACATGCTGCACATCTTCGATATCCGGCGAAAACTTTCCGTTGATGGCGGCATTGCATTTGGCGCCGATAATCATGTATTGCGAGGCGCGCGGGCCGGCTCCCCACGAAATATAATCGTTGGCCCATTTGTGGGCGGCGGCTGTCCTGGGCCGCGTTACCGAAGCCAGATTTATGGCATAATTATACACATTGTCAGGCACGGGAATCTTGCGGATGACCGACTGAAATTCAAGAATTTCTTCGGCCGTGATTACCACTTCCACCCGGGGCAAATAATTGGTGGTGGTGGTTTTTACAATATTTACTTCCTGTGCAAAATCGGGGTAATCAAGCCAGATATTAAACATAAACCGGTCGAGTTGAGCCTCAGGCAGAGGATAGGTACCTTCCTGTTCGATAGGATTTTGCGTGGCTAATACAAAAAACGGCTCGTCGAGTTTAAAGGTTTTTCCTGCCACAGTAACCGCTTTTTCCTGCATGGCCTCCAGCAGGGCTGACTGTGTTTTTGGCGGGGTGCGGTTAATCTCGTCGGCAAGAATTATATTGGCAAAAACAGGGCCTTTGATAAACCTGAATTTGCGCTCTTCATCAAGAATCTCGGAGCCGATGATATCGGAAGGCATCAGGTCTGGGGTGAACTGTATCCTGGAATAATTTAGCCCAAGAGATTTTGCAATAGTATTGATCATCAGTGTCTTGGCAAGGCCGGGAACCCCTATGAGCAGGGCGTGTCCATTGCTAAAAATTGAAATTATGATGTTGCGTACCACCTCATCCTGTCCAATAATAACCTTGGCCGTTTCGGCTTTTACCTTGTTATACTTATCTACCAGCGCTTCCAGGGCTTCTATATCGGATTTGAAATGCATCTTTACTATTTTTTTATTGTTTATCGTTACGTAGCCAGGTATATTTGAAATTGCAGTCTTTGTAATTGTCAGAAATACTTACAAAAGTGCTTTGTGTTTTTTCGTTGATCCAATCGCTGATGGCCTGGTTTTGTTTAATCTGTACAGCGATATTTTGTATTTGCGGGTAGTCATCTTTCAAATTGGCTTTGTGCGGCTCAGTACGTGATTTGAGCTTCAGCATACGGTAGGCCTGCTGGCCGTCTTCATTGGTAAATAACATCGGGGCAGAAACTTCCCCAACCTTCATTTTTTCGATAACAAAAAACATGTTGGGATCAATTTCTTCGGGCGAAAATTTAGAATCACCCGAATATTGGTTGGTGAGCATTCCGCCGTTGACTTTGGTAGGGTCGTCAGAATACAGTGCAGCCGCTCTTTCAAAAGTTACCGAATCTTTTTTTAAAAGATCTGCAATGTGGTCAATATCTTTTTTTGATTTTATCATATCCGAAGTGGAGGCTTTGGGAATCATAAGTATATGTCTCACATTAATATATTCGCCACGGCGTTCAATCATTTGAATAATATGATATCCTTTTTGGGTTTTCACTATGGGAGAAAGTTCTCCGGGTTTCAGCGAAAAGGCGGCCGCTTCAAATTCGGTAAAAAGTTCTCCCCTGCCCACAAAGCCCAGTTCACCACCTTTGGTCATAGAACCGGGATCTTCGGAATACAGGTTAGCCAGAGTGGCAAAATCTTCGCCTTTTTGCACACGCTCCCGCAGGCTGTTCAGTTTATCTTTAACTTTCTCTACCTCTTCCTGACTAATGACAGGCTTTTTCACTATCTGAGCCACTTCTATCTGTGAGCCAACCAACGGCAGGCTATCCGGCAAAATGCCATTGAAAAACTCCGTTACTTCCGTGGGAGTAATTTTCACATTCTGGGTAAGTTTCGACTGAACATTTTGTATAAGCAGGTAATCGCGTATCTTGCTGCGCATTTCCTCCTTAATCTGAAGGACTGATTTCTTGAAATATTCCTCGAGTTTTTCTTTTGAACCTATCTGGTCGATGAAATACCTCATCCTCCGGTCCAATTCGCTTTCCACCTGTTTGTCGGTAACGGTAATACTGTCTATTTCGGCCTGTGTAAGCAACAATTTCTGAAACATCACCTCCTCAAGTATATTGCATTTGAGTCCGGGTCCTTTGGTGTTGCCCTGCATCAGCGACTGAAAATACTCGTTTTCAATATCGGAATACAGTACGATGTTGTTGCCCACCACCGCCACCACCTCATCGATAAGGATTTTTTCGTTGTTTTGTTGTGCTACGCCGGCCACAGATAAGGTGAGCAGGAGAAATAACAGTACCGTTTTATTTTTTATGTTTGTCATTAATTCGGGGTGTTATCTGATAATAACTGTTTTAACTCAAAATTAGTATGATATCCTTTATTTTTTAAAAACTTCAAAATCTTTTTTCCGCAAGGCATTATCATAAATATCTTTTCTCATATTCTCTATCAGGGCAAGTTTTCTTTTGTTGATGATTATGTCGCGGATATTGCCTTGCTCAAAGCTCAAAGGCGATAAGCCCTCCTTTATCATAAAACCCTTGATATTCATCAGATAGGTATATGCTGAATCCTGAATCTCAATAAAGCGGTTATTTTTCAGGTACTCCTCTTGATTATAGGTATTTATAGGGATTTCTTTAAGGATATCATTAAACAACAACCAACTCTGGTCATCGAGATAATAATTCACGGCGTATTTATGACAAAAATCCTGTAGTTTTTTCATTTCCTGTGGGCTGCCTGACCTTATCAGGTTGCGTACCGGAGCCGGCGATACTTCTTTGGGTATTTTAACATAGATAACCTTGACAATATTCTCTTTCAACACAAAATTATCTTTGTGCAGTTCGTAATAGCGGGAAATCTCTTCGTCGGTAACCAAAGTATCCAACCTTTGGCTGATAAGCTTTGACTCGTATTGAAAAACCGTGAGAGAGTTTTTATATTCCTCGAGTTGCCTCGTAAAATCTTTTTCCTCATCAGATAGATTTTTTTCTGCCTGCGCAATAATCAATTGTTGATTTATCCAATTATCAACATATTCATTCACAATGTCCATACTATCATCTCCAGAAATATCAAGCGGCAGCGCCCCCTGGACATCAGACACATACAAATATTTGTCATACACACGTGCCAAAGGCTCCTTATCTCCGTCATGTTTGGCATTACAGGCACAAAAAACAACAGCAATAATAAAAAAAAACTTTTTCAAAAAATATTTTATCAAAATACCTGAAGAAACGGGTTAAGTGTTAATGATTACAAGCCTTATTTCAACAGCGATTCAAAAACGCCCTGATTGACTTCATAGGAATATTTACTTCTGAGTTGTTTTATCCATTCCTCTTCAAGATAGTTCTGATAGTCGGCAGTGATAAGTCCCTTGGCTTCTTTCAACAGTTTGGGTTCAGGTGCCACCAGGTTGTGCACCACTACAAAAATCACCTTATTCTCTTTGTTAATATTCTCTGTTACACCTTTTTCCCATTTAATTTCATCAATAACAGGGTTATCTTTTCTGGAGAACTTTTTGTGTTCAATTTTGAGATAAGGAACCGTATCCACATTTATTTTTTTATAAATGTCCATTTCGGTAATTTTTCCATTGATATAGTTTTTCACCAGTTTGCGCGCACTTTTGGCTGTTCCCTGATTATTGCAGGTAAAAATCGACGCATCAAGACGTTCGTCCCACATATATTTGTTTTTATTATTTTCGTGGAAAGCTGCCAGTCCAGTGGTATCCTGTATGGCCTTTGACCAAACCTTTTTATCGGTAAGTTCAAACAACATAATACCATCGCGGTATTCTTTCATCAATGCTTTAAATTCAGGATATTTTTGCTCGAGCTTTGAATCTTCAAACTGCAAACAACTTTCGTCGATAAAGTCATTATATCGGTTATTCACAAAATCATTAATTTTCATCTTTATTCTTCTGCCCTGCTTGGTGCCAAGAAATTTGGCAAAATCCTGTTGAGTTATGGTTTTGTCCCCGATAGAAAACATGGGCTTGGTAAGACTTGCTGCTTTGGCAGGTTCCCATTTTCCTTCAAAAATGGTGGAATCCACAACGGTATAAAAATCGTTGACAACGCCAGGCTGTTCTTTAAATCCGTATTCACCCATGATGCGATTGATTACCGATTCTTTGCTTTTATTTGCGCGGCTGTCTTTTATAATTCTGGCCTTAAGCTGGGTTTTTTCTTCGTCGAAATATTTCACGGGGGTTCTTTCGATAAGTTTGATGATATGCCAGCCATAAACAGTTTGCACTGGTTCTGAATATTCATTAAGATTAAGTTTGGCCACGGCTTCGATAAATTCTGGCACCATACGGTTTACTCCAAAACCCTGCAGCACGCCTCCTTTTGCAGCAGACCCTTTATCATCTGAATATACTTTTACCACATTTTCAAACGGTTCTCCTCCTTTTAATTTGGCATAAGCTTCGTCAATTTTTGATTTGTATGAACTCTGGTTTTCGGGTTTTACATCTTTGGGGACTTCAATAAAGATATGAGCCACCACAGCCCTTCCCATGGCCGGTTTTCTGTTCACCACTTTTATCAGGTGGTAGCCATAATCGGTTCGTACCGGTAGTGAAACCTGGCCCACTTTGGTGTTGTAGGCTCCATTTTCAAAAGGATAAATCATGTCCAGCACAGAAAAATAGCCAAGGTCGCCGCCATTGCCTTTAAATATTGATTTTGAGTCGGGTTCTTCCCTGTCGCGTGCCGAAGGATCATCAGAAGTTTCTTTGGCCACTTTGGCAAAATCCTCGCCCTTGAGTAGGCGCTCGCGAATTTTCAGCACTTTTTTATAGGCAGCCAGGGTATCTTCCGGTGTGGCATCTTTACTAACTTTTATCAGGATATGGCTGGCTCTGATATCCCACTGCAGCCTGTCGTAGGCTTCTTTTAAAAGATCGTCGTCCACTTGTTTGTCAGTCAGGTAAGGCTGAGCCAGTTGCTTGCGGTATCCTGCAAGTTCGTTTTTAAATGAGGTGAAGGTGTCCAGCTTCTGCTCTTCAGCTTCTTTTACTTTAAGTTTAAAATTGATATAAAGATTCAGGTATTCATCAAGTGATTTTTTGTCCATCAAATCGCCTTTAATGTTGTTCTTTTTATAGACATTCAGGAATTCTGTCTTTGTAATCTTTTCGCCGGCTACAGTAAGAAGTACCTCATCATTAACCTGTGCATTTGTCCTTCCGCAAAGAAATACGGTCAATACTAAAATAATAAACCTTTTCATAGTTTTTCGATCTGATTTTAAAATTTAGTGCAAAAATATGTTTTCTTAGAACAAATTCAAAAAATTATCTGCTATAATTTGGGGCTTCGCGGGTAATAATCACATCGTGGGGATGGCTTTCGGCCACACTTGCAGGTGTTATTTTTATGAATTTGGCTTTTTGTAGCTTTTCAATGTTTTTTGCGCCGCAATATCCCATTCCCGCCTTCAGGCCGCCCACCATCTGATGAATTACCTCCGATAAGGTTCCTTTGTATGGTACCCTTCCCACAATACCTTCCGGTACGAGTTTCAGGGCATCATCTTCACTTTCCTGGAAATAGCGGTCTTTGGAGCCGCGCTGCATGGCTTCAATAGAACCCATTCCCCTGTATGTTTTAAATTTGCGGCCTTCAAAAATCACCGTTTCGCCCGGTGATTCGTCCACTCCTGCCAGCATAGAACCCAACATTACGGTATGTGCGCCTGCTGCGATAGCTTTTACTATGTCGCCGCTGAAGCGTATACCCCCGTCGGCAATTAACGGCACACCAGAACCCTTGATAGCTTTGGCCACGGAATGTATGGCATATAACTGCGGCACACCAACCCCTGCAATAATACGTGTAGTACAGATTGAGCCTGGTCCGATACCCACCTTAACGGCATCGGCGCCTGCTTTTATCAGGTCTCGGGCGGCTTCGGCAGTGGCAATATTCCCTACCACTAAATCTATTTCCGGATAGTTTTTCTTAAATAGTTTCGCAGCTTCAATTACTCCTTTGGAATGCCCGTGGGCAGTGTCAATAACAACGGCATCCACCCCGGCTTTCACCAATTCACTCGCACGGTCAAGCATATCTTTGGTAACGCCAACCCCTGCAGCTACACGGAGTCTTCCCCTCTCATCCTTACAGGCATTTGGACGTGCTTTAATCTTGATAATATCCTTATACGTGATAAGACCAATCAATTTGAAGTCCTTATCCACTACCGGCAACTTCTCAATTTTATGTTCCTGCAGTATATCGGCAGCTTTTTCAAAATCAGTAAATTCGGTGGTGGTTATCAGGTTTTCTTTGGTCATGACTTCCGATATCGGACGGTCGTGGTTACGTTCAAAACGCAGATCGCGGTTGGTGATAATGCCAACTAAACGGTTTTTTTTATCAATAACCGGTATGCCGCCGATTTTATATTCCCTCATAAGCTCAAGGGCATCTTTAACATAAGCATCCTTTTTTAGGGTAATAGGATCAATTATCATCCCGTTTTCGGCACGTTTTACTTTTTTCACCTCATTTGCCTGGTCAAGGATAGACATGTTTTTGTGTAGCACACCCATGCCTCCTTCCTGGGCAATGGCAATAGCCATGTGCGATTCGGTAACGGTATCCATAGCGGCAGACACTATGGGTATTTTTAATTTTATGTTTCTTGTGAAACGCGTGGAAACATCCACCATGCGGGGCAATACATCTGAATAGGCCGGTATTAGCAATACATCATCATAAGTTAATCCTTCGCCTAAAAATTTTTCCGATTCCATAAATTAAACATTGTTTTAAATTTTGCAAAAATATGAAAAATAGTTGGTTATTACCATTTTAACAAAATAGTCTGTAAAAAAAGCCAGCTTAAATAAGCTGGCTTTCTTTTACCTCACCAGGGTAACAATACCCCTTTTGATGAAAATTTTATTATACGCATTTGTTATCTTCACGTAATAAGTGTACACACCCAGTGCACATTTCTTCCCCTCAAAAGTGCCATCCCATCCTGTTTCATAGTCGGTTGTTTCAAAGACTTTACGGCCCCAGCGATCATAAATAATCATCTGGTATCCGTCCTTTTCAGTATAGACTCCCACAGGTTTAAAGAGATTATTGAGTCCATTAGGTGCAAATGCATTAGGGACATATAACCTGGGAGGCTGCAACAACACTATTTCATTCGAAAGCACCTTATCTTCAAACACATAAGCGCTATCATAAACATCATACAGTTCTGCTTCAATCATGTATTTAAAGCGACCGCCGCTTTCGGTATAGAATTCCACATTGTCGGTATATGACGATTCGTTCATTACCAATGAAATAACTTTTATATAAGGCTCATACTGATCTACTTCGCGCCATAGATTATAGGCTACCGGCATCCTGTCTTCATAATGGTTCCAGTACAAATTGTTTAACAGGTATTCAGGAACTGTCCCTTCGAGATAAATCGAACGTCCCACATTGGAGGTGAGCATATCCAAAGAACAACTATCCGAAACGACCACTTTGTAATAATAACTCTTCTCGCTTACATTCACCGAGTTGTCATCATAGGTTACGTTAGAGTATGGGCTACTGGGAGGAAACTGGCCGATAGTATCATAATTAATACCATCAACCGACCTGAGAATTTTGAATTTAGTAATATATGCAGTGGAATCTACATAAAATCCCAGACGGATAAAATCGTTATTCTGCACCGTGGCATATCTGAGATAAATAAACCTCGGCTGATTAGGCTTGGTAACCACAACGCATTGTGAATTGGAGGTGGATGTTTTCTGGTTCAGGGAATCATAAGCTCTAACCAGATAACAGTAATTGGAGCCGTTAACCAAACCGGTATGCTCATAACTCAAGCCAGTAGCCGGGAGGTCCGCCAGCAAAGTATATGGTCCGCCGTTTTCACTAACTAAAAGTCGGTATCCTTGTAATCCGGGGTTAGCAAAATTGATGTATGAAGTCCAGTGAAGTGTGATTTTATCGGCACAGGCATTTATTATCGGAGGGGACAGGAAGATAGTTTCGTGCTCCGGACTCATAGGGCTTAACTTTTTGCAACTATCCACTGCAGCAATGCAATAAGTTTCGGAGTTATTTTGCGGGGTGGAGGTCATATCCATGTATGAAGTGGCCGGTACATCCACCGAATCCCTGATAAACCAGGCGCCGGTTCCAATATCTTTGCGATAAATATAGTATTTTACTGCATCGGGGGAAGTATTCGAATGCCAGCCAAGAATGGCTTTGGCGGTTGAAATATCAACACTAACCGAATCAAGAATGGTAGGATCCGGCGGAAAGCCGTCGTGCAGTTGTTCGCCATCGATTGATGATACGGATACACATCCGAAAGAATCGGCTATTTCAACACGGTAATTGATAAAGGCACTGCAAATTGTTACCGTATCGAGATAGGTTAGTTGATTGGTTGAATCTAAAAAATTCCACGATCCTGCCGGAAATTCACGATAGATATGGTAATACTGTGAAGAGCTGCTAAACAAGGGATTATGCACAGGGTTCCAGTTCAATTGGGCAATAGGGCCTCCGCCAATAGCTGCCACATTAAGGTAAATGGTACTTACGGTATCGCTGGGATGCGACATATATAAGCCATAACATCCCGAACGGGTGATCATATAAAAATACTGCTGTCCTGTGTTTCCGCCCAGCCCGCTGTATGTTTTGGTGGTTTGATTGATATCAAAAATACTGTCGATTTTAACAAAGGGGCCCGTTGGAGAGGAAGAATGATAAACATAAAAACCATTGAATGAGTTCATGGTATCAATAGGCGGAATCCAGTTCAGGGTAATATCTCCATTGATATCCACTCTGGTACATTTCACCTCCGGAGGCGGCAATACAGGTACCGGTAAAACAACAATGGAAATAGTGGCAATTTTTATACCCGGTGCCGGGCAAAAATCATCGTAAACTTTTATAACAAAATTATGCACATTGAACATAGTCCCGCAAACACCGGGAATACCGGTGATAGAAGCCGGGTGCGTCAGGTGATCGCAGGTGGTTCTCCAGTGAAAATGAGTAGAAACAGCCAACATGGCCGATAAGGTCGGAGGCGGTGTGAGGGTAGCACAAGGTGGTCGCGGACAGCCGGAGGCCTCACTCACAAAACCAGCACCGAAATCTTGTCCGGAAGCTTCCAGCGACACTGTCTGTGGATTGCCGTTAGGCAGGACACCATAATCAATTCCGGTAATATCAACATCAACAGTGTCTCCGGCATACACCGTATCGGTAAATTCGTAAATACCTGAAACAGGATTATAAAAAGGCCCTGCCACTGTTGGGGGGGAATTGGACCCAGGGCAGGCAAGCAAAACAATTTGCATTTCCCTGAAAATCTCGGCAATTTTTATTCCGCAGCGGTAAGCAGTAACTTTGGTAACAGTAACAAAAGCGCCGCTGGTATATGATGTATAGGAAATCTCACCGTTGTATGGATTCATAGTAGCAGGCACATTCAGCGGATTTTGCGCTGTGCCGGGCAAGGGGCTGTTATAGGTATAAGTAGCCGTATAGCCCATGTTGGTAGTGGCATTTTGCAAGGCCGGAGCCCACGAAAAAGCCAGGGAGTCTAACTCCTTATCGGTAGCATTGTGATTGTACTTGAACGGATAACCTGTACAAATAACCGTGGAAGGCACTTCGGCAAATACCGGGCTGTTATCATAGCAGGGATTGGTATTCTGACCGTTGTATGGGTACATGATGGCTCTCAGAAACCAATCTTCGCTGGTAGGGTTTACCATGTTAACGCTGGGATTACGGCAACAGCCGTCGTTATAAAAAATCCAGCCGCTTGCCGGAGGCACGCCACTGAGCAATACCCCTGCAGGATAAGCCACATCGGAAGTAAAATACCATTCTTCAATGGCTCCGGTATTAGCAGTGGAAGGTGTAGGCAGGCACTTAATCTGCGAAGCATAATTCCAACAATGCGGGGAGATATCTGTTTTCCCGTCAAGAATACCGTCATCGCCATCGTGGGGATTAGCGCCCGGTTTCAGGGCCATGGTAATCTGGGTAAGACCAGGATAGCCCTGAATATGCATAATTTCGCCCGTACTATAAGTGATTCCATTACACTCGCGATAAAGCTTCATAATAAACCTGAAACGACCGTTTGACAGGCATTCCCATGTAATTTCACCACCCATGTAATGAGAAGCAAGCAGCTTCCCATCTGTAAACAACTGACTTCCAAGTAGTAGAATTAGCAAAAGAAATGTTTTAGCGGGTTTTATCATCGTATTTATTTTATCTCCTATTTATTATGCAAAGTAACAAAAAAACTGCCACAATTTCATCATTTTATCAAAATAAAATTGGCATTCATACTGAATAACGATAATCATTCAATAAAGATTTGGTATAAGCAAAAAGTATGGTAAAATTATTTTCCTGCCTTGCCAACAATCAACTCCAGCATAGTATCCGCCCCGAGATGTTTTTTGGAGGTCTGCAACAGTTCCACGGCAGTAATCGAATTAATTGTATGCAATAATTCTGTATAATACTGTTTATAATCCAGCCCATAGGTCAGCAAGCTTTTGAACCTATCGGCCACCTGGTAAGGGCCATCAAAAGATCTGAGGACCGAGCCGGCCAGGTATCTTTTTACCAAATCCAACTCGTCCGGAGCTATCAATTCCGAATTTATTATTTTTAATTCCTTGTAAATTTCATCAACGGCCCTGTCACACACCTCAGCCCCCACCTCGGAAGCAATAACAAAGGCCGCAGACTGCTGAAAAGACAGAATCATCGAATATATTCCATAGGTGTATCCCTTGTCTTCTCTGATATTTTTCATGAGCCTCGAACCGAAATATCCTCCCAGTATCGTATTTAAAATATACATCTTCATGAAATCTTCATGAGTTTTGTTGATTGAAATTTTCCCAATTCTTATTGCCGACTGTACCGAAGACGGCATTTCAATAAATTGTTTTTTCCCGGCTGAACAGACAATTGCCGGCTGTTGAGCAAAAGTTTCTGATTTTCCTTTTTTGGTATACCCGAAAAAATAATTTAACAGTGACAAAATATCCTTGTTCAATTTTCCTGAAACAACAATACTGCACTGGTCTGCCGTATATTTTACGGTGTGAAATGCCTGGAGTTTTTCGGCCTGCTGCCTGTCAAAATCTTCAGCGGTGGTGAGAGACCCGTATGGGTGACGATTACCGAAAAGCTGATGGTTAAAATACAGTCCGGCCACTTCATTCACTTTGCGGCCATCATCGATAAATGCCTGCTTATCTTTTCGGGTGTGGGTTTTCAACTCGTCATCAGAAAATTTCGGATGATTAATGATTTCATTCAATAGCGGCAGTATATACTTCAGGTGTCTGTTAGGCACCGACAACGAAACGATAGCGTGATCTTTCGAAACGGATTTATTGAGCCAGGCTCCGTAATAATCAAGTTTTTGCGCGATTTCAAAAGCGGAATAACTCAAGGTTCCCTCAGACAGCATTTTATTAGTATAAAAAGCAAGCAGGGGTTGAGACTGGTGGCGGTTTCCTGCCTCGAAAATAAAATCAATTTTTGTGATATTGGTTTCTCCCAGATCAAAAAGATATACAGGAATATGATTGTCAAGCACGGCTTTCATGGGTTCAGGTATATCGAGCACATGCGCTGAATTAAGTACCGGTGGCTGTTTTCTGTCTATCATTAGTTCTTTTTTGGTTTGCCGGCTGCCATATAATACATCACTGAACAGTTGCTGTCAACAAGTACTTCGTTGGCAACCTGCTGTATGTCAGCCGCTGTTACCCCGCTATATTTCAGAGCTTCGGTATTTATCAGTTCAATATCGCCAAGTAATTCCGACACGGCTAGTTTCAAGGCGCGGTTCAGTGTGCTGATATTGGAAAACTCAATAGAAGACCTTACATAATTGATAACTTTCTTATGTTCTTTTTCCGAAATTTTTTTCTGCCTGACCTTGTTGATTTCTTCCTGTATCGCCGCTTCTGCCACTTCCATATTTACACCTTGCATGAGTTTTCCACTAAATACGAACAAGCCTGTATCCACGTCACCGGTGATATAAGCATCGAGTTCGCTGAATAGCTGCTTTTCTTTTACCAACCGGTTATACAGCCGCGATGAGTTGCCAGCCGAGAGCACATCGGAAAGCAGGTCGGTGGCGTAGTAATCATCGTTCATACGAGGCCCCATATGGTAAGCCAGGCATATCATATCAAACGGCACATCGCGCTCGACACGGATTGTTCTCTTTTCCGTCTGTACCGGTTCCCGGGGTAGGTTCCTTTTGATGACCGTCCCTTTTTGAATAGGTGAAAACCATTTATCACAAAGCCGCAGCACTTCATCGTCGGTGATATTGCCAACTATTGAAAGAATGGCATTACAGGGGTTATAGAATTTTTCATAAAAAGCTTTCACGTCCTGCATGGTAGCCCCGGCAATATGACGGATATCTTTTCCTATGGTGGACCAACGGTAAGGATGCTTTTTGTATGCATGAGGACGCATCAGCAGCCAAAAATCCCCGTATGGCTGGTTAAGATAGCGTTGCTTGAACTCTTCAATCACCACATTACGCTGTACATCAAGACTCTTGGGAGAGAAAGCCAGATCAAGCATACGATCGGATTCGAGCCAGAAAGCTGTTTCAATGTTCTGCACCGGAATACTCAGGTAGTAATTTGTAAAATCGTTGTTGGTAAACGCATTGTTCTCACCCCCAGCCAGTTGCAGCGGGGTATCGTAAGATGGGATGTTTTTCGACCCGCCGAACATCAGGTGTTCGAACAGATGTGCAAACCCGGTTTTGTCGGGGTGTTCATCCCTGGCACCAACATCATATAATATATTAAAAGCAACAATAGGAGTTGATTTGTCCTGATGAACAATCACTTTCAGGCCGTTATCAAGTATATAGCGAGAATACTTTATCATCCCAACACATTAAAACCATTTGCCGGATTGAATCCGGAACATTTCCGAAAAACAATTACTGTCCTTTGATATCTTTAAGGCATTTTATCAATGCCGGTAATACGGTTGCCACATCGCCAACCACACCATAATTAGCTGCTTCAAAAATCGGAGCATCCTTGTCTTTGTTAACTGCTACAATTATTTTTGAGGAACTCACCCCGCCCAGGTGTTGTATGGCGCCGGAGATTCCAAAGGCAAAATATACGGTGGGAGCAATGATCTTGCCTGTTTGTCCGACATGTTCATGATGAGGTCTCCACCCTTCGTCGGCCACAGGCCTTGAGCATGCAGTTGCACCGCCCAGCAACGCAGCCAGTTCTTCGATAGGTTGCCAGAATTCGGGACCTTTCATGCCGCGGCCACCCGACACCACTATCTCGGCATCGGTAAGCAACAACTTGCCCGTCAGCATATTGGTTTCTATTACGGTTGTTGCAAAATCTTTTTCCTGCAATTGCGGCGAAAATTGCTCTATAACAGGTTCGGCGGGCTGTTCGTGAAGGCCATATGCATTTTGGGCCAATGTAATTATTTTTACAGACGATTTGATGAGCACCGATGCAAAGGCTTTGCCGGTATACACTTTTTTCTTAACTACAAACGGATCTGCGGTCTGTGGCAGTGCCACGGCACCCGTTACCATCCCGGCTTTCAATTTAACCGCAACCCGCGGAGCTACAGCTTTTCCTGTCATATTGCTGGCAAACACCAACACGGAAGCCTGCTCATTGACAGCCACCTGAGAAATTACCGATGCATAAGCCTGGTTGACCAGTTGGTCGAGCTTGGGATCATTCACGGCAATTATTTTTGATGCACCATACAGGCTGGCCTTTTTTAACTCATCCCCTTCCACATTGCCAATGGATAATGCCACTACCGAAGTATTCAGTTGTTGGGCTATTCCGTTGGCATAAGAAACAAGTTCATAACTGAGTTTTTTGAATTTTCCATCCCAGTTTTCAAGATATACTAATACTGACATATATTTTCAATTTTTTATAATGACAAATAAAATTTTTAAATCACCCTGGCTTCATTGTGGAGCATATCCACCAATTGTTCGATATTGGCAGCATCGACCATTTTGCAGGCGGTTTTTGCCTGGGGCAGCTCATAGTTTACAACTTCGGTGAGTGGTTCGATGGCAGCCGGTTCAATAACCTGCAGCGGTTTGGTACGTGCAGCCATGATGCCACGCATGGTAGCTATTTTAGGCTCAATAGCGATGCCTTTCTGCACAACAGCCACGAAAGGCAAGGTCGTGTTCACGTTTTGGTAACCGCCATCCACTTCGCGTTTAATACCGACTTTACCTCCCTCCACGTCGAGAAAAGACACCGATGACACCGAGGGCACATCAAGAAATTCGGCCAACATGGCTCCCACTGTACAACCATTGGTATCGCTGGATTCAATACCGCAAAGAATAATATCATATGGCCTTGATTTTATTGCTTCGGCCAATTGTGCAGCAACAAAGTAAGCATCCAGCGGCTCGGTATTTATCCTGAAGCCGTCGTCGGCGCCCATGGCAAAAGCCTTGCGGATAGTTGGATCAGCAGCAATACCGCCCACAGTCATTACCGAAATTTTTTCTATAATAGAAGGATTTTTTTCTTTCAGATCAATAGCGCGCGACAGGGCGAGTTCGTCCCAGGGATTGATAATCCATTGCACTCCGGACATATCAACACCTTTCGCATCAGGAGTAAGCCTGATTTTGGTTGTGGTGTCGGGGACATTACTTAAGCAAATTAGAATTTTCATGCTGTATTTTTTTTAGTTTAGTATCGTAATAATTTAATCACACCAAAAAATCTGGCATTGTAAAAATGGCCAGTACAAAAATACAACTTTTTCGGAATCGGGATGTCGATAAAATTGTGTTACTTTGCCTATCAAAATGAGCACCGATGATTCAGAAATTACAATTTTACAACACCTTAAGCCGCAAAAAAGAAGTTTTCGAACCTCTGAATCCACCGCATTGCGGCATATATGTCTGCGGCCCCACGGTATATGGCGATCCGCACCTTGGCCATGCCCGCCCTGCCATTACTTTCGATCTTATTTTCCGTTTTATGACACAGTTGGGATACAAAGTGCGCTATGTCAGAAACATCACTGACGTGGGCCACCTGGAGCACGATGCCGATAGCGGGGAAGACAAGATAGCCAAAAAGGCTCGTCTTGAAAAACTGGAACCCATGGAAGTGGCTCAATACTATACCAACCGTTACCACGAAAGTATGCGCATGCTGAATGTGCTGCCACCGAGTATCGAGCCAAGAGCCTCAGGCCATATTATTGAACAGATGGAGCTGGTGGACAAGATATTGAAAGCCGGGTATGCATACGTCTCCAACGGTTCAGTATATTTCGACGTTAAAAAGTTCAATGAAAGCCACCAATATGGGAAACTTTCTGGCAGGGTACTGGAAGAGCTGCAAGCCAACACCCGTGAGCTGGATGGGCAGGAAGAGAAACAAAACCCGTACGACTTTGCACTCTGGAAAAAAGCCAGCCCCGAACATATCATGCGGTGGAACTCACCGTGGAGCATAGGATTTCCCGGATGGCACCTGGAATGTTCGGCCATGAGTGCTAAATACCTTGGCGAGCAATTTGATATTCATGGCGGTGGCATGGACCTGGTATTTCCGCACCACGAATCGGAAATTGCCCAATCCACGGCAGCCAATGGCACTGATCCCTGCAAATACTGGATACACAACAATATGATAACCATCAACGGTCAGAAAATGGGAAAATCATTGAACAATTTTATTACTCTTGAGGAATTTTTTACCGGCAATCATCCTTTACTTACGCAAGCCTATTCTCCAATGAGCATAAGATTTTTTATTCTTCAGGCCCACTACCGGAGCACCCTCGATTTTTCCAATGAAGCCATACAAGCCTCAGAAAAAGGACTAAAAAAATTGTTAAGTGCGCTGGCTGACCTGGAAAAAATAAAAACTTCGGAGACCACAGGGACGGAACTGGGAACATATATCAACGGTTTGCGGGGAAAATGCTACGAAGCAATGTGCGATGACTTTAACAGCCCGGTGGCTATCGCGGTATTATTTGAATCGGTAAAATGGGCAAATGCGCTTAAGGAAAACAAGTCTACTATCAGCCAGGCTGACAAGGATAAGTTTATCGCCGATTTTGAAAATATATTATTTGACATATTGGGCATAGTGAAAGAGCCCGTTCAACAAAACGTGCAGATTACCGATGACTTGATGAATATCATTCTCTCGTTGCGGCAGGAAGCAAAAGCAAAAAAGGATTTTGCCACCTCCGACCTGATTAGGAATAAACTACAGGAGCTGAAAATCAACATTAAAGACACGAAAGACGGTCCGGTTTGGAGCGTTGATTGATCGTAACAATTATTCTATTGTTATTTCATAAATAATCCCGCTCAAATCTTTTTTGGGAAACGGAATAAATCCCTGCTGAAAAGGACTGCCGTGCCACCAGGCGGTATCATGAAACTCCTGCGAGATTATCAGTATCATCTGGTTGTTGGGAATACAGGTAATGTCGCTGTTCATATAAGCCACCACGGTCAGGTTATCTTTGCGGGGGCCTATCCGCCAGATAATTTCATCAGGTTTCCATTCTATCTGGAAATAATAATATACAGAGGCAAACAATTCGTTGTCGGAAGCCGGCGTGCGAATGGTCAAGGATCTGTACCAGTAGTCCCAGCGATGGGCAAAAAAAGTCTGATTGCCGTAATTTACAGGTTTACATCCCACATCATAATTTTGCGGATCGGGGCAGGCCATATCCCAATTGGTACAGCACACCATGATTTTGGCTGAATCGGGCTGCAAGGCCTTAGGGAGGGGAATATGCCAGTCGGCTACACGGTAACGGTTAGCCACCGGATAATAATAGGTGGGAGGAAACTGATAGGAAGGACAATAGCTCACGGTTTTCAGTATTTCAAAATCTATCTCCGAATAGCCTGTATAGTCCGACCTGTCGTCTTTTCCAGAGCCCCAATAGTTGTGAAGGTATCCTTTTTTATTGCATTTGCGGCAATTGTTCCACGGCTCGTTTTTCTGCGATGCCAGCCAAATCCCATTGGTGATACCATTCCATACCCCGGCCCCGTTGAGCAATTCGGTCATTTTCACTTTTACAGTATATTTTCCGTAGGTAAAGCCGTGTCGTGTCATCACGCCAATACTCTTTTTTTTCCATTCGCCGGGACGAGTGGCTTCGTTTTTCATAATAACCGAGGCCTCCACCGTATCAACGGAAAGCTGGCTGCACGGGCAATCGGTATTGCCGGGTTTTGTAGGCACCATTTCTTCCTGCTTATGAAAAGTACGGTTCCAGTTATAGTCGCGCAGAGAATAATTTTCATTGATTACATCTGCAAGCACGGGGATGTTTAAAAACCTTGAGGAGGTGTCTACATAACTTACAAAAGTACTTAAGGGAGCATTATTATACAATTCATCACTGCTGCTGCAATATTTTCCCGTTGAAGGCAAATATTTTTCAGCATCGAAATCCGCTGGGTTGACATAAATACCACCAGTTAGGGCAGGCCGTGCACCCACCCTAAGAACACTTCCGGAAAATAAAGCAGCCAGGTTTTTGATTTTTTTTCCTTCTCCATACAGATAAAAATAAAATGGATTATGAAAAACACTGTCGTGTTGCTTACAAACATCGGCTATGTAATCAGGTATTACATTGTTATCGAGGTTGTCTTTGGTACTAACTACCAGCAAAAAACTGTACTCCCCTGTCCGAGGATTTCTTTTCCATCGTTGGTTAATATTGTTGTCGAAGTACCTTTTTTCATTACGCGGGTTTCCTTCAATCCGAATACTGAAGGCCACTTTGTGGTATTTGTCGTCGGCAGGTATTACACATGTTTCGGCAAAACCAGGAAATTCGGCACTCCTGCTGCCATAAAAATTTTCACCGGCAAAAACATTTTCGCGCTGGCTACCAGCAACACATTCGGGAAATTTATAACTCTCATTTTGGTAATAAAGATTATAATAAAACTTTTGGTCGGTGCCTGACAGGTTCCTGAGCAGAAACTCGAAATGAAAATAGCCATCGTCTGTTTGCCGCACCGATGGGATGGCAAAGCCGTTTATGGCGTTGGCATAATCAAGGTAAATTATCTTTTGGGGGCCTTGGCTGCTGTCAAAAACATTCCAGTTAGTAAGAGTGGCAAAACCTTTCACATCAAAATCCCCGTGGGGAAGTTTTTGGTCGCTGCATCCGGAGAAGACCAATACAGTCACAACCATAATAATGCTCAGCAGGTATTTTATAAAACGCAACATAGACAATTAAAACTTTTTATAACTAAAAATCCCTGTGTAAGGAGTCATACATGCAAACAATGAGTTGTCAGATAACTCATGGCCGCAAGTCAGGAAAATTGAAGTATTGTTTTTCTCAATAAATCTGCCTGTTACCAATGAGAGTTTCCCAAAATATTTCGGATTAAAATCATTCGGATATCCGGCAAAATCAATATTTGCATGTATCACATAGCCTTGGTTGCCAAACGAAACCAATTTGGCATCATACCTCCACCTGTTGAAAAAAGACATTACTTCATCAATGCCATCGTTATTGATATCACAAACATAGTAAGTGTTATCAGGATACAAGGTGTCGCATTTATTATCAAATGCGCCTTCTATCCGGGATTTAAAACCTGCTTCAGGCTTATTACAATAAATTTTGTAAAAACATCTTCCGGATTTTTTTTCTGTATATAAAAGCAGCACATCATCATTCGTTCCTCCGGTGAGAAAATGGCCACACACAATAGTGCCTGAATATTTTGCGGTATTTGCCTCCGGTATTTTTTGCCATTGACGCAGTGATAAGCTGTTTTTTTCAACACCCAATAAGTGTATAACACCTGCATTGTCGAGCAATATAACGTTTTTGTTTCTTTTGTTTCCGAATTTATAGGGCTGCATCTGAATAATATCAGCAGCAAGGCCGTTTTGCCGGATATCGATTGACTCCAGGAGATGGATGTAAGGCTGCCTTGCGAGAATTTTATACACTGTTACAAACGGCTTTTTTCTATCAGAATAAGTGATCAGTTCGTCGGCATTATCGCCATCAATATCTGCTGTTGTATAAATGCTCATCTTGTCAATGGCAGCCTGCGTTGGGGGTGCCATCCGAACAAACCGCAGTTGATTATTGACTTTATCGTACCACAACAAAGCCAGGGGCACTCCTTTTCTGATTACCAGTATCTGCTCACAATTGACGCTATTTCCGAGATAATTCCCATTGCAAAAAGTATCAGTAGCAGACAGTGCCAGCGAATCTTTTCCGTTGGGACTGAATACCGATTTATTTTTCACATTTCCGGTTATCTCCTGATGAAAAAAAACCGGGGGATACGGCGGCAAATTTTTAACCATGCCCGTATCACTCCTGATTACAAAATTATCTGCCAGAGATTGATGACCCCGGATAAACTGCCGGCCAAAAACCACATGGATATCATCAATATACACGGTATTATCAGTATTATTCCAGAAATAAACTTTTACAAGATCGCCCGGTAAAACTTTACTTGTGTCCCACCCGGCTTCTCCGCACACATAAATCCACGAAGTTATGCCGCATGTTTGGTCATCAACTTCTGACAGCGCAGAATACTTTACTTTGTTTGATTTATCAACAATTTGAAACACAAGTAACCCTTTCAAACATTCCGAGGTGTCGGCTTTACATATCCAAGCGCCAAAATGAGCTTCGCCGGTTTCCTCCAAATTGTTATCAAGTGGTATTTGAACCGGAGGTGTGGCATTTCTTTTTCCTTTTACTTCTAACGCGTATTGGCCGCTGAAAGAGCGTTCCGCGGTAAGGTTCTCCAAGCCATGTAAATTTTCGAAATCATAAAAGAAAGTGTTTGGGAAGGCCGGTCTGTCAGCCACAGGGATGATTATTGAAAGCACCGGAGGTTTAGGTACAAAAAGCTTATATTTATGGTAATAGGCAAGGTATAAAAAAAACAAGGCAAAGATACCCAACAGTCCCAGAAGAAAAAATATGCGGTGTTTTTTATGCATCCACGCTAATTTTAGGCAAAGATACGAACGAAATTATGTAATAATTATTTTACCGATAATCGTGGTGAAATATTATTATTGATATTTTTGTGAAATAAAAATAGCAGTATGACAGTATTATCTGTAATAATTCCTGCCTACAATGAAGGTAAGACAATACATCTGATTCTCGATAAAATCAAAACGGTACGACTTACCGACAACATCGAAAAAGAAATTATCATTGTCAACGATTGTTCAAAAGACAATACGGAAGAAGCCATTCATGCATATCAGCAGGCTCATCCTGATTTGAATATCCAATATTTCAGGCATGAAAAAAATGCGGGCAAAGGTGCCGCATTGCACACAGGCATTAAAAAAGCCACGGGCGACTATTTAATTATCCAGGATGCCGACCTTGAATACGATCCTGAAGAGTATAACATTTTGCTCCGTCCGATAATCATTGGCTTTGCCGATGTGGTTTATGGTTCGCGACTGATTGGCGGAAAGCCGCACCGCATACTGTTTTTCTGGCACTCCATCGGAAACCGCATGCTCACCGCATTTTCCAATATGTTTACCAACCTCAACCTGTCGGACATGGAGACCTGTTACAAACTGTTCCGGCGGGAATTTATCCAGGGCATAACCCTGCGCGAAAACCGTTTTGGTTTTGAACCCGAAGTAACTGCTAAAATTGCCCGTATAAAAAACATCAGAATTTATGAAGTAGGTATTTCCTATTACGGGCGTACTTATGCCGAAGGGAAAAAAATAAATTGGAAAGACGGACTCAGGGCCTTATTCTGCATCCTTAAATACGGCCTTTTCAGAAGCAAATAAATAAGCTGGAGTTAATCGCTATATCCCATGTTTTTTGTTGACACCCATACCCATCTGTATGCTGAAGAATTTTCAGAAGATATTGATGACGTTATCCGGCGGGCTATCGAGCAGGGAGTAACAAAACTTCTTTTGCCCGACATTGATAGCAGCAGCAGAAAAAGCATGATGGAACTGCACTTCAGATATCCCGAAGTGTGTCTTCCAATGATAGGATTGCACCCCACTTCGGTAAAAGAAGATTACAAATACGGGCTGCAGGAAATTGAAACAGCTATCACTGCCGGGAAGTTTTACGGAATTGGTGAAACGGGCATAGACCTGTATTGGGATAAAACTTTTATCCGCGAACAGATTGAGGCTTTCACTTTTCAGGTAGAGCTTGCCTTGCGCTATGATCTGCCCATTGTTATCCATTCCCGTAAATCACTTCATGAAATATTTCCCATTTTAAAAAAATATTACCACCTGGGATTAAGCGGTGTTTTTCACTGTTTCCCCGGAAATATAAGCGAAGCCCAACAGGCTGTTGATATGGGTTTCTACCTGGGCATAGGCGGCGTGGTAACCTATAAAAACTCATCAATGGCTGCAGTGGTAAAACATTTTGGGCTGGAACACCTGGTACTGGAAACCGATGCACCTTATCTGCCACCGGTGCCCCACCGCGGAAAACGTAATGAAAGCGCTTATATACCTTTAATTGCATCATTTATTGCACAACTGAAAAATATCCCGGCCGACGAAGTTGCCCTTGTAACATCAGCCAATGCCGCCAGGCTTTTCCATATATAAAAAACTTTAGTCAAAAAACAATAATCAGTCATTATTTATATTTTATTATTTTTATATTAATTTATATCCAATCATACATAATACATAAACCTTAATCTTAATAAACATATTAAGTTTTTATGTTAATAAGTTTTTGAAAAAAATTTCAATTACTCTATTATCATAATAAATATTATTTTTAAATTTGTTCCCCTAGTTTTTATTTAACCATTAAATAATAAATATTATAAGTCCGAAATAAATTGTATGTACAAGGTAGTAATAATTGATGATGAAGAGAAAGCACGCCGGAACATTACCAAAGTTCTGGAATTACACGACGACATTCAAATTATTGGCGAGGCCGATAATTGCAAAGATGCTTATGATATAATTCTTGTCAGCAAGCCCGACATAATTTTTCTTGATATTAAGATGCCCCAGGAAGACGGATTTTCCTTGCTTGATGACCTGACGAAACTCGGCATCAACGATCTGGCAATAATATTCCTCACAGCTTATGATGAATTTGCCATCAAAGCCATTAAATACGGGGTATTTGATTACCTTCTCAAGCCTGTGGACCCCGAAGCCCTGAAAGAAACTCTGAACAGGTACAGGGCAAAACAAAACCACGCCAACGTGGATGGAATGCGGAAATTGATGGAAATGCTGGATATGGGTAAAAAAATCAAATTTATTACGAATACCGGATACGTATATTTTTTGCCTCGCGATATTATGTATGTAATTGCTGACGGAAGTTATTCAAAAGTTTATATAACCGACAAGAATTTTCATCAGATTTGCCGTTCATTGAAAGAAATTGAAGAACAATTAATAACCTGGGAGTTTATAAGAGTACACAAAAGCTACCTGATAAACAAACAGTACCTGACCTCTTATAATAAAATGAAAAGGTGCTGTACACTCACCAAAGATGGCATTTCAATAACCATACCCGTATCGTTCAGAAACGCTAAAAACATTTCTTTTTGATTAAAACATGATTTATTGATAAAAACATATTTTTTTTTGCAATTATTTACATTTCTTTCATTGCCAAAAACCATACTATTTTTCCTTAAAACCATACGATAAAAAACTATTTTAAATAAGTTTTAACTGTTTCATTTTGTTTTTTAATTTTGTTACAAAATTTTTATAAGATGTTAGTTATTAACAATTAAAATAGTAAGACCATGCTGAATCATTACAAAAAAAACGGAAAAATCGATCTAAACAAATTTGCACCATTCATTGAACAACTTAAAGTAATTTCGCATCCGGTAAGATTTGCTATTATGGTTATGCTGACGCATAACAAAAAAATGACTGTTACCCAGATTTATGAGGAGTTGCACCTACAGCAGGCCGCTGTTTCAAACCATCTGAAACTCCTCAAAGCCAACAAAATGATTGTTTCCAAAAGGAACGGCAAAAATTCGTATTACTCCATAAACGAAAAAGTGTTTACGAAGTTATCCAATACACTATCGTTAGGTTATTATGTATCCCTCCATTCATCGGATGATGAAACTGAAGATTAATTTCTTCATCCGACGGGCACTACATTATTCAAAATCCGCATAAAAAAGTTTTCCGGTAAAAACCGGCAGGATAATCTTAATAATATAACCAGAAATTTGTTCTTTTAAAACCTTCTTTTGAGGTTCGTCGGCAAATGCATTTTACTACGCCTGTTACTGTCGCTATGCAACAGAAACATAATGTTACCAGTTCCAGCAGCAACAGTGGATATTGCAGATAAGTCCTATCTAAAAATACTACTACTATCCGGCACATCGTATTACCTCACATAAAAGTGAAAACATAAGTTTCGTACTGATCGGATTCCATCTATTAAAAACTTCCCGTCTCAAATGTTTCCTGATGTCAGTCCGGCACTTCACAAAATAATTCGCCGAGCATACGGAAGTACTTATAAAAAAGCCAATAAACAGTTCGATTCTATAAGTCCCAATTAACCTGCGAGGCCTAATCCAATTAATTAATCCTGGAAATTTTGTTTCTCATAAAGGGCAGTTTTTTCATGTGATGGGTAAAAAAAGCAAATGTAAAGAACCCGCAACTATCGCCATCTAACACTTCTCTCACCCCACATTTGATAAAAAAACAGAGTCTTTGTAATAGGCACCCTAAACATGGGAATAAAAAGAATAAAACCTTAACCAAAAAATAGTGAATAAAAAAACTTACTCCAAATAAAATCACCTATATCCATCGGCATAATATTTTATTTCAAATTTTTTTTGAGTAACTGGTGTTTTTGCCCGGAAGACAGCGTTTTGAACCGCATTCCCTAACAATATGTGTTGTCAACAAATTCAGCTACCATTACTGGATTAAAATATCGCAATTGATTTCAGTAAACCGTCGGAATTTTCCAGCAGATTCTTCGATAACTAAATGCATTTAAACTATAATTATTGTTTAAGATTTTTTTAATACAATAATACTTTTTATCGTTATTTTTCTTAACTTTGTCACTATTATTAAACCTTTTTCACCATGAAAAAAAGATACTTGATTCTTGCATTTTTTTCGGTCTTTGTATTCTTTGCAAACCGTTCTTATAGTCAGGAAACGGGCGTTATTTACCCGAAAGAATTCAAGATTACCAAACCTTTGCGTGATTTGGTAAAAGAACATCCCTTCGTGGAACCTGATTTTAATGCCCCGGTATGGGTATCACCTGACCGTAAAAATCGTCCGCACCAGACTTTTGTATATTCCGCAGAAGATGGCCCTGAATATGGCAATGAACCTTCCATCATACAGACCGTGATGGGCAAGCGTGAAATTCCTCAAAACAAAGCTATTTTACAAAACTTTGCGGGAGTAACAAGTTCAGCCTTTCCGCCGGATCCCACGGGAGCCGTTGGCCCGAATCATTATGTGCAAATGGTGAATGCCACCACTGTCAGAATTTTCAATAAAACAGGGTCTACCATAGAGTCTTTTCAATTAGGAACTTTATTTGGCAGTTCCACCAATGCCGGTGATCCAATTGTTCTGTACGATAAATTTGCCGACCGATGGTTTCTGGCTCAGTTCGACGATCCTGACGGCTCAACCCCGAACAATATTCATATTGCTATTTCACAGTCGAGTGATCCAACGGGTTCTTATTATACCTGGACTTATACCTCTCCTCAGTTTCCGGATTACCTGAAGTTTTCCATCTGGCATGATGGCTATTATATGACCAGTAATCAAACCACTGACAAGGTGTACGTTTTTGAACGCAGTGTCATGCTCACCGGAGGTTCCGGAGCCAGGGGCATTTATTCGACTTTTACTACCGGTTCGGTATCTGCTTTCTTTATCCCTTTGCCTGCAGATGCTGGCGATAATGCCACGCTACCCCCCACAGGCACCCCATTTCCATTCTTTGCTTATTACGATAATGCATGGGGCGGTGGTGCTGACGGGGTAAAAATATGGAATATGACTACCAACTGGACCACAGGAACAGCCACCATTGCCTCAGCAATACAAGTCAATACCAACGCCTTTGATGCTTCGTACAACTCGAGTTGGAACGACTGTCCGCAACCAAACGGCCAGTACCTTGATGGAATTGGCGGCGTAATAATGTTCAGGGCACCCTGGAGATCCTGGTCAGGTTATAACAATGTTATTTTGACCTGGGGTGTTTTGATTTCCAATAGCCCAAGACAACGAGCTATATACTGGTGCGAATTACGACAGGTTTCGGGTACATGGTCGGTGTATCAACAAGGTATTTATGCTCCGGATGCCTCTACACGATGGATGTCAAGCGCTGCCATGGACGACAATGGCAATATCGCGCTTTGTTATGCAAAATCTTCCACATCGATTTATCCAGGTCTTTACTATACCGGAAGATGCTCCGGCGACCCCTTAGGCACAATGACCTTTGCAGAAGCAACTGCTATAGCAGGAACAGGCTCTCAATCCACCTATAACCGTTACGGTGATTATGCTCACACTTCACTGGACCCCGATGGGGTCACCTTCTGGCACACCGGTGAATATGTATCTTCGGCTTCGGGGCAGGAAACAAGAATTTACTCCTTTCAGCTCCCCTGCGCCGTGGCGCCAATCGCGTCGGTATCCATTGCCATAACTTCGGGCAGTAATCCAACCTGTGCCGGTACGGCAGTTACTTTTACCGCCACACCGGTAAATGGCGGCACCGCACCAACCTACCAGTGGTATAATAACGGGACAGCCATTTCGGGAGCTACCAATTCTACATATTCCTCAACCACGCTGGCCAACGGGAATATCATCACCTGTGTGATGACCTCGAATTTGTCAGGAGTTATTGGGAACCCGGCTACATCTAATGCCATTACCATGACCGTAAATTCGATTCCGGCAACACCCGCGGCATCGAGCAACACACCTGTTTGCACAGGTTCAGCAATCAATTTATCCACGCCTGCTGTTTCAGGGGCAACCTATAACTGGACAGGGCCAAATTCCTTTACATCGACAGCACAAAATCCGAGCATCAGCAATGCTTCTGCTGCCAACGCAGGGACATATTCTGTTACAGTAACCGTATCCGGCTGTACAAGTTCAGCCGGCACCACCACTGTGTCAGTAAATTCAATACCCTCAACGCCAACAGCGGGGAGCAACTCCCCGGTATGTGCAGGATCTACTATTAATCTCACTACCCCCACCTTATCCGGTGCTACGTATAACTGGACCGGGCCAAATTCGTTTACTTCCACGCTGCAAAACCCCAGTATAACCAATGCCACAACCGCAATGGGAGGAACCTATTCTGTCACCCGCACAGTGGCTGGATGTACCAGTGTTGCTGGAACCACCACCGTGGTAGTCAATTCGTTGCCGACAACTCCAACAGCCAGCAGCAATTCGCCGGTATGTACAGGAACCACTATCAA
>Ga0116171_10001166_pt1 | contig 26748 bp, 54 predicted proteins | sample AD_JPNHW2_MetaG_FD_89798 | JGI IMG/M metagenome (GOLD analysis project Ga0116171, IMG submission 89798) | Active sludge microbial communities of municipal wastewater-treating anaerobic digesters from Japan - AD_JPNHW2_MetaG | ecosystem: Engineered > Bioreactor > Anaerobic > Digestate | place...
GCTTTTCAGTTGAATAAGATTTATATATTTCCAACTCTTTTTTATCTCTTTTGTATTCAGCTAATCTATCTTCTATTCCAGCCATAAAGAATTTTGATATTTCCAATATTTGTGAAACTGGTACTTGAATACTATCTTTATCTGATTTCTGTAGCCATTTATCTTTTATTAAATCATAAGCATTATCGCTATTTTTTACGTCTTTTAAATTAGTTGTTAAGTAAAATTGAATTGGATGCTTTGTATCAGGCAATATGTTTCCATTTGGAAGAAGCTTTCCAAGTTCATCGGCTTTTTCTTGAGAGAAGTCTACTTCAATATGAACATCAATATCAGTGGTGTCAGTATATTGATAGCCTAATGAAGAGCCAATAAGGTACATGGTTTTTATTTTTTCTTTGCCATATCCCATTTTTTTAAACCATTTTAAGAAAGTATCTAATATAAAATACTTTACTTTTTCTTTTACAATATCTTTATCAGGAGCAATAAAAATATCTTGACACCTTGTTTTCTGTATAGGGTCTAGTGCGTTTTCATTTAAATTCATATAATTAACTTTCAGTCTTCTTTATTTTTTTGCTTTTCTTCCATACTTTTTTTATTCTGCTTTCTTCTTCGTCATCATCTTCTTTTTGCTTTTCTTGCTTTCTTTTTTCATCTAATTCATTTCTTTTTATTGAATTTATAATAGCATTTTTTATTATAAGCAATGGCTCTTTATTCTTTTCAGCTAATACATCTAAATCAAACATAATTGAATCATTAAAAATTCCTTCATAAAAAAATTCATAAATGTTTTTATTGGCAAAATCTTTTTTCTTATAAGAAAACGCCATCATAGGAAATTCTTTATTTAAAAAATCAATTATTTCTTCTGGCACCATTTTTTATCCTTTTAAGCCGCATAAGGGAATTGAACCTCTAACTATTGCTTACAGGGCAACTGTTTTACCGTTAAACTAATGCGGCAATCATGGAGCAGATGGGAGTTGAACCCATGTATTATAAAATCTTGGATTTTATTCAATGCGCTTTTACATCCTTAAAGCGATTTTATAAGCGAATCCTTTACTGCCCCGATTTAATTCTGTTCCAAATTTTTCCTTCTTCAACCTTCCAAACTATCTTTCCATCTTGAGCATCTAATTGGCCTTGTCCATATTTAGAAGCATTATCCTTTACTTCCCAAATATCATTGCCATCTACTTTATAATAGACAATACCTTTTTGAAAGTCAATTTGTCCTTGCTTATAGCCTATCTTTTTTGATTGTGCTATAGAAAGATCAAAAATCATAATCACCAAAAAAACTATGATAAAACTTTCAAAATAGAATATAAAATTCGGATGCTTTTCTAAAAAATTTTTCATTTTCATTTTCATTATTTACCTACCTTTATATACGATGCAATCTTATTAACAGCTTTATCATCTTTAACTGTAGAAAAAAATTCAAAAGCATAAAAAAGTAATTTTTTTTCAGCTTCTTGCATATTTGATTTAAATGAATAAAAAGTAAAATTATAAGTAACATAATCAGTTGCTTCAATTATTTTTTCAACATCTTGCAAGCTAACTTTTTTGTTACCTTCTTCTTTTATCTCTATATATTCTCCATAAAGTATGCAATTTTCAATAATACAACTAATTTGTACTTTATTAGTTTTTGTATTATATGATAAAGCTGCTTTTAATATTTCCATTATTTTTACTCCTTGTAAAACCTTTTCATTATTTCTTTATGACTAATTATTAAGTTATATAAAGCAAAAGTTTTAGTATTTTTATCAGCAAGGTCTATATGGTAATGACCATTAATCCAATATTTATATGAAGTTTTAGTTTGCACTTCTGTTAAAAATTTTATTAATGGGTCTTTTTCTTCTTCATAAAAAGAATATTTAAAACTCATTTTATCGAACATTTTTTTATGTGTTGCGTGTGTTACTATAATATCAACAGTATTATTATTTGCTTCTAGATTTGATAAAGCTAGTTGCTCTTCTTCAAATGATGGCACTTCATCTTTCCACCATGAAACATGTTCAGTTCGCATTTCTTTATCGATTGAAACAGCTCCTCCAAAAGTAAATACTTTTAATCCATCAATCATATAGATAAAACCACGTTGAAGCATAAAAACACTTTTATCTATTTGCTTAACTTTGCTTCCGAACATATTTACTTCTGGATATCTATCACTAAGAAGCATATCATAATTTTCATGATTTCCTGGCACAAACAAAGTAGTATAATGTTCGTTAGAAAGCCATTCTAGCATAACTTTATCGTTGTCATAATATTTACTGTTTTCGTTGTTCCACACAAGGCCAAAATCGCCAGCTATAATAAGATAATCTTTTTTTGTTAAATACATTCCTTGCTTAAAGAGATAAAGTTTTTCAAAATCATAAGACCCATGTAAATCACCAGTAAAATAAATCATTTATGCTTGCTCCAAAAGTAAATAAAAAGGAACTAAATCAATAGTATTATTTGTCTTCTCTAATTCTTCATACATAAGTTTTGCACCAACTGGATTCATGCTATGAATATAAATATGTTCAAATTGTAAGTTATTGTTTACAATATATTTAGTAAAACTAAATCCAGTATTTTTTTCATAAGAATTGACCATAACTCTATGATCTAAATCATGGTCAAGAAATAAAATATCTATTTTGTTTCTTTTAAGACAATCAATAGCATCGTTCACAAAACTAAAAATAAATAAATTATTATCTTTTTCAAATTTTTCTTTAAAAAAATCTATTCTTTCTTCACTATCTTCTAATATTAAAATATTCTTCACTTTTATTCCTTTAAAATTATTCCTTTCAACAAAAAGTCTTATATGACATCGGGCGATTATTTTAATTGGCAAAGTTTGATACCAAACCTTTACAAAGTTGTAAAGGTGATGAACAAAAACTTTCTTTTGGCCGTCAGTCATATAAGACTACTTTTATCTTGACACTTTTTATTATAGCTCATTTTTATTTTTTTGTCAAGTTGTTTTATAAATAAATCCTATCAGATAAAACAGGAAAATTTAAATCAATATGATTTACATGAATATTTTTTATTCTTTTTACTGTTATTCGTAAACAGCAATCGGGATAAAGATTTTTTTCTTTGCTTGTTTTTTTTCTGTCATAAAATGAAATATATTTATTGTATTTAAAACAAATTATTTCATCTTTTACCATAATATTCTTTTCTATATAATTTTTTACTAAGCTTTTTTCAAAAAATGGATTAGGAAGCTTACTAAAATCTTTGAAACTAAAAGTTTGCATTCCTTGACGTGAGTTAAAGAAATATTTTAGCTTTTTTGTTTTACTAAAATATTCTTCATCAAAATATACAGCATCATTAAAAATTGAGCAATAAACTTCACTTTTATCAAAAAGAAGAGGAGTGATTTCATACTTATTATAACAATCATACATTACATTGACAAAAGAAATATATGTATTATCGTTTGTTATATTTTGTATTGTTTTTTCATTTAAGAAGTTTACTGGATAATTTTTGCTTAATACTTTTCTACTTTTGTTATCTATAAAGCACCATACTCTAGAGATAAACTTATCTGTTTTAATGCCTAAAAATTCTTTCTTTTCTCCATTAGTAATATAAATAAATGCCCTGTTATTATCAAGAAAAGTAGTTGGAATACCAGCCCAATAATCTCCATTTTCAAGACTTAAACATGAAGACCACTTCTCTTTTGTTGAGCAAAGAAACCAATCAGCATAGTTAAAACTAATGACAAGTTCTACATTTTCTTTATAGCTTGGCTTTTCTTCTCCAATTTTTTCAAGTACATGAACAATATAAGTTTCTATTAAATTTTCAATATCACTAAAGTCATTGTTATTAACTATTTCTTCATAGTATGCTAATTTATCATTAGTTTTTTTTGCAAAAACTGCTTTATAGTTTTTTTTAAAATCTTCTATAAATAACTTATTGTTGTTTAAATAAATATTTTGAACATATTTCTTTATCTTAAAAGTATTTTTACCAACTTTTATTTTATTTTTTAAATAATCGTCATAATGTATTTTTCTATTCCAAGTAGCTTTATGAAAATATCTATTAAAATTGTCCCAACCAATATCATAATCTTTAAAAAGATTAGAAAATTCATTTAAGCTAATTGGAAAGTGAGCTCTAAAGTTTTCATCAAATTTATAGTTTTTAAATTCTTCTGGAATGAATGGATTAAAAATTCTTTTTTTCAAAAGAGCTAAATCACTTTTTCTATAACCCCAATTTTTTTCAATGATGTTATAAAGAATAGTAAGGTTATTGATATTTTCTAAATCCATTATTTTCTCTTTAAGCTTATTATAAACTCTTTATTTTGTTTTGTCAATGCTTTTCTATTAGACTTGGCGGGAGTTGAACCCAGCATTATCGCCTTGAAAGGGCGATGACCTAACCTATTAGTCTACAAGTCCATTATTAACTTTAGCTTACGCTAACAAGTTTAAATTTTTACTTTTTTCTATTTTTTAAATATTGATAAGTTTGAAATAAGTGCTTTTCATATAAGCTATTCTTATAAAAATAATTAAGATTAATACGATTATTTTTTTTAATTATTTTTTGAATATCAGAAATATCATATAAAGCCGCTTCTTTCCTTTTCTTTTTTTTGTTTAAACAATAACTAATTAATTTCATTATATTAACTTCTGCTTTATTATAAACTCTTTTTATTTTTTTGTCAACATGAATTAACAGAATTTAGTTCATTAATGGAGTAAATGATTGGAATATTCAATATTTCATTTGCAACAAGATGCTCATGCCGTGCACCTATTGAATCTCTCCAATCATCAAGCATATAGACCATATCACATTCACAAAGAGCTTTAATATCTTCACGCATGAAATCTTCTCTTGTAGGCTCTTTATTTAAGTTTTTGCATTTTTCAAAAACTATTTCATTAAGACTTGAAGGATTAATAACTTCAATGCCATGTTTCTTTAATTCTTTTTCAGCATTGCTAAACTTCTCTTTATTATAATTTTTTACACCTGTCATTTTTCCAGAAATATAAACTTTCATAATTACTCCAATAAATTTATTTATAGAAAGGATACCATGTTACAGTAAAGCTAACAACTTCTCCATTGTAAGTTTTTGCTTTTAAAATATGAAATCCAGTATGGCATGCAATTCTTTTTGCTCGCATCCATGACGATTGATAAGAAAGAGCTCCACCAGAAACAGCATGAATATTTCTATCAAAAATATATGCTTGCTTGTGAGTATGCCCTAGTAGTAAAACACTTGGTTTATCTCCTCCATTAATTGATTCAATAATTTTTTGAATACGATAGCTTACTGCATAGCTTGAAGTATCTTCTCCATGCCATAAAGTCCATTTAGTATCATTAAGCATTACACTAGCAACATCATGGCCTAGCAATGTCATTTGTGGAACTAATTTTGCTATTTCTTTTACAACAAAGATTCCACCAGATTTTATTCCCCACCTATCGTGATTACCATCAACAGCAAAGATAGGAAATTGGCATTTAACAAGCAATCTTTGTGCATGCTCTATTTGTGCAGAATATCCAATATCAGTTAATTCATATATTTGGTCTGGCCTATTTGACATACCTTCTGTAACATCGCCAGCACAACATACACAATTAACTTTTTGCTTTTCACATTCCATTAAAAAAGAATCCCATAAAAAATCTTCAAAAAATATTGAACCAATATGTGGGTCTGTCATAAAACCAACAGTTATTTCATCGCCATCAAAATTTAAAGCTGGTCTTTCTAATTGCTTTGGTTCAATATATTTTCCATTAGCAATTTTTTTCAATTCATCAACGGTAAATCTATTAAATAATTTTTCTGCTAGCTTCTTGTTATTTTCAACAAAGTCTTCTGCTGAAATATTGTTTGCTTCTTTACTATTGAAATAATTTTTAACTAATTCATCTTCATTTCCTTGTTCATCCATTGCTTTATTTAAATCTTCAAGTGGAATAGAAAACCATCTATCACAAGCTTTGCAATGATATTTTTGTCTATTATTTCTTACTCCTCTCATTTCTATATGAGAGCTTTCACAATACGGACATGTTATTTCTTCTTGATTACTATTCATAATACTCCTTTTATTTTTTTTCAACAATTGAACTAAAAATAATATCTATTGATTTAATTGTTTCATCTTTATTTAAAGAATCTTGTGTTAAAAGATTATAAAGATTTTCTTTTAAACTGCTTAATTCTTTATCAGTTATCATATAAACTCTTTCAGCATTTTTTAAAGCTTCTTTCAAATAATTAGAGCTTACATAATAGCCTCTTTCTTGTTGCTTTTTTATATTTTCTTCAACAAAAATTGGAATTTGAAGCCACTTTAAGATTACAAAGTTTTTATCTTCTGGCATATCATCTTGTGATATAATAAAATAATCATATTGACAAAAAAAATATGCCTTTATATATTTTATGTATTCATTTTTTTTACCTATATTTTCTTTAATTGCTAAAAGATAATATCCTTCTTCATTTGGTATTTCATCGTTTATGCTATGCCAACTATTTTGATAAATTATTTCTTTTAATGTATCTTGCATCAATTTGTCGTTTGTTTTGTCTTGTTTTTCTTTATTCACTTTAATAACAAAAAAATTTTCTAAATTGTTATCTGTAATTGTTTCAATATTCAAAGTTTTCCTCCTCAACATATTGTTGATTTAATCTATCAAAAATTGCTTTTTCTATAAGATCGGTTATTTCTGCTTTAATTACTTTATAATAATGATTTGAAATACTTTCATTATTAAGAACGGTATTCCATTCATAAGCTGGTGCTTTAAATATAGTACTCCACTCTAATAGATTTTTAGAAACAATATTTTTTGCTTCTTCAGAAATAGTATTTATTTCTTCTTCAGTCATTTTTTTTGTTCCTTTTTAAAACAACACAATGTTTACGGCTCTTTTCTTACTTTTATTTTATTACTTTATTATTCTTTTGTCAAGAGGCTTTTATAATTTAATATTTTTATATGCTTATTTTCAATAAGCTTTTTATAAATTGCATTAGAAACAAAAGCTACATAATATGCTAATCTTTCTTCGTTTTCTATTGAAGCGCTTTCGTCGTTTTCATCTCCATAATTCATTTTAAAATGAAGTACATAACGTTCATGCGCCATTCCAACATGAACTATTTCATGGTTTATAATACCAAAATTTAAATTTTCTTCATTAAAAAATACATAAGCAAATGGTCTTTCTTGTGGTTCAAAAAAGCCTGAGATAGTAAGGCCTAAAGCATCTCCAAAATATTCTTCATCCATACAAATTTTTTCTTTTTTTGAATAACTTTTAATATGGCTTTCCATTATTTTTTTTGTTTTTGAAACGTGCAATTCAAAATATTCATTAAAATCTGGATTTTCAATCTTATAAATAGTTGTAGTATTATTTGTGGCCAAAATTAAAAATCTCCTTTTTTGAATAAATCTATATATTAAAAAAACTTAATTTAAAATTATTATTTATTGGGATTAAAATTAAGATCAGAATTATATTCTTTTGATATTATTTCACCAAGTTTGTCAATACCAAGTTCTGCAAGAAAGAGCAATTCATTTCCATTTATATCATTATTTTCAATCGCATTAATTAAAATATATGAATTTAAGTCATGGCTATTTTTTAAAAGAACGTTTAAAATTTTATCAAAAAAAATTTCACTTGTTTCATCTTCTTTTTTAAAAGATTCCAATAAGCCTTTTGCGTTTTCATCAAAATTGTATGCTATAAAAAAGGTTCCACTTTTCATTTTTTCCTCTTTCTTTTATTTTATCATTTTATTATTATTTTGTCAAGCTATTTAAGTTTAACAAAAACTATCTTTAATAACTATTCCATTTGCCACAAAATTATGGGCGCCTTCTACTTTGATACCATAAACATCAGTTTCTTCATTAAGGTATTCTATATTTTCTTTACTTAATGCTGGATGGCCTATAAATAAGCCGCCTTCACAACCATCATAAAAGTCATAGCTATCAGAATATATATAAAATCCTGAATTATTATTCAATTTATTAATTTCTTTATATCCTTTTACTTTTAAATAATCATTACTTTTAGAAATCATTATTTTATATTCTGCAATTGTGTCTATATACTTTTCTTCTTCATAAAAATTAAACTTTAATCTTATTACTTTTTTATGTTCTTGCTTTTCTGTCCAAATAACTTTTTTTATTTTTAGAAAAGGATAATTATTATATGATTTTACACTATATACATAATCACCAACTTTTACTTCTTCAATTGGTATTTCAATTATTGTACCATTATTCTCATTTTCATTATAATCTTTTATAGCTAAAATATTTGTTCCTTTAGCTACACCATATATAAACATAAAATTTCCTTTTCTTTATTTTATCATTTTATTATTATTTTGTCAAGATTTATTATTATCAGCAAAATCAATTCGTTTTATAGCAAGATTAAAATATTTTTCTTCAAGCTCAATGCCAGTAAATTGAAATCCTTCAAGCATTGCAGCTTTTCCAGTACTTCCACTTCCCATAAATGGGTCAAGAATAATTCCATTTTTTGGTGTAACAAGCCGACAAAGATAACGCATCAAATCAGTTGGTTTAACTGTAGGATGAAAATTCAGTTGAGGTTTGTTAGTTCTGTTTCTTGGATTATCTCCACCAGCGCCATCATCTTTTATTCTATCGCTATCCCTTTGCGGTTCTAAATCTTCTAAACCTTCATCTCTATCTTTTCTGCTCGCTTTTGCACAATAAAAGAACCTAGCAGCAGAATCTAATAAATCAATAACTTCTTCACTTCCGTCATGAATAAAATCAGAAGGGTAACGGCCTTTTGTACTTTCAATATATTGATTTTTATTTTTTTCTGCTGTTCGTTTTATTCTATTACCTTGTTTGCCATGAAAAGTAGTACCATTTTTATCAGCATTATATTTATATTGTGGATTGTCTCCAATTCTACATCCATCAATATTTAATCCACCTGTCCCATATTTTAGCATGTTTTGTGCGTAAGTTCCTTCAAGCGGTTTCATTGCAAGAACAATTGGCTCATAAGCAGGTTTTAACGCTGTACCAAATCCATTTCCTAAATTCATACTTTTCGGAAATCCAGAACCAAAAGTATACATGATGGTATCACGCAAAACCCAACCAGCATCTTCAATGGCGCATGCAAGTCTATGAAATGTTCTAGTTCCACCAAATGCAAGCATATAAGCTCCAGGTTTTGCTACACGTAATACTTCTTTCCAAAAATGTATTCCAGGTGTTCCTTTATCCCAATCTTGTCCCATAAATGAAAGACCGTAAGGAGGGTCTGTAACAACACTATCAATACTGTTTGCCTCTAATGTTGGTAATACATCAAGGCAATTGCCGCAATAAAGAATTGAATTATCAAGTTGTTTCTTCTGCATTATTTATGCCCTTATCATCAATTAAGATTTTTTCGTTTATGTGGGCTTTCTGTTTTTACAGTTTCCTGCTTCAATGAAGAGTCCTTGAGCACCCTCTTCTCCACAGGCTTAAAATTGGATTGCCCCAACCCTATTTTTTTTAAACCATAATTTTTGAGATTGATTCCAGCATTTTGATCACGATCAATTTCAAAACCATAACTTGGACATTTGAATGTTCTATTAGATAATTTTAGATTTTTATATACAAAACCACATTTGGAACAAGTTTTACTTGAAGCAAACCATTTATCTGCTTCAATTAAAATTTTATTATTCCAAAAAGTTTTATATTGAAGTTGATTTAAAAACATTCCATATCCAAGATCATTTACTGATTTTCCAAAATTTAAGCATTGAGCCATTGAAATATATTCAGGACGTTTATTAAAACTATGCCATTCATTATCTTTTGCATCTTTTGCCGCCCAGCAACGATGCTCTTTACAATAATCTTGAATTGTTTGAGGCTTATTTTTAGATTGAAACTTTATCAATTTTTTTGATTTAATTTGATCAATATTATCTGTTTTGTAAGCCATAAAAAAACTCCTTTAATTTAGAGAGAAACATAAACAATAGTATTTTCAGTTAACCCGAAAACTTTGGTTTTTTGTAAAAGAAAATCAAAAGCTTCTTTAAGATACTCAAAATGCTTATGATACTCCTTATTTATTGCTTCAAGAGTAGATTCTTTAATTGGAAAAAGTATTTGATGAAGATCGGCCATAAATGCTTCATCAGCAGTAAGATTTCTTTTAGTAAGTTCTTTTGAACTGTAAGATAAAAGCCAATCCTCATAGGAATTAATGAAACCAGTTTCTGAATTAATAAATAATTCTCCATCAGCAGAATGAAGCCAATTCAAAAACTTTAAGAAATCAGGATCAGTAGTTGTTTGATTATCTATCATGATAAATATCCTCTATTTTATATTTATCTGAAAGAAACATATTAAGGCAAATAGTATCTAATGCCAAAACATCAGCTATAGAAAGAAGTCCAGTTCGTAGACAAAAGAATAAAATGTCCCCAGTATTCTCAGTAGAAAGTAATTTAGATACAGACTTAAATTTATCAAATATTCGAATCATGAAATCATCAATTGTTGCTTCAGGGATTCCAAATTCTTCAAGAATATCATCACAATGAGGCTTATAATGAAATTCTAAACTAATTAAATTTTTAGTTTCATTCATTATTATTCTCTTCTTTAGGAAGGTCTTTTATTGGTACACCAATAAGTGATACGTCGAAGGGGAGAATATAATCATATAACCATCCATTTGATGTCATGAAATTATACTCTTCATTTTTTGATTTCCCTTTCAGCTCCATATATCTCCCGTTAGGAAATACGACGTGTACTTTAGGGCGTGTTACAAATTTAGCATCACCCCAGTATGTCTCGATAGCGGGGGGCGTACGCTCGTTAAAATTGTCGTTCCATGCAAAAACAAGATCATACTTTTTAAGTTTCTTTAAATGTGGTGCTGGAACTTCAACAAAACCATTATCGTCAGACGCTTTTAAAATAAGTTTTTTATCGTATTGAAGATCGGCAATAAAAGCAGTATCGCTGTCAGAAAAGCAAGCAACTTTTGTTACTTTTATACATTTGAAAGGCTTATTACAAACTTCACTTTCATAATTCAAAGATTTTTGTTTTTGATACCAATGCCCTACTTTAAAATGCGTTAATTTATGTTGTTTTGACTTTTTTGGATTTATAAGAATAAATCTGCCATCTGGTGCTACAAGTGATTTTTCAGGTGCAACATCTGGGAATATAAGACTTTCTTTATCAAGAACATTCCAATACCAACTAGCAGACCAAACTTTATGATCAGCATTTCCGATGACTGGAACATATTTTGGCCGTTTATTATAGCTACACCAAATATTATCTTTTGCTGCCCACACACGGTGTTCTTTGCAATAATCTTGAATAGTTTGTTTATTACTCATTTAGAATCTCCTTTTTGAGCTACAGTACTACCACAAAGCCCCTAATGCTATTTATATAATCAATGAGTGTACGGATATTTTTATCGACGCTAACTGTTTTTTGAGTATATTCATCAATACAAATATCACCTCTAAGGTTAGAACATTCTTCCAACTTCCGAATTGCAACATCAACATCATGTCCGCTTGGAGTATTAGATTCTTCAAACATTTCATCAACCCAACTCCACTCCTCATTATCGATGTCTATGGTGTAATACATTAAATTACCTGAAATATTCACTGAGGTAATCTTAGCTTTTTTACCAGCATAAACGAGCATTGCAGAAGTAACAAGAAAATTCTTAGAGAATAAATAGATGTTCCCCTGATCATCTTTGTTCTGAGAATTCAGCCATTTTGCAGACTTGATTTGAACAATATCACCTACTTCGTATTTCATTTGATACTCCCTTATCTCCATACAGCTACTTCAGCATCTGGATTTTCTTTACAGGCAGTCAAATATTCCTCAACTGTATTAACAAATCCATCATAAGAACCATAATCATTTTCAGGATTAAGTTTTTTAAACTTATCTGGTTGAGAACGAAGCTTTTCTAATCCTTTTTCTAAAATTGGAATAAGTTCTTCTGCATGCTTTATTCCAATTTCATCTGGCCTCCAAATCGCTTCATACAGTCCAGCTTCTTCTGCTATAGGTATGAGATTGTGAGTTAAATTACCACCATAAACATTTGTTTTTCTTACTGCAAATAAATAAAAATCTACGCTCATATAATTTCTCCCTTAAAAATATAATTGTTTATTTAGTCTTCCCATTCCAAAACCCAAACAAGGTTTTGAAGCATTAAATTGCATCGACGTAATTCATTTGCTGTTTTTTCAAGAAATTCTTTAGTTTCTTCACTATATTTAGTATCATTTTTAATTTTTTCAATTTTATCTATAGTTTGTTCTATAGAAGTTTTTTCATAATCAAAATTTATATCATTCATTGACTCCCTCCTCATTTAATATTTCTTTTTATTCCATATTCCATACTATTTTTAATGGTATGTTCAAATAATGTCTTGTTATGGATTTAATCTTTTGACCATCATTTGTAAGAATTTCTATAGGGTCTTCATATTCTTCTGCACTTAAATTACAGCCATCACAAAACCTTCTAATAGCTTCTACAGCTTCCTCAAACCCAGTTTCACACATTACCAATAATTCTATTGTATGCTTTTTTTCATCACTTTTTATAGTAACATTTTTATGCTTATTTATATTTTGATCATTTAGAAGAAATCCTTCAAGATCAAACCACAAAAAAGTTTTTTCTAAACTTTTTATAAAATCACTATATCGTTTTATTTCATTGTTCATTTGCTATTTATCTCTTCTTCTACATCATCTGTATCATCTTTTAAAATTAAATCGTCGCAGCAATCTACTAACTTATAAATAAGTTTCAAATATCGAGCAGTTTCTTTAAAAAGTGTTCGATCTTTATTTTCATACTTTACATTTTTCTTCAATTTTTCCAACTTTTCAATAGCTTGTTTAATTGCAATTTTTTCATCATATAAAGATTCATTCATGGCATACTCCTTTCTTCAATCATTTTTTCTGCATAATTATAAGCTTCTGTTGCGGCTTCTCTTGCATCGCAATATGTATCAAAATTAACTGATGCTAAATATCCGATAAGTGCACAACCAGCAAAAAAATCACGTAAACTTAAATTTTCAGGTAATGATTTGCCATTAGCATATTGAGCTTCTTTTAAATTTTCAGGCATTTCATTATACTCCTTTAAAGTAAATTAATTTTAAAGATTTATTTAAGGTGTTTATTAACAATTTTCTTAAACAAATCTTTATTGCTTACTTTGTAACTTATTATATAATAAATATATTTTTTTGTCAAGTATATTTTTTTAGAAAATTTCAGTATCCCAAATCATATCTCTAAATGATATTTCTACTTGTTCTTCAGAAAATAAAGGTGTGCCATCTTCAGCCCTTTTATGAGAATGTTCTCCTTTTAATATATTAAAACCCATATTATTCCATTCTTCAAAAGAATAATATTTTATTGTATCGTTATTTTTATCAACCATTTTTTAGTCTTCTGGAAGGTCAAAAGCATTGCAATCGTCAATTAAGAAATTTTGTAAATCTTCTAGTGCTTTTCTTATAGTGGAATAATTATGCCCATATTTTAATAAAGTTCTTAATTTGTCTTTCATGTCAATTACTACTACGGAATAACCATCAGCATGAGCATATAATTTGACATCATGCTCGTCATAAGCATAAAAAACAGCTAATGGAGCTTTTATTTCATTTTCATTTTCTACATTATTGTCCATAATTAAATATCTCTTTTTTATTATAGACTGTTTATTTTATTTTGTCAAGTATTTTTTGTTTATAAAAAGAAAAGTCAAATTCAAATTTTAGGAATGAAATATTAATAACATTAAAAAAGATTGTTTCCAAATTATAAAATTTTATTGGTGTAAGTAAAGTAATAACCAAACCAACTGTTGGATTTTCAGAATACCATCCAAAAGAAATTTTTGGAACATATTTTATTTTCATAGTATCTCCTTAATTTATTACAATTCATATTTACTTTCTGGCCATTCTTTTCTTGGTACTCCAAGTAAAGCTGCATCAAATTTTCTACAATGATTAAAAATAGTAAAATCTTCTATTTCTTTATTGGCTTTTATAAAATCAATAACCTTCACTTCATTAATGGCGATAGAATCTATATCTATATATTCACAATACATACAATCACAATACATTACTGGACAAATACCATCATAGAGATCATTCCAAACAAAAATTGGTTCATTTTTTTTAGGGCGCCATTTATTTTGAAGAGAAAGTAATGGCATTGTTCCATCTGGCGCAACAAGCGATTTGTTAAAAACTATATCTGGAAAAATTATATTTTCTTTTTCTTCTTCTTCAAAAAAATAAATAAAATATTTTTTTGAAATATTTGATATTAAAAAAATATCATCAATATTTACTTTTTTAGTATCAAAAGTAAACCATTCATTAGTATAATCTTTAGCAGCCCATAATTTGTTTTCTTTACAATATTCTTGAATTGTTTGTTTCATATTAGTTCTCCTTTAAAAAGATTAGGCTTAATAAATCTTAATTTCATTAAATCTTGTGATATTTTTTCAGTGCTAAATACAAATTTTCCTTCAGGAGATATAAGAGATTTTTCAAATGCTATTGGAACATCTTCTCCAATAACATTAAAAGTATCTATAAAATCTTCTTTATTTTCTGCTACCCATTTTGCATTTTCACTAAAGTTTGGTCTTGAAAGAAATAAACTCCAAACATTATTTTTATCTTTAGCTCCCCATATTTTGTTTTTACGGCATACATTAATAATTTCATACGGTGATTCATTTTTATATTTATATGCAAATTCACCATTTGGTAATACTAATAATTTTTTTGTTCGTATTATAGATAATTTAAAATTACAAAGATATGTATCAACAATATCTTCATAATTTTTAACATCCCATTTTTCTATATGTAAATTATAAAATGGTTCAATTAAGTAGGTAGACCATATATTATCAAAATCATATTTAGCAGCCCAACATTTGTTCTTTTTACAGTATTCTTGAATTGTTTGTTTCATACATAATATTTAATCATACCAATATATAAGCCAGTTCCATGACAGCTTGGACATTCAGCATCAATTTTAACTACATTATTCATTATTATATTCCTTTTTCTTTAATTAATTTATTGCTGTTCATCAATCATTTCTTCTTCTAAATCTTCTAAATAATCATCTCTATAATCATCTATAGAAGGTTCCATAAAAGATGAAGAGTCATGAAGTCCATATACTTTATCATAAATATCTTCAGCTTCTCCAAAATAACTTTCTGGCTCACGACCACTACAGTCAGGACAAAAGCCAGAACAAATACAAGCATATCTGCATCCCATTTCTTTCTCCTTAAAAAACATTATAAACTGTTTTTATTTTTTTGTCAAGATATATAATTTTATATTTTTCCTTTAAACAAACTATGCTTTTCACAAAATTTCCAGCATTGTTCTTTATTAATTTTAGAACAATTTGGTATTACAAATCCCAATAAAGTATTGCAAGGACCATTTTTTTTTAGCCATCTTCCTTCGTCAGAACTTTGTCCAAAATGCTCCAATGGACAATGAAGGTCTTTTATTGGTTTTGGAAGAGCGCCATTTTTCCATTCTTCATAGGTACAACCTGCTTCACTATATTTTATTTCTTTTCCATCACTAAATGTATAATCATTTGATCTAATACTATAACCAGCAGAAGTACGAAATACTCTTTTAATATTTCTTTTTTCTTTTCTCTTTGTAAATGGTGTATATGTTAATGTAGTTTTTCCAGTTCCGTCGCATGTGGTGCATATAACTGCGCTATCATCACCTTCATCCATGCCAGCATACAAACCAGTTCCATGGCAACTTGGGCACTCAACATCAACTTTAACGGTCTTGTTCATATTTTACTCCTTTTGTTTATTTACTCCAACAGGTATTCAAATTAGTTACTTAATAGCGCTATCATACATACTTGGCAAATGATTTTTAATTGGAGAATTACAATTAGATTTCAATATAACTTCATCTCCATAATTTTTTCTATAAAAAGGCGGTAAGCGTGGAATTAAATCTTTATCAATTTTAACATTTGTTATTTTTGTTTGTATCATATTCAATGGCTTATATTTATTAAGCCAAAAAACTTTTGGAGCTCCAAAAGTAAATACTTCTACAGAATCAAAATAAAGATTTTCAAGATATTCCATAAGCAAAGCAATGGCACCGCCAGAAGAATATCCAATAATAACAAAATTATTATAATTTTGTTCATACAAAGTATTTATAAAATTGTTATCATTATATAAATCTTTTATCATTCGATAGAAACCATAATGAATAAAAATTCTTTTATCTTGCCTTCCATAATATTTTGGCCAAGCAAAACAATCTCTTATCCAATCAATTTTTTCATAGCTTCCTTGAAAAAACAAATAAAAAGTGCTGGTTTCTTCATCTTTATCAAATGACCATGTTGTATTTTTGCCACTTTGATACCAATGATTTACCGAATAATATTTGTTCCACGCTTCTCTATAATTCATTTTGTTTCCTTAAAAACAATTATAAACTATTTATTTTGTTTTGTCAATATCTTTATTGTCCTAACAAAGGAACTTCATAGCCAAATTTAATTGGAGCATCTGAATAAAGATAAGTAGCACCTTCTCCACCCCATTCTACAGCCGTACCACTTGCAGTAAAAAATCTAATTCCTGAATTATTATCTCCATAAGTACCATCAATATCTGGAGCAGATACTACTATTGTACCATCAGCAAATGATAGTCTTTGATCTTCTGGCGTAAGATAAGACCGTGTAGAAGCTGGCTTTCCATCAGCTACATAATAGCCTAATACTTTGCCAAAACTTACTAAATAAACATACGTTGGCACACTTGGCTTATCCCAACGCTTTGCCCAGTTGGCTATAGTTTTTCTTTCTTGAAAATAAGAAAGTTCTGGCACTGGAATTGTATTTGTTGCTACATTATTAATTTTTTCTTGTGCTTTTTCATTAATACTTCTTGTTGAACTTTGTTCACATGAAACTAAAAACAGCATAGCAACAAGTAAAGTAATAAGTATCTTTTTCATTTATTTATCCTCTATAAAATTGATTTGATAAGGAAGGTCTTGCGCCTTCCATAAATTTCTATTAATTTGTTTTGAGCGAGAATTATATTCACCTATCATTGTGTTAATTACCATACGCAATCCATTTTTTTCAGTTGTACTTTCTTTCATTCCCTTATAATTAGCTATTTGTGCATTTATTTGATTATATTGATCATAAAACCATTGATAGTTTTGTATAATAGCATCTGAAGTAGTGGACTTCTTAACTATTCCAATCGCCACATTAAATGGCCAAAACGAAAGAAAATAGCCAACAACCAAATAAAAAATAAGTACCACAAGCATAACTTTCAAAATAGTTTTCATTTTATTACTTCTTTGTATAAAATATTATAAATTATTTATTTTGTTTTGTCAATAGAATTTAAAACTTTTTCTTCAAATTTTTGTAATACATTTTTTTCATAAAGATTAAAAACTGGAATATTTCTTGATTCAGCTAAAGTAATGCCAAACATAGTACCAGCTACTGGTATTCTAGACCTATCAGTCCAACAAAGTACAAAAGAAGAAGGTAATGATACATTTGGCTTTTCTCCTAAAATTTGTTGAACATTTCTAGCATAAATTTTTTTAACACCTTTAGAAGAATAATCAAAACTTGGATAAAATTCTTTTGCTATAGTTATTAAATCATTTGGTATTATGCTATTGATAAACAAAGAGGATGTATTATTTTCAAAATTTTTCCATGGCAAAAATATTTCTTTATTTCCATGTACCTTATCACACCCTTTTTCAAAAGCAGAATCGGCTCCTTTTGCTCCGCCTGAACGAAGAATATAACCTTTTAATGCTAATTGTTCAGCTAAAGAAGTAAGTAAACTTAAAATTTCGTTTGGTGTATTTCTAGAGCCAATTCCAGCATAGTAAAGTTTCATACTTCACTATTTTCGTTGACAAAAAAATTATCATTTATTATAGTATTATAAATTTTGTCTATTATTAGTTCACGATATTTTTCATATGTTTGGTCTGCTTTTTCAATAAACCAATTTAACATTTCAACATTATTAAGCTTAATACTATCAAGCTCAATATAATTTAGTGGATCTTCGCCTTTCATAAAATTATTTGTTTCAAAATATGGTTTAACAATAAATGTTACACCATACTCTTTAATTTCAACATCATTAAAAAATTTCTTTGCCATTTCATTACTTCCTTTTTATTTATTAAGTTAAAATAAATTTTTATCTAATAGAGCACTGTTTATTAAAGTTTTATAAATTTTCTTTTTTGCTAGCTTGCAAAAATCTTTATATGTTTGACAAGCGTTATGTTTGAACCACTCTAACATTTCAATATTATCAACTTTAATACTATCAAGCTTAATATAATTTAATGGGTCTATGTCATTTGACATATTGTCTGCTTCATCTAAAATATCATCAACTTTAGTTAGAATGTCGCTTATTTCAATATAAGGTTTAATAATAAACTTTACGCCACAATCTTCAATTTCAATGTCATCAAAAAATTTCTTTGTCATTTTATTCCCCTTTTTAGTTGAGCATACAAGGCATAAATGCTATTATTTTATTGTCATAAATAGCAAATAAAGCTTTTTCTGCTTCTTTACAATATATTTTCTTTAGATTGTGAACTTTAAGAAGCTTATTAAAGTAAAACAAATTTACTGCAATTGTGAAATCTTTTGGAAAGCCTTTCCATAACAATGATTTGTCCTTTTCGCTGCTTTCACCATCAAATTTTACATTTACTGTACTTTTGTTAGCTTTTGAAATAAAAATTCTTGTAGTGATATGGAATGAATCAATTTTATTTGTTTTCTTAAATATTTCTTTACCATAAGAAAATAATTCTTTCCAACTATTTTTATCTGGCAAATCAAGATTTTTATAATCATTAAAAGTATCAGGAAAAATAACTTTAAAATTAACAAATTTATATTCTATAGTTCTATTAATATACATATAATGTTTACCATCAATAACACATTTTAAGGCAACATACTCTTGATAATTATTTTCTATTTTAACACCAAGAAATACTTGCTTGCTTTTTTTGTTTGATAAAAGTTTTTTAAAAATTACATCATTTACATTATAAGCTATTGAGGGAAAGCCATCAAATCCCTCTGCCTTATAGCAGAATATTCCATTTGTTGCCGCCAATGTTCCAGTTTCATCTATAAAAACGCCAAGCATATTTTTTCTTCTTTCATCATCTGTTACAAATTCAGAAGCTTCAAGAAATTTAGTAATTTGCTCTTTACTTAGTTCATGCCATTCAAAATCATTTTCGTTCATTGTTTCTGGAAGTATTTCTTCAAGATTGCTAAACTTTTTATTAATAGATAAAAGTTTATTTTTTTCAATGAAGCTATTTAAATCAAAAATAGTAGTGTTTGTATCATCAATAGCAACACTAAATTCACCATAAGAATAATTGTCAAAATCTAGCTTTGGGCTAAACAGATAAAGTTTTCCATTTTTAGAAAACAAATAGCTACTGTCCTTATTTTTAATTTTTTTTGCACACTCAAAGAATAAAGATTCTGTTTCCATTTCCCTTCTCCTTTTAAAAAAGTATTGAACAAATAAATAATATAATTGCTAAAAAAATCAGACCAAAAGCTTCAGCTTTAATGGCGTCCTTAACAATATTTCCTTGATAAATTTCATTTTTATATCGTTCACTTGAATGAAACTCACTGGCTTTATTATTCATTTTAGCCCTCTTGTTTTTATTATAGATTATTTATTTTGTTTTGTCAATGGGTTTTATAAATTAGTTTTCAAAGTTTGTTAAAAAATTTTTGAGATTTTCTACAGTATGAATGTTTCCAATAACTTCAATGTCTTTGTGATGAATAAGAAGAAATGGTATATTGCAAAAATAAGGAATTTTTGTTTGTAACATAGAATGAGTATCAAGACAACAAACAACATACCTTTCTTTTTTAAAATCTACTTCCATTTCTATAATATCGTTTTCATATATTTCTGTATTGTTTTTGTCATAAACTCTTATAAAAATTTCATCATCTAAACTTGTAATATTATTTATTTTTGTTGGCGCAGAAAAACAATCTTTAGAAATTACTCCATTTTCATCAATTTTGCCCCAATAAGTAAATTTATAAAATTTACCATCTTTGTATTGAGGTGTTCTAAACTTTATTGTTAACATTATATTCCCTCTTTTTATAGTTTTAGCCTTCAGAACCAGCTATTTTTATATTGTTTTCTTCCAACCTTTGAGCAACTTCTTTTACTACTTGCTCGTGCATTTCATTAGCAAAAAAATCAGTGTTTTTGTTTATTTCTTTTATGATATAATTTGATGACAAAAGTAATTCTTTTGAAACATCTATATCATGATATTGTGTATCGCTTGAATCAGATAAAAACGCTTTTGTCTCATAATAAGTTCCTAGTGCAATTTCTACTACTTCTTTATCTAGCATACAACATCCAACCGTTGAAATTACAACAAATTGACCTTCATGCTCAAGTAAAGTGTTTCTTCGAAACAAGCAATTTTCAGCCATACAAAAATGGCCAGCCCAGCCTCTTTCAGTTCTTTTCATCTATTTCCTCTTGTGTAGTATTTTTTACTTTTTTTAATATAGTGCTAACAGTATCGTATGATTTTATCCAATAATCAAATAAAAATTTATTACTAATAGCATCCCATTTTTTGTTATTTGTTTCTAATGATTTTATGCAATCAAGCAATAAATTTTCTTGACTTTGATTTTGTGGCAATGGTAATGATATTGGACACTTTGAAATTTTATCAAAGAAAGAAAGAGTATCCATAAAAACATTATAGTTTTTAAATTCCTGAGTTGAATAAACTATAATAAATACATTATTAAGCTTGCTTGAAGCTGTATAAACTGTATACTGATATCTATTTTTTGCTTGTTCATCATCAAATTTTTCTGGAAGTTTTACTACTGTTTTTCTTACTTTATAACCATTGTTTTTTAGAAGCTTCATTAGCTTTCTAATATATATTGTATTATAAATCATATTATGCCTCTTTAATCTTTTCTACCAGTTAGCAACCAATATTTGAAATAAACGGGAGTTATATTATCTCCACTTTCATAATCATATCCAATACCAACTGGAGTAAATAAAGTCATTTTATACTCACCACCATGATATCCTCCAAATGTTTGATTTACAGCAGATTTTGCATAATTTAACATTTCAGATATTTTTGATTCTGGCAATGGATCAAATGATAAATTTTCATAGTATCCACGATCACAATGAGGCTTTCCAAATCCATCTTTAACAATTAAATCTTGATCTTGTTTTTCTAGCCACTCAATTAATTCGCCTAAATTAACATTTCCTAACATAATAATCTCCTCAATTATTTATTGCTTCCCTAGCTTCTCTCGCTTCTTTTTCATCTTTTGCTTCTTTTTCATCTATTGCTTTTTTTATATCATAATAAAATTGATCACCACGCCATGAATTTAAACCAAATTCATTAATACCTTGAGCAAGCAAATCAACATCATAAACTGCAATATTCATTTCTTTATCAAGAAACAAAGTAGCTACCATGTGCCTTATAGCTTTTTTATTAGTTTCATCATCATTAAAATCAAAAAGAACAGAATAAAAACCGTTACCACAAATCCCATTACGGTGATAATCGATTTTCTTAATTTTCAAATTCATTTCTTTTCTCCTTTAATCGGTGCTTTCTTCAAATAGTGAGCAAATTATTTCAGCAGCAAACCATGTAAGAGCCTGATAAATTTCATCATACTTGCTGTTATACTTTTCAAATAAAATATTGATAATATCATTATTGTCATAATCTGAATTTTTCAAGAATGAAAATTGTTTTATAAATCTTAAAACTGGTTCACTCCATGATTCAGCTATAATTACAAGCAATTTTAATATTTGTTTTTTGTTTTTTCTATAAAATTCTACATTATCGTTAGTATAAGTGAATCCTGGAAATCCTGCTTCCATACCAGAATTTACTATATCAAGAATGTAATCAGTTCCTCCAAGTTGTTCCACTACTGCTTTTATAAGTGAGGCATATTCTCCATGCTCTTTTAGTACCTGATCTATTGTTTTCATTTTGTTGCTCCTTCAGTGTTAAAAAAGTCCTTTATAAATTCTTCCAAATTTTCAAGAGACAATCTTTTATGAGAAGAATCATCAAGAAATGCAACGCTCATTCCAATATGCCCATAATCCCAATAAATTTTTGCCCAAGCAACAAAAATATTATGATCAATTCGTTCTGGAAAGTATTTGCTTTTTATGGCAGTATCCAATTCTTTTACTTGAAAATCACTCAACTTTTGATTAAAAGCTTTCATATTATTTTTTGAAAAGAAACTTTCATCATAATAGCAATTTTCATTTTCATATTCTTTTTTGAAATCATTAATTGTCATTTTACTTTCATTCTTTGATTCTACTTGCTTTGTTACTTCCATTCTATTATCACTATGCTTTGCAAGTTCTCTTTCTTTGCATTCTTTGAAAGTTATGACAGGAATATTAAATTTTTTAACGTAAGCAAGATATTGTTTTAATGGCAATCCATTTTGCTCTGTTTCAGCCAAATATTTGCGAAAGCTTCTACAATCAGAACAAAATACTTTTTCATTATAAAAATTATTTTGTGCTTCAATGCTAGCATTTTCATAATCTATAACTGGCATAGTATCACTAATATCTAGAAATTGATTAATAGAGCTTAATTTAAAAATGTCTTCTTTGTTATTGTCTTTTTTGTAATTTATATAAAAAAAATCAGCTTTAAAAAATTCCCCATACAATGCTTTTTCTTTCATGGTATACCTCTCTTTTCTTTAATCTCTTTCTTATTATACAACATGATATTTATTTTGTCAATAGCATATTGTATAATTTTATTCTATATTTATAATTTCTCCTCTATCTTTTAAATTTTTTTTACACCATTTTTCAGCTCTATCATAAGTAACATCATGTAATCCTTTATGTGTTTTATATACAATTTCATTAGTTGCTTCATCTATTACACCAAAACGATATAAACAAGGTTGTTTTTCAAATGAGTCTTTGCCAAAAACATCATCTAGCGTAAGCCCTTTTTCATTCATTTCTTTTTGAGAAATTGCCTTAATTATAAAACAATCTTTTTGTTTCATGATTAATAATCTCCTAATATTAAAATAATTTTTAGATTCTTTCTTATTATATAATATGATATTTATTTTGTCAATAGCATTTATGAAGTTTAAACGTTACGGAAGCAGAAGGACTCGAACCTTCAAGCCCAATGGGCAACTGTTTTCAGGACAGTTCGGCTACCATTACCACATGCTTCCAAAAAAAACTATTTCTTTTTTTCTTTCTTTTTGCTTTCTTCTTGAATAATCAAATAACCAGTTCCCTCGCACTCTTTGCAATCTTTTCCTTTAATTTTTCCAGTACCATTACATTTTTCACAATACTTCCAAGTAACAGCCATTTAAAAACTCCTTAAAAAAAACATTTAGGGTGAGCGGGGCTTGAACCCGCAAAATGTCCTGAACCCAAATCAGGCGAGATACCAATTTCTCCACCACCCTGTTTTTGTGCCACCTCCACGAATTGAACGTGGAACCTTCGTGATTTTTTGTGCCACCTCCACGAATTGAACGTGGAACCTTCAACTTATAAGGTTGTTGCTCTAACCATTTGGGCTAAGATGGCATTTACTTCTTTACTAGTTTAACTTGCCTCATTATGAGTTACCATTATTTCATCTCTAAAATAATAGCTGCCTCTTTCAACGAATCTAACTTGTCCAAATTGAAATCACTTTCAATTTGGATAGAGGCCTGATTCTCCAGAGGTGTACTGATGTACTCCGCACCAGGGATTTTATGTTTCCCAACATATAACACAGTTTTAGCAGCTTTTACATCTCTATCTTCCACAAGTCCACAATCACATTTGAACACTCGTTCAGATAGTGGAAGTTTATCATGTAAAGCTCCGCAGTTATAACAAAATCTAGTAGTTGGAAAACTTCTTTCAATTATTGAGACGCTTTGTAAACTTTTTAATTTACTCTTTATTGCTCCCATTGCAGATTGTTGTATTTATTTTCCGAACCAGCCAGACTGCCATTGCTTTATCATTTCATCTTGAATGAAAATATGATCATAAGTTTTATTAAGATAAAATACAATTTTATTTATTTGATCTTGTTTTTGATTACCAATTTTTTCATACTCTTTTTTTATTTGATGCTGAACTTTATATCGTTGCTTTGAACCTTTTTTCTTTTTATTAAATCTCTTTTGTAATTTTTTAAGTCTTTGTGTTTCTGGAACTTTAATATTGAATCTTTTCCCATCACTCGTTACAATATTATCTTTAATACCAAAATCAAGACCAACTTCTCTACCAGTTTTAATTCTGCTTACTTTTGGTTGGAATGTAGTAACTTGAACATAATATCCAGACGGTTTTCTTATAAAATTAGCATTGGCAAATTCACAACCACTGGGAATCTGTTCCAAACCCATTACAGGTAAAGTTTTCTTTAATAACTGAACTCTAATTCTACCATTTTGAATATCCCAAGTATGACCAAATGTTGGAAGTGGAATACTATTTATTTCTGATTTGTATTTTAATTTTCCAATCTTGTGTGATCTTTTTTTAAGAGTAGATAAAGATTTAATGGAATCACATATATGTTCATGTATTCCACGCTTCATGTGTGAGCCAAGATATTGTAATTCTCTTTCTTCAAAATGATCTAACATTTTCACTTGAACTTTTCTAACATTTCTAATTTTTGGATTAAAAATATCTTCTTGCTGAAGTACATAGTTATAAAACCATTTTGCTTCAATAAAAATTTTATTTAACCACTCCTTTTGTATTCTGTTAAGATGGGATTCATCAACTTTAAGAGAATATACTTTTACTACTTGAGATTTCCTTTTTTCTCTTGTTTGTTGTCGAGATTGCCGAATTTTTTGTTTAGTTTCTTCTGATTTTATCATGTTTTCTATTATAACTCTTATTAATAATTTTGTCAAGTAGTATTTTTAAATATTAACATCCACAAGCCAATCCTTGCACGATATGCCAACCAACCTTTTTTAATATTTCTATTCAAAAATCTATCTTTTCTATACCACAGTCTATTTCTTTTGCTTCTTCTATACATTCTTTTTTCTGTTAACTTTTTGCTCACATTGGTTCTTAATTTCACTTCTGCGCTATAAAGTTCTTTATTACCACTAATTACAGAAACTCCAACATTTTTATATCCAGTTTCCATTCCTAAAGTAGTTTCCTGCTTTGTTTCTCCAGTAGCATACTTTAATTGAATAGTAAATGGTTTTCTTCTTACTACTTTTGCTTTTCCCTCCTTTAATAAATGACTAGCCTTACCTTCGGTAGTTGGCATAAGCGGCTGTCCTCTCATGCTTAACACATATACTCTGTTCTGTACTCTCAAGTCAGAACTCCCTATATGCTGGGATTGGTTCTCTTCGGGATTGTTAAAAGAAGTTTTTAAGCCCACCACACTGTTCCTGTCTTCAGAATTGTTTAATGATGAACCACAGTTGCTACGAACTAGAGAAGTATTCGTAGGTGTGTATGTATTTCTTTCTTTTAACTGCTGCATTTTTATGCTCCCTAATCTGTTTGGATTATTAAATAATCCCTAAGAGACAACAGACGTGATTTTCTCTAATTTATAGTGTTTTTTACATAAGTATCTAATTCAGTCAATTAATAGAAAAAACAATTTCTTCTTCGCTAATTGATTTTTCTAAAACGGCAGAAGTTTCTTCAACAAAATAATCAATTATTTCTTTTGGGCTTTCATAGCCATCACCATCAAGAATTGGCTTTCCGTCTTTATCTTGTACTTGAAAGCCATACGTAATACCAGAATAATCTTTCTTAATGACAATCATTTTTTTCTCCCTTTTATCTTTTTTTCTCTAGTCTGTAATGTTTGGTGCACAAGCATCTAATCCAGCCAATATCATATCTTAATTTCCCAGTTTTGCCACATTCTTCGCATGTTGTTTCACTTAAAGTTTCTGCTTCTCCAACTAAATTGTTTATTAAAACATCAAAAGAATTTATTTCTTCTTTAGTATACTTATCATCAAAAAATATAATATAGTAAAATCTTAATGTTCCATATTTTTCTTTAACTTGTGTCGCCTGAATTTTAATAGTACCAAGTTTATTGAGTGTTTCTAATGCCTTTGATAAATTGTCAATAATTTGAAACCAGCCATCACCACACTCAAAACCAAAACCCATTAAATTTTCTGTTATTGGCAAATCTTTACCATGATACAAAATTGGATAAGTATTAAATAAAAAATTTTCATTTTCTGCTTTCAATTTTATGCCTCTTTAATTTCTTGTAACTTTTTATACATTAGCTTTGTTCTACATATTAAAGAAGTTATACTATTAAGCTTGCTTTTA